>OLVX01002437.1_pt1 | contig 13509 bp, 9 predicted proteins | sample 1673271 | NCBI WGS metagenome assembly OLVX01 (sample SAMEA3178939, study PRJEB25190) | human gut metagenome | biome: human gut; feature: human-associated habitat; material: faeces | place: Austria | collected 2013
TGAAGTTGCGGTTGGTGGTCAGGCAGTAGCGGATGGCGTCGAGGATGGTGGTCTTGCCCACGGCATTGACGCCGATCATGTAGGTCAGCCGGGCGCAGTCGAAGGTGACATTCTCAAAGTTGTGCCAGTTGATGAGCTTCAGGCGTTTCAGTTCTATCATTCTTCCACCTCCACGGCAGCGGTGCCGTCCTCCGGCCGCTCATAAAGCGAAAGCTCACTGCGGGTGCGGGTTACCTCGGCGGCAGCGTCCGCAAGGTCGGAATCCGGCAGAGCAAGCAATACAGTGGGGAATACTTCAATGCGGCTATCCAGACCGGAAAGCCGTCCCACCGGCCGGGCCAGATTGTACCGGCGCAGGGTGCGCAGCAGCTTTTCCAGCGTGGGCTGGTCGAGGCGGCGGGGCAGGTTCATCTTTTGCAATTCGGCCTGTACCTCTTCCACCGTCACCAGAACCTGGTCTGCGCTGGCCGAGAGGCTCTCCCGCTTTTGGAGGTAGAGCAGGCGCAGGACTAAGAGCAGGATGCTCTCGTACTTCAGAAGCCGGGCCTGACTGCCCTCATGCTCGTTGACGAGGGCCGCCGCCTGCAGCGGGGCGGGGTAGAGCACCACCGAGTAGCCCAGCGGCGCAAACACGGCCCGCACCTCGTTGAGGTGGTCCTGAACATAAAGATATTTGGCGCGCTGGTCCTCCACGCTGCCCAGCACAAAGCAGTGGTTGAGCAGATAATTTGCGCACTCTTCCAGCATTTTATTCGTTTCGGTCATCTTCGGCGTCCTCCTTGCGGGGTGTCAGAGTAAATTCTTCAAATCGGAAGCCGCCCCGCGTGGCCCACTCGCCGGTGAGCTGGATGTCATAACAGCGGCGCGGCGACTGGGAGTAGGTGTGCAGTCCGATGATGCGTGCGAAGTCGTTCGGGTATTCGTCGGCGAGGGTGGACGCTGAGACAGAAGGCCGTGCGGCCAGCGCCTGCCGGGCGAGGATGTCCACGTTCTCCTCGGTGACGGCCATCCGGGCGTAGTCCAGCAAGAGCTTCTGCTCCCGGCGGAGCTGCTCCTCGTCCAGCTGTTCGGCCTGCACCGGGGCCAGCGGCGCGTCGGTGCGGGGTGCGGCCGGAGGATAGAGCGGCTTTTCGCCGAAGACCTGCACCGGCCAGAGCTTGAGCCGTGCGGCCAGCGGGCCGTCGTCCGGCTCAAAGAGCTGGTCGGGCGTTTTGATGTTCTCAGCGTACCGCCGCAGCAGGGCGGTGACGCTGCCCTGGGCCGAGCGGTCGCTCAGCAGCAGGAACTGCGCCCGCTGGACGGCCCGCTTGCGGTAGCGGACGTGGCTGGCGTCGATCTCCCGGATGAGGGTGCTCATCTCTTCGAGGGCGTCCCGCTGTTTCTGGATGAGGGCGCGGACGGCGGGAGCGGCCTCGCTCGGGGCGCAGCGCTCCACCCGGGCGTAATCCAGCGCCAGCTGGGGCAGGTAGTTCGTCTCGCAGTCGTCCAGTCCCTCTTCGAGGAAGGCGCGGTAGTTGAACAGGTTGTCGCTGGTCTTGAAGCGGTGGTAGGCGGCCGCCACCACCTTTTCTTCGTACTGGTCGAAAAGCTCCAGCACTTCCTGCGGGGTGCGGTTGCGGGTGAGGCGGTCGATGTAGTGGCCGATGGAGGCGTTGAGGGCGCGGAGGGACTTGTTCAGCGCCTCAAGGTCGCCGGCTACCTCCCGCAGGACGTTCTCGTAGGGGCTCTTCTCTTCGCCCACGTTCTGCAAAAGCTGCCACGCCTTGTAGAGCTTGCCGGTGTAGGTGACGACCCGGGGGTTCAGGATCTCTTCCAGCGCTTCGAGAAGCGGCGTCACCTCCGGCACAAAGGCCAGCGCAGGCTCTTCTTCGTAGCTGCCGGGCTGTTCGGCCAGCCAGCCGGTGCGCCGCAGCCGCAGCAGAAAGCCCAGCGCCAGCGTGTGGGGGTCGCGGGTGGGCTGCTCGGCCTCATCGCCTGCGTCGTCGGCGTCCAGTGCCAGAGGCTTTGCCAGCGCGGCGAAGTAATCCTCGGCCCGGGATACGGCCTCGGCCCGCAGGATGCTGTAATCTGCCGTGTGGCGGCACTCCTCCCACAGCAAGAGCAGCAGCTCTGCATAAAATGCCCGGTTCGGCCCCGCCAGCGGCCGGAACAGCCGCGGGCTGACCAGTTCAAACAACTGCATCCGTATGCCCCTTTCGTTCGGTAAATATCGACTTCTATTGTACCACAGAGTTTGCGTTTTTGCCATAAAACTGCAAAAAGCCCCGGAAGCGGCGGGGACGCCGCACTTCCGGGGCTGGTCAGGCTTTTATTCAGTTGGAATCGCTCAGAGATATTTTCATTTTGACGCCCAGCGAAACGTAGGTCTTTCCGTTGATGGTCTTTGCCGCGACGCCGATAGCGGTGACTTCGGCGCCTTTATCCGTGAGGCCTTTGAGAGCACTCTTGTATGCGGATGTGACCGAGGAAATGTCCATGTTTCTCAGCATTTCCGAGGTGATTTCCCGCACCTTGTAATGAGAGCCACTCATCAAATCCACGTTGGAGTCCTCAGGCAGGGGGAGCGCATACATCATGATGCCCTGCGCTTTATCGAACTTTGACCACTTGTTTGTGAGAACATTGTGGTTTTCGTCTTCCATATTAAGATAGAAATTGCCATCAGCCGGTTTGATACAATCAAAGGAAGTTTCGGCCAGAGCCTTGGCTTCAGGGTCATTGGTCGTCATGCCGACTTCTTTGCTATAAACGGAAAAGAAAGCGTCCTCCACCTGCTGCTCGAAGCTTGCAGGATTGCCGCCGCCACCGCCGCCGTTGCAAGAAGCGAGCAGCAGCATCGTCATTGCACCCGCCAACAGAAGGGCTGTGAGCTTTTTGAACTTTTTCATCGTCAAGTCTCCTTTGTTTTACTGGAAACACTATACAATGCAATCTTACCCCCCCGTATGAGTTTGTCAATCGGCAAAATGACAAAATTCACTCCCGCTTTTTGGGAAAAGTATACCATCCTCCGGTGGGGCAAATAAAAACACGGGCCGGCAAAGCGGTATAAAACCCCTTTGCCGGCCCGTGCGGCGCTCCCTTATTCCCAAGCCGAGCGGCAGAGCCGCGGAAAGGCTTGACAATGATTGACTCGATGATAGCACAACCTTGGTGCTCTGTCAACCGGAACGTGAAAAAAAGTAAGATGTGCGGAAGGATTTCTCCAATCTTTTCCTGAAATTACACACATTTTCCACGAATTTGTGATAGCCTTATTTTTAGAAGAACTCCCCGACAATGTACTCGTTCGTAATACAAGGCGGAACTACTCCTGATAGATGCACAACAGCCCCCCGGAATGCAGGACTCCGGGGGGCTTCGTGTTTATAAGAGGCGTTTACCAGCAGCCGCGCACCCGGAAATCCCGCTCCCATGGGTCGGGGGCGAGGTCGCGCTGGCGGAGCGAGGTGATCTGGATATAGTCGCTGCGCTGGATGAGGGCGAACAGCTTGAGGAAGAGGGCCGGGTCGCCCTGCACCTCCAGCGTGACCGAGCCGTCGTCCTCGTTCTCCACCCAGCCGGTGAGGCCAAGGCTCTGGGCGGCGTACCGGGCGCGGTAGCGGAAGCCCACGCCCTGCACCTGCCCTTCGATGGAGTACCGCCGCCGGACGGTGCCCTCGGGCAGGGCGGGGGGCTGGCGGTCCTTTTCATTCAGAAAATCAAACATAAGCGGCTTACAGCTCCTGATAGGCGCTCATCAGGGCGGGGATGAACTGCTTTTTGCGGCTGACGACGCCGGGCAGCGTCCAGCTGCCGTCCTCTTCCGGCCCCTTCTCGAAGCCGCTGCGCAGCATCTCGTCGGCATGACGGCCGGTGCAGATGACTACGCTCTCTTCCTTCGGCACGTCGGTCAGAAGCATATAGAGGTCTTCCACGTTCTGCTTGCCGCAGGCTTCGGGCAGATAGGGGGTGAGCAGCTTCTGGGCCGCTTTCAGGTTCTTGCGGGTCATGTAGCTGCCCTGCGCCACGCCGAAGCGGACGTCGCCGCACATGAACACCTTGAAATCCTGCAGGAAGACTTCCTCCGGGGTCTTTCCGTCCAGCTTCTCGCCGGCCTCGAACATCTCGGAGGCAAAGGCGTCGATCTCGACGCCCGCGATTTTGGCGAGGCGGTTGGCGGTGGAGACATCGACGGGAGTGCAGGTGGGGCTGCGAAAGACCAGCGTATCCGAGAGGATGGCCGCCAGCAGCAGACCGGCGATCTGAGGCCGTATCTCGACGCCGTTCTCATCGTACATCTGGGTGATGATGGTGGCGGTGCAGCCTACGGGCTGGTTGCGGAAATAGACCGGGCCGCTGGTCTCGAGGCTGCCGATGCGGTGGTGGTCGATGATCTCCAGGATCTCAGCCTGGTCGAAGCCCTCCACGGCCTGGGTGGCCTCGTTGTGGTCCACCAGGATGATGCGGCGCTTGCGCAGGGCGATGATGTTGCGGCGGCTGACCATGCCGCAGTACTTGCCGTCCTCGTCGAGGATGGGGAAGTAGCGGTGGCGCACCTTGGCCATCACGCGGGTGACGTCGGCCACCGGGGTGACGAGGGTGAATTTCATGATGTCGTCGCGGGTCATATAGTAGGAGATGGGGGCGCACTGGCTCATGAGTTTGCCGGCGGCGTAGGTGTCGCAGGGGGCGGTCATGATGGCGACGCCGGTCTCCTCGGCAATGCGCTGGATGGTGCGGCCCACCTTGGCGCCGTTGCAGATGATGAGGAGGGATGCTTCCTTCTCGATGGCGCACAGCTGGCTCTCATAGCGGTTGGTCAGGATGACGATGTCGCCCTTTTCGACGTTGTTTTCCAGCATCTCAGGGGTGGCAGTGCCGATTTTGATATGACCGGTGGTGCAGACGGCGTTCTCGTTGCCGACGACCATGGTGCCGCCGAGGGTCTCAAGGATATTCTTATAGGTGGTGCGGCTGGTGGCAAGCACACCGGTGTCGAACACGTCCATGTTGGCCGTGGCGATGTCCTTCACGGTGATGATGCCTTCCAGCTCGTTGTTGGCGCTCGTGATGGGCAGGGTGTCGATCTGCTGGTCGCGCATGATCTCCCATGCCTTGCGCAGACTGGTGGAGCCGGGGATGCCGGGCATCTCGCGGTAGTCCACATCACGGATCTTCGGGTTGACGTCGGTACACATCCGGGGCGGCGCGACGCCGAACCGCTTGAGCACGAATTCCGTCTCCTGGTTCATCCGTCCGGCCCGGCGGGCCTCGCAGACGAGGGAGCTTGTCTTATTTTTCAGCTCTGCGTACGCAATGGCAGAGCAGATAGAGTCGGTGTCCGGGTTGCGATGTCCGATGACCACGACTTTATGAGCTGTCTTTGGCATAGATTCCTTCCCCCCTTATGGGTCTTGGGTTGTCCTTCTTATCATGATACCGGAGCGCCGTTTTGTCCGCGTCCCTGCACGGCGCAGAAAAGGGAAGCCCTCTGGTAACTTTCATTGTAACACAAGATGGAATGGGGGTAAAGTGGCGCAGAGGAGCAGGATTCTTAAAATTTTGAGAGATTCTTGTATACATCTTCTTGCCTTTTGGGAAAAGGCGCTGTATCATAGGGATAAGTCTGTATACTTTGAAAAAGCCCCTTCGGGGGCGGCGCGGAGGAGCGAATGACGAGCACAAAATTTGAAACGAAGCCTTTGTTTACCCGCCAGCAGCTGACGGCCCTGCTGCTGCCGCTCATTGCGGAGCAGGCCCTGAGCGTGACCATCGGCCTGGCCGATACCCTCATGGTGTCGTCGGTGGGCGAGGCGGCGGTGTCGGGCGTGAGCCTTGTGGACACCTTCAACACCCTGATGATACAGATCATGACGGCGCTGGCCACCGGCGGCGCGGTGGTCGCCAGCCAGTACATCGGCCATCGGGAGGAGAAGAGCGCCCGGGCTGCTGCCGCACAGATCATGTTCATCATGTCCAGCTTCAGCATTCTTGTGGCAGCGGTGGTCGTGGTGGGACGCCACGCCATCCTGCGGGGCATCTTCGGCTCCATCGACGCCGACGTGATGAAGTACGCCGAGACGTATTTCCTGCTGTCGGCCCTGAGCTACCCTTTCATCGGCCTGTATAACGCAGGCGCGGCCCTCTTCCGGGCGCAGGGCAACAGTAAGATCAGCATGATGTCCAGCCTTGTGATGAATGTCGTCAACATCGGCGGCAATGCCATCCTCATCTTTGGCTTCAAGATGGGCGTCATGGGTGCGGCGCTGGCCAGCCTCGTCTCCCGCGCGGTGGCCTGCTGTGCCGTCCTCTTCCTGCTCCAGAAGCCGGGTTGTATGCTCCGCGTCACCGGCCTGTCGGCCCTGAAGCCGGACGGAAAGCTCATCCGGCGCATCCTGCGGGTGGGCATCCCGGCGGGCATTGAGAACGGGATGTTCCAAATCGGCAAACTGTCGGTGGCCAGCCTCACCAGCACCCTCGGCACCGCCGCCATCGCGGCCAATGCCGTGGCCAACACCACCAGCACCTTCCTGAACATCCCGGCCAGCGCCGTCGGCATGGCGGTGCTCACGGTGGTGGGCCAGTGCCTCGGTGCAGGCGAGAAAGAGCAGGCTGTCTGGTATGCCCGCCGTCTGCTGCTGGTGGCCTACTGCGGTGCCTGGGTCATGAATCTGTCGGCCTTCTTCTTCGCCGACCGCTGGGCGCTGTCCTGGTTCAGCCTCTCGCCGGAGGCTTCGGCCATGGCGCTGGAAGTCATGATGTGGTTCAACATCGTCTCCCTCTTCTTCTGGCCCTCCAGCTTCACCCTGCCCAACATCCTCCGCGCCGCCGGCGACGCCAGCTTCACCATGACCGTCAGCATCGTGTCCATGTGGGTGTTCCGCGTGGGCTTCTGCTACCTGTGGGTCCTGAAGATGGGCGGCGGACTGCTCAGCATCTGGATGGGGATGTATCTCGACTGGGCGTTCCGCTCCATCTGCTTTACGGTGCGTTTTGTCCGGGGAAAATGGCTCGAGCAGAAGGTCATCTGAAACTTCCTCTTGCTTTTTTCGGCTCAGAGTGGCAGAATGAGAAAAAGAAATGGAAGAAGGGGATTCTCTATGCTGTTTCATCCTGCACAACTGGGCCTCGCCCATCTGGACAAAGCAACGCTGGAAGCCGATAAGAAAGCCTGCAAAAAGATCGGCCCCTGCGGCGTGGGCAAAAAGGCCCTCTACCTCAACAGCTTTTACATCGACCGCCGGTATTATCTGCCCTATGGCAGCATCAGCCGTGTGTTTAAGCGGGTGGCTATGAGCCAGGGAGGCTTCTCCGGCAAGGGGATGTTTGCCTCGATGGCTTACCTCGTGGTGGAGTACGACGGCGGCAAGCAGAAGCAGTGCAACTTCAAGGACGAGCGGGACGTGGACGCCCTGCTGGAAGTGCTGGCAAAGGAGCAGCCGCAGCTGCATCTGCTGAGCGCCGCCGGTGAGCAGGCGCTGGAGAAAAAGGCCGCTGAAAAGGCTGCCCGCAAGCTGCCGGAGCTTTCCGAGGACGCGCAGCACAGCCTTACCGTGCTGCGCCGGGCAAAGGAGTATCTGGACGCAAAGCCGGAGCTTTCCGCCGAGCTGAGCGCTGCCCAGCGCCGCAAGCGTGCGCAGCTGCAAAGCAAACCGGTGTACCGCTATGTGGCGCTGGCCATCTTTGTGCTGGGCGTTGCGGCTGCGGCCTACGGTCTGTATTCCGTGTTCAGCCACACCGGCAGCTACGGCGTGTACTTTGCGCTGTTCGGCTTTGCCGCCATCTTCCTGTTTTCCAGCTACAATATGCTGCCCACCGCCCACAATAACAACAACGCCATCATGAAGCGTGCGGACAAGGCGGAAGCCGCCATGGCAGAGTATGTCAAGCACTACCCCCACGGGGCGTTCCCGGTGGCAAGCTGGTACGCCCACCCCATCGTGCTCAAGCGGATGATGGACGCTATCGAGGAAGGCAACGCCGTCACCGTGCCGGAAGCACTGGATGCGGTGAAGGCGCGCCTGAAGAGCCTGAACGCGGACGTGCAGGTGGAGCAGGAGGAATACGACGAGGTAGTGGTCATCAAGGCCCTGTTCCTCAACCACGATTATCAGTAAAACCTTGTGATGACACAAAGCCGGACAGTCCGTAGACTGTCCGGCTTTGTGCTTTTTCACGGGAAACTTTTCCGTTATACCAAAAGGCGCCCCCTTGAGGGCCGACTTTCCCCGCGCCGGGGGAAGATGTCACCGCAGGTGACAAAAGGGGGAATCTGGCGCATTAGCGCCTGAGGGGGGTTAAATCAGCGTCTCCATCAGCAGCGGGTCGTGGGGATGGGCGTACTTTTGCTTGGCAATCTCGATAAAGGACTGCACCTCCAGCCGGGGCGCGTGGCGCATGGCGGCGATCTCCACCGTCACCGGGGGAAAATCCAGCAGCGGTACCTTGACGATGCCCGGGATCACCGCCGTGGACAGGCAGGGCACGATGGACATGGCAGTACCCATCTGGATCATGATCAGCGCACCCTCAAAGCTGGGAGAGATCTTGCTGCAATCCACCCCCACCTGCGCCAGCTGCTCCAGCGAAGGTCCCTGACAGGCGGACAGAAAGTTGTCGAACGCGCCGGAGGACACCACGCTCTGTCCTTTCAGGTCGGCCAGATGCAGCGCCCGCCGGTCGGCAAGGGGAGAGTTGGGGTTCATCAGCACATGATACCCCAGCGAGAACAGGGGCGTAAAGGAGATATCCCGGTCGCGGGAGTGCTCGGTGGCGTAGAAAAAGCCGATGTCCAGCTGCCCGGAGCGCAGCTGTTCCAGCGGGCGGCGGTTGTCCTGCGGCACAACGTCCACGCAGGCGTTGGGGAACTGGTGCTGGAACTCGGCAAGAATGCTGGAAAAAGTGCCGTAGTCGAACAGCTGCCGCAGACCCACCGTCAGGCGGGAGCGGTCGGCTTCCTGAATATCCTGCGCCTTTTTCAGCGCCTGCCTGCCAAAACTGGTCATCTGCACCATGTCCAGATAAAAGGACTGCCCGGCGGCGGTCAGCTTGGTGCGGCGGGTGGTGCGCTCAAACAGGTGCAGCCCGGTCTCCTTTTCCAGCGCGTTGATCTGGTAGGTGATGGCGGGCTGGGTGGTGAACAGCCGCTCGGCGGCGGCGCTGAAATTCAGCTCCTCCGCTACGGCAATAAAGCACTCCAACTGGTAAATCGTCATAGAACCGCGCCCCTCCTTGGGTAAAAAGATGGTCATCTTTATTATACAGGATTGCTGACAGGCCGTAAAGAGAAAGTGATTTATAAAGAGATTTGATAAATGAGGATGCAAATTTGTATTTCACACTGGAACGAAACTTTGCTATAATCGTATCAATGTTCAAAATGCACGAAGGAACAGGAAAAACGCAAAAAAGAAGAGAAAAGAAAAAGAAAGGCGAACCTTATGGCTAAGATCTCTCGTCGCAACTTTATGCGCGGTGCCGCTGTGGGCACCATGGGCGCAGCTGCTGCCGGTCTGCTGACCGCCTGCGGCAACTCCGCTTCCAGCACCACCAGTGCTCCCGCTTCCTCCGCAGCTTCCTCTGCTGCTTCCTCCGCTGTGACCAAGCCCTCCTCCCCGGTGGACGGCAAGTACGTCACCAAGGCTATGGGTCACGAAAGCTGGGTGCACGTAGCTACCACCTTCTTTGACGGCAAGATCACTGCCTGTGAGGTGCTGTCTCACGAGGAGACCATCGGCATCGGCAACTACGCCTGCTCCCGCATCCCTGCCGCTATCGTAGAGCACCAGAGCGTCAACGTGCCCAACCTGCGCGGCTCCTCCATCACCTCCATGGCTGTCAAGGCAGCTGTGAAGGAAGCCATCGAGCTGGCCGGCTATAACGTGGACGACTTCTCCAAGGAGGTCACCATTGCAGCTTCCAACGAGGTCATCGAGGAAGAGGCTGATGTCGTCATCATGGGTGCCGGCACCTCCGGCCTGACCTGCGCCTGCCGCCTGCTGGAGGCCGGCTACAGCGTCATTCTGGTGGAGAAGCGCGATATTCCCGGCGGTTCCATGTCCATGACCTACGGCGGCGTTGCCACCGCAGGCTCCAAGCTGCAGTACAACTACGATGTGGACGGCAGCTTCCGCAGCTCTGCCATGGGCACGCTGGAGGGCATGATGAACTTCTGGCAGACCATGGAGAAGTACCACCGCACCGAGTTCTTCAACGGTGAAATGCCCTACATGACCAAGCAGTACACCGTCGCCGGTGATCTGGTGGACTGGATGGCAGGCATCGGCATCGGCTTCAACACCATGGGCAACTACGAAAGCGCTACCCAGTACGGCGCTTCCACCCCGTATCTGGCACCCGGCTGCTACGAGGGCGGCGCAGGCTACGCCATGATGTTCATGGCACAGCGCGTGGAGAAGTACGAGAAGGGCAAGATCATCTACTCCACCAGCGTCACCGACCTGATCAAGGACGAAAGCGGCCGTGTTGTGGGCTTCCACGCCAAGGGCGAAAACGGCGCAAGCTATACCCTGCGCGGCAAGGCGGTCTGCCTTGCCTCCGGCGGCTTTGCCAAGAACCCCGAAATGCTGAAGAAGTACAGCCCCGACTACGCCGACTTCTTCTTCAATTGCGCCTCCAGCATGACCGGCGAGGGCATCCAGATGGGTATCGACGCCGGCGGCTATGTGGAGTGCGAAAACCGCGCTCTGCCCGCCTTCCTGTCCAGCTACAAGAGCAAGTTTGAGCTGGCCTTCATCCACCAGTCTGCCCCCGGCATCATGGTCAACATCAAGGGCGACAACATCGGCAACATCGTCTCCGATAACCACTACACCATGGCCAAGGCAAAGCTGAACAAGGACAACGGCGACACCTTCTACTATGTGTTCGACGAGTCCTCTGCCGTCAAGCTGCGCGACAGCGAGTCCTACGGCTTCAACGGTTACGTTGCCATGTTCGAGAAGGGCGAGGCTGTGCACTACGACAGCGTGGAGAAGGCCTCTGAGGAGCTGAACCTGCCCAATCTGGCAGACGCCATCGAGGCCAACAACGCCGCTGCTCTGGCTGGCGAGCCCGATGAGTTCGGCCGCCGCAACTGCCCCTACATCGAGACCCGCGACGGTCTGTGGGCCATCCGCGTTGACCCCACCTTCTACCTGACCACCGCAGGTCTGGCCATCGACACCGATTGCCACGTCCTGACCGAGGACAAGAAGGCCATCCCCGGCCTGTACGCTGCCGGCGACGTCTGCGGCTCCATCGAGGAGAAGGACGCCAAGCAGTACGGCATGGGCTTCGACGCCGCTCTGACCTACGGCTACATCATGGGCGAGACCCTGAAGAAGGAGATCTGAGCTGCGCTCTGACCCCCTGACAAAAGCATAAATAAAGGGCTGCTGCACAGTTTGTGCAGCAGCCCTTTTTATATCAAATTTCCTTTTATGCCGCCGCGGGCTTGCGGAAGATCGCCATGGCACGCTTGTAGCAGCTGGCGAAATAGGCGATCTCCGCCAGTGCGGTCAGGATCCAGCTGCACGGGTACAGCAGGTACAGCGCCGGGATGGTGTGGAAGTGGGCAAAGATGGTGTACACCCAGATCACACGGAACACGCAGGAGCCCATCACCACGATGATGGTGGGCACCACGGTCTTGCCCAGCCCGCGGGAGGCGGCGATGGTGCAGTCCATAAAGGCCGAGATGCCGTAGGCAAAGGCCATCACGGATACGCGCTTCATGCCGGCGTCAATGACCGCCGCTTCGGTGGTGAACAGCGCAAGGAAGGCCGGCCCGCAGAAGAACAGCGCCGCGCCCAGCACAAGCCCCACGCCGAAGGAGTAGCCCAGACTGATGAAGTAGCTCTTCTTCACCCGGTCAGGCCGTCCCGCGCCGTAGTTCTGGCTCATAAAGCTGGCGCAGGCCATGTAGAAGGCCGCCATGCAGTCGTAGATCAGCCCATCCGCGTTGGCGGCGGCGCTGTTGCCCTTGACCATCAAAGAGTCAAAGGAGTTGACGCCCGCCTGAATGAACAGGTTGGCAATGGCAAAAATAGCGTTCTGCAGCCCGGCGGGCACACCCAGCGCAAGGATGCTCTTGGCCTGCACCGGGTCCAGCTGTAATTTGTGCGGGTCCAGCGCGTAGCAGTCCTGCACCCGGGTCAGCGCCCGCAGGATCAGAAACGCGGAAACGCACTGGCTGATGGCACTGGCCAGCGCCACGCCCACCACGCTCAGATCGCACACGATAACAAAGAACAGGTTCAGCGCAATGTTCAGTGCACCGGCAATGGACAGATACATCAGCGGCTTTTTGGTGTCGCCGATGGAGCTGAACACCGCGTTGCCGAAGTTGTACAGCGCCAGCGCCGGCATACCCAGAAAATACACCCGCAGATACAAGATCGCGCCGGGCAGCAGATCCTCTTTGGTGTTCAGCAGCCGCAGCATGGCAGGGGAACCCAGCAGGCCGATGAGCAGCAGCACCACACCGGCAACGGCGCTGATGATGGCCGCCGAGTGGACGGTCTTTTCCACGTCCTTGGGATGGCGCGCGCCGTAAAAACGCGCCACCAGCACATTGATGCCGTTGCTCAGGCCGATGAGAAAGCCGGTGAACAGGGTCACCAGCGTGCTGGTGGAGCCCACAGCGCCCAGCGCCGTGGACCCGGCAAAGCGCCCCACCACCGCCACGTCCGACATATTGAACAGCACCTGCAGCAGGTTGGAAAGCGCCAGCGGCAGACTGACCAGAAAGATCTGCTTGGCCAGAGGGCCTTCCGTCAGCGTATTCGTTTGAGAACTCATACTTTTTTCCTTTATCCTATACATCCTAATCGTACCCGCGCACACCGGGGCACAGCCTCTATTATAAGGCACTGCGCTGCTTTTGCAAGATGGATTCGATAAAATAATAAAAAGGACTGCTGCACAAAACCTGTGCAGCAGTCCTTGGTGCAGTAAAGCAATCCAAATCCGAACCATTTTCCTTTGATGCGGCTTGGGCCGCTTCCTCAAACGTGATGGTCTGTGTACCTTCTTTATAGTTAAAGGTTATCAAAACCTTATCATCGTACAGATAAATCGAATTGATGAACGTATCCACCAACGCTTGCCTCTGGTCTTTCAGGCTCATGTCCAGTTTACGGAAGCGCATCAGCCAGAAACGGATAAATTCCTCTTTGATTTTTGGCTTTGCCAGCTTTTCTTCCGCAATGCGGGCTTCAAGCTCACGCTTGGTTTCTTCGAGCTGTTCCAACCGTTCCTTGGTGGAACTGGTGAGGATTCCGGCTTGAATTGCGTTGAGCATATTCTGGATACCCGATTCTGCATCCCGGAGCTGTTTCTCATAGAGAGGAAGGTTGGTGTTCTCTCGGTCTTGCAGCTCCATGACCTTGGCGATAATGGATTCCATGGCGGCATCGTCCCGGACAAGCTGCATGGTCTGGTTCACCACCAGATCTTCCAGCCACTGTTTGCGGACAGTTTTCTTCTTGCAGCCCTTCTTCTTTTTGGCCGTGGCACATTTATAGT
>OLVX01002438.1_pt1 | contig 13507 bp, 10 predicted proteins | sample 1673271 | NCBI WGS metagenome assembly OLVX01 (sample SAMEA3178939, study PRJEB25190) | human gut metagenome | biome: human gut; feature: human-associated habitat; material: faeces | place: Austria | collected 2013
TATTCAATTATAAACTTCAATTAGAATCGTAAATTATCAAAAACAGTATTTCAGATTACTTCAACCAAACTATCTATATAATCTTCCAAAGATTATCTTAGACTTCTATCTTTGCATTTTTGTATTTCTACAAATTTTTTAAATAATTTAACCGAAGATATTTAATAATTGCGAAATGCCCTATCTATAATACGACATTATATCGACTTATACCACCTCACAATACTCGTCTTTTTTCTATTATTTATACAATTTGCTGTATTCATTTACATTTGCTAATAAAAATTGCGATTTTTACCACTTTAATTTTTGACAAAGTTAATGTAATGTCGTATTATATCAACTCATAAATCTAAGTGTTCCAGTCGGACTCTTTTCTCCTCAGAAATGGTCTTAGTGTAAATCCATGTAGTTTCTAATCTAGTGTGTCCGAGTAAATCAGCAAGTTCAGAAATATCACCAATCTTTCGCATATACTCTTTTGCAAACAGATGTCTAAACGAATGAGGATAAACCAACTCCTGTGGTATTCCAGCTTGAATTGCTATATATTTTAGGCTTTTCCATACAGCTCCATTTGTAATAGTTCGTCCTTTTTTATTTCCACAAAAATAGGTCCTTCAGATATATTGTTATCACTGCAATATATTTGCAGCTCTTCACACAATTTATTTGTTAAATATACATTCCGATATTTCTCTTTGTTCCAAACAATGGTGATGCCTACCTGAATAGCTTCTACGGTCACGTACTTTAGTTCTCCGACTCTTATTCCAGTCTGTGCTATCGTTTTCATTATGTAATAAATTTTCTTTTTATTTAGTTCCCATGCATTTCAAGTAATCATATGGGTCTTCATTATAATTAATTTTTATAAAATCAATAAATGCTAAACTTGTCTCTCTCCATTCACCTTCAATTATCAATTATTTTCTCCTATCTAATAAAATTTCTAATGTTTAAATTTTATCTTATACTAAAATGATTAAATAGCAATGATAGATACATGAATGACACAAATTCGTACACGTTTGACATTTAATCAATAATTTTTGCAAGAATCAACGAAATCGCTACCGAAATATTAGCAGCCATAACACAAAGCACTATTTCATTTTTCAGTACTCCAAAAATTGCTGCTATAACAATTAAAATTAAAATGATAGTCTGAAATCCCCATGTATTTAATTGTTGCTTATGCTTTTCTTCTCCTGTTAATGGTTTATTTTCTGCTTCAACCGGAGCCAATCTCAGTACAGTTAACACTGCTGCCATATATAGCACCATCAAACACCATATATATTTTTTTCCCAATGCCAATGCAGACATCACAAATACAATAAAGGTAATCTGCGTATACAAGATACATTTAAGATGACTACTTGCATGATATCCTCCAGCTGTCAACCTCAACGGAGTATATACTGCTATGTACGGAATAAATGCTATAGGATATCCTATAACGTAATATGATAATATAACCATAAAAGTAACATTTATTAATGTTGACAAAATCAATTCCATACCATAGCAGTATGATTCCTTATCATCAGTCTTGATTATTGCATTTTTAATCCAAAACTCAACAATTAGTGTACTTGCTTTCTTAATCATTTCTCTTTTTCAATGACTCTGGGATATCTGGCTGATGTGAAAAAAAGAAACATGTTGCATTCACAGAGACAACAGCAAGTACCATTGTAAATGTTGCAACGATTTTTGAGAATTTTACTATACCTTTTTTAACCATAATTCTTTGCTCCTTTGTTTTTATTCTTTACACTCTCAATTCTACTCAACATCACTGTATATACAATAGCTCATGCACTAACGACATAAATATACACACCTTTTGCATATATAGTAGTATTACTATTGTAAGATGATAGTAATACTATATTCAAAATATTAATTTTTTTACCTACAATATCTATAGTTTAAATATGAAGGCAGGTAAATCATGCAGGATACAGAATTCATAAAGCATATAGGAAAAATCATACGTTTCTACCGTTTGAAAAATAATCTAACACAAGAACAATTAAGTGAATATGCAGACTGCTCCTGCGGATTTATTGGTCAAATCGAACGTGGTGAAAGCAAAATTTCACTTTCTGTTTTATCAAAAATAATCAACACTCTCAAAATAGACGCAAATGAATTGTTTTGGGGCACCGATACACATACTTCTGAAAGTCAGCAATTGGATAATCAGATAGCTCTCTATGCCAAACAATTATCAATTGACAAAAAACATATTGTTCTCAATCTGATGGATGATTTGAAAAACCTAAATTAATCTTGTAAATTCAAAATTTATAATCTATAATCTTCATAGCTTAATTGTTTTGATAAGGGGATTATTTTTATGAATATTGCTATTTGTGATGATGAACAACAAGATATTGATATACTTTACAATTACTGCAAATCATGCAAATTACCATACAATATTTCTACTTTCTTGTCTGCCTCTGCCCTGCTTGAGGCTTTTAAATCCCAATTTTATGATTTAATTTTTCTTGATATAGAAATGGATAAGCCAAATGGTTTTGAAATTGGCTCTATTTTAGCAGGATATTCTCCTCGTCCCGTAATAGTTTTTACGACAAACGCACTGCAGTATGCAGTCCGAGGATATGGAATTGCTTTTCGATTTCTATGCAAACCGATAACGATTACAATGTTTCAAAGTGTTGTCAGGGAGGCTCTTGACGAGATTCTTCCGCAAAAGGTAGCGGTAACGTGTGGTTCAACTCAGAAAATGATTTCTATAAACGATGTCATATATTTTGAGAGCCTGAACCGGCACATTATTTTTCATTTTGCAAATACATCCACATTGGAGATAAAGGATTCAATGGAAAATATGATTTCAGTTTTTTCATATCCTTCATTTGTACAGATTCACAGAAGTTATTGCATCAATTTGAATTATGTGGACAGCTTTACACCACTTGCTGTCACTATGACTGACGGCTGCAAAATTCCACTTTCGCGGAAAAAACAGACCATTTTCCAAGAGCGCTTTAACAATTTGATACGAGGTACCATCAAATGAATTTTCCAATTGAAGTATATACCATTATTATAGAATGCCTGCTTATTTTCTACTTCTTTCATAAAGAGGTTAGACCTGTATACCCTTCCCGCAGATATATTATCCTATTTTGCATATCACTCTTTGCGGTCATAATGCTATCAACCCTATATACACCTATGTTTATACGGCTTGTCATTATCAGCTTATTTTTGTTTTTATGCTATACTTTCTGCTTCAAATGCAAAATATTCCAAATCACCTATACTATTATATTATTTTTTGTCACGTCGATGTTTTCCGATGTTATTGGTGCGTTTGTACTTTCCAGACTTGGAATTTCAATAAATGAACTTTTAGGAATAAGTGAAGGACGGCTTATCTACAATACCACAAGCAAGATTATTCATCTGTTTTTGCTGGTCATAATTATTTTATTTACCAATGCCCGATTTGATTCAAAGGCTCTACTGCATGCCATACCACTCATGCTCTGCAATCTGTCAAGCATATTTATTCTGTTTGCCCAGTACACTACCTTTATTGACAATGGTAAATACTCCACCTTTGTGATGACCACCATATGTATGCTTGTTATCAATATAGTGGTTTGTGGATATACGGAAATAGTAAAGAAATCTTATGAATTACAGAAAAATCAGCTCTGTATGCAGGAGCAGCTTGCCAAACAGGAGCTTTACTATCAGGATATCATTGCTCGTCAGGACGAATCCCGCGCACTTTGGCATGATATAAAAAAATACATGCTGGCAATGGAAAATCTGGTTTCTACGAAAACACGACCTGAAGCCGAAAGTCAGCTCTCTGCCTTAAAGAAAAAGTTTTCAAGCCTTGACCAAATGATTGATACCGGTAATTCCATTGTTGACGGCATCCTAAACTATGGCTCTAATAAAGCAGGCAGTCTGGGAATCTCCATAAACTTTAATCTATGGCTGGACACTGACCTTAACATTTCGCCTGTTGACCTGTACATAATCATCGGAAACACTATGGATAACGCAATAGAAGCCTGCGATGCTTTTCCGGCAGGTCACAAACCATCCATCTCATGTACGCTGCGCCAGAAAAATCATGTGCTGCTTTATGAAATATCCAATCCTATTCCACAGGTTTCGGTTAAAAAAGCCGGAGTTATCCACGGATATGGGCTTGAAAATGTCAAAGAATGTGTAAACAGAAATAGTGGTTTTATCTCTATCAAAAACGAAAATGATATATTTTGTGTCTCTATAACACTAAACGTTTAATATGTCTTAAATCCGCGATATCACAAGCTTTCCATCCTGCACATCAACCCTGACCTTATTAGACTCTATCCCCGCTGCCTCAAGCATCTCATCAGTGAGTTTTATCCTGTGTGCCTTGTCCAATACTGTATATTCCATTGCAGGGTGTTTCTTCAATTTCTCCGTGCTTACCTTTCCGTCAGATATAAGCACTGTGCGGTCTACACGGCCTGCAAGTGCCATATCGTGTGTCACTATGATTATGGTTATACCAAGCTCTTTGTTCAGCTTATGAAACAGCTCATAGATTGTATCAGCAGTCCTTGTATCCACGGCTCCGGTCGGCTCATCCGCAAGCAGTATGTCCGGCTTATTTGCCAGTGCCACCGCTATCGCTGCGCGCTGCTGCTCTCCTCCCGATAGCTGAGCCGGAAGCTTATCCTTATGCTCCTGTAATCCCACTGCATTTAACAGTTTAAGGGCATAGCTTTTATTATTATCCTTGCGTTTTTTTATAATTTCTCCGTGTTTTAAATTATCGGTATTACCTGCATTTTCAAACATCATCACTGCCTCGACATTCTGCAGCACAGTCAGGTATGGGAACAGATTTTTGGCACTTTTCTGCCACACAAAGCCCACCTTGTCCCTGCGGTATCTCACCATTTCAGCTTCTGAATATGTGGAAATATCTTTTCCGTCAATAGTGAGTACTCCAGCCGTTGGTGTTTCCAGTCCTCCTATCATATTTAAAAGGGTGGATTTTCCGCTGCCGGATTTTCCTATTACCGCAAGCATCTCCCCTGTTTCCACCGTCAGGTCAAGCCCCTCCAGTGCCATCACCTTTTTATCGTCTGTCTCATATATTTTTACCAGTCCATCGCAATTTATCATCTGGTTTTCTCCCTTTTAATTTAAATTACTATGCCGTCACTAAGCTCAAACACTTCATCTCCCAGCTCCATCAGGTTCGGATCATGCGTGGTCATAACTATTGTGATGTCCTCATCGTCTATCAACTCACGGAACAACCGCATGACTTCAAATCCAGAAGCGGTATCGAGTGCTCCTGTCGGCTCATCCGCAAAGACCACCTTCGGGCGATGAACCACAGCGCGCGCTATCGCAACTCTCTGCTGCTCACCTCCCGATAGTTGTTCCGGCATATGGTTCATGCGCTTTGAGAGTCCGACACGCTCCAGCAGCTCTGATACTCTGTCATGCGTATTCTCATTTATCACATCGGTTTTTGCATCTCCAATGTCATTATCCATATCAGTCAAATTCTTTTGTATCTGACGTTTATTTTTCGCAAGTCTAAGGGCAAATTCCACATTCTCATATGCCGTCATCGTGGGAATTAGTGCTATAGACTGGAATACAAATCCCATCTCATACCGCCTTAGCATTTCCCGGTCTTTCTCGGTCATCTGCTCTAAGTTTTTATCCAGAAACTGCACACTTCCCTCTGTCGGCATATCAAGCGCACTAAGGATATTAAGAAGTGTGGTCTTTCCGGAGCCGGAACGCCCTTTTAAGATGGCAAGTGTTCCTTTTTTTATCTCCATGGATACTCCGTCAAGTGCGTGGACTGTTGTACCATCTCCCGCCTTGAAATATCTTTTTATATTTTGAGCAACTATCGCATTTTCCATATGTCACGACCTCATTTACCATGCTATAAAAACTTTCTACCGACTACCACAAAATCATTTTTATCTGCTAACTATCTTCTCCAAGCCTCAGTGCCTGTGCTATCTTCATACTCTTAAGCAGTCTGCTGATAACCACATAGCATACGGCTACAGCCACGAAAAGTACTCCTGTAAGCTCCAGCATATCAGATGGATAAATATATACATTTACTCCGATATTGTGTTTCTGTGGCAGATATATGATCGATATGAGCCTTACAAACATCGCTGTTGCAGTTATACCTATGCCTGCTCCCGCAAGAAGCGGCAGAAATGATAAAAATATCTGCTCGTTTAAAAGCATTGCTTTTACCTCTCTCATTCTCATTCCCATTGCGCGGTATATACCAAACTGCAGCTCCCTCTGTTTTAGTGTCATAACCCAATACAGCAAAAATCCTACTGAGCACACTATCAGTGAAAGTATAAAGCTTAAGGTAAACATACCGTTTGTGATCTGCACTGTGGCTGAGTTTTTATTCTCGTCTATAAGCTGTTGCGCGGATGTTATATTTTTGTATATATCATCCACCGTTTTTCCTTTTGACAGGTTCATCCACACACTGTACGGTGTCATGCCGAACTTTTCCACAACCGTAGCATAATTTGCAACGATCAGGTATTTCTCCTGCTCGGTCACATTTCCTTCTGCATCTGTCTCATAGGTGTATCGCTCGTAGCCCGGAAAACCTTTTACTATGGCACATACCTTTGCATTCTCGGATGCGTAGATCTGATCTTCATCGACAGCCTCCGGTACATACCTTGAGTAATTTAAGCTGTCACCAACTTTAAGTCCCAGAGCTTTTGCCAGATTTGAGGAAATGATGACTCCGTCCGGCTCTTTTGCCAGCTCATTCAGGTAATTGAACCAGTGCGCATCATTAATATCATCATTTTGGTCACTCTGCAATTTCGCAGTCTCACCGAATTCTTTTGTGTTTATCGCCATAAGATATGCATCCGAAACCGAACCACTGCCTGCGGAAATGTCTACCCGCTCGTCCTCAAGCACACGCGTGACACCGTCACAGATGCCATCATTTTTGAGCGACTCGTATTTACCGAAATCAGGCTCGTCATACATCCAGTTTACAGAGCCATCTTTATTCTTCTGTATCCTGAGTCTGAAATCTTCGTTGTATATCGCATCACAACCCACATTGTAGACGATCCGTTTTTCCATATTGCTGTTCATGGTGCGCGCCATATTCGCGTCAAAAATACCGCCGGCCACTGTCATGATAAGAAAGACTGCCAGAAATCCCTGATTGTATCTGGTTCGTTTTAGCTGTAAAAATGATGCATACATTGCCGGAGAAAAATGCTTTTTAAAGAGCCTGTCCACAAGCAGAATAATAAGTCCGGTAAGTCTTACGCACAAAAGTGCCGCTGCAAATATAAAAAGCGAATTGTCCAGTATCATGACAGGATCTATGCTCCTGTTCTCAAGAACAGATATCGCAAGCGTACTCTTCTGCTTGTTGTAATTGTAAAGCAGATATGCTGACAGAGCCAAAAGTATAACGTCTATAAAGCATTTCTCCCAAAGAGGCTTTTTCTTTGATATTCGTCCCCTACTGCTGCGCTCTGATATGGCATCCTTTGATTTTTTCCACACCGGAACTGTGATAAACAGCACCATGATAACTGCCGCTGCCACCGCATAGACAAGCATCTGCCATACAAATTTGTAAGTGCTTATATCCTTTGCCGTAAATCTTAAAAATCCGTCTGTAGATGCGGCAGCCCGGCACATTATATATCCGAGTACTATTCCGAGTACACAGCCCGCAAACGCTATTATTCCCGACTGCTGTAAGTACAAAATAAATACCTGTAATTTTGTCGCACCGCGGCTTCTTAAAACAAGTATGTCATTTTGCTCGAGCGAAAGTATCTGTACAGATATCATTCTTATAAATAAAATCAAAAGCACAAGACACGGCAGCTCCAACGCCCAAAGCATCAGCTTTATCGTCTTCTGCTGTGTAAAAAAGCGCTCCAGCGTATCACGGATGTTGTCATTGTAGAGCTTGTCAGCATCCTTAAACTGCTCCATATACCCGTCATAAAGTGAGGCATTTTCCGTGTTGATCTGCCTGTAATCCAGCATGATAAAATCACTGTAGCTGATATTGTCCTCACTGTAATACTGCATCATTTCGTCAAAAACATCCTGCGAAACAAATATCACATCGCCCATATCCGAAAGCGTCTTGGCCCAATATGGATCGTTTATATCTTTTTCACGACAGATCTGTGATATAACGAAAGAAATTTCCTTTTTCCCACTGCCATCAGGTACATGTAAATAGATTTTTTCACCTGCTACAAGTCCGTAGTGATCCATTGTCTTTTCGCTTATACAGCATTCGAATGTGGCTGTGCCAGTCTGAGATTTTACAACATCCGCGTACTCCGAAAGTCCCGGCAGATATCCTATTGTAAAATAATTGTTAGGTCCTCCAAACTCTGTATCCGCGCGTCCTCCTGGGAGTGTGATAAGCTGCTGTGAGGAAACCTTGTTTATATCCACATATTCAGTCCACTTCTGCTCGTATCCTGACAGCTTATCAAGTACTGACTGCGAATCAGGATAATCTGCCACCGCATATGTTCCCTCGCGGCTCATCTGTGCAGGAAACTCATTCTGCTGTGTGGCATGATCCGTAAAAAGTCTGTCAAGTATCTGATTTCCCGCACCCTTTTCAAACATAGAGTGGCACACAAAAAGTGCTATAAACAAAGCCACTCCCATAAGCAGACACAAATTTAACCATTTTCTGTTTTTTAATTTATTAATTACGAAGCCAAACATATTTCATCGCCCTCATCAATACCGTAAAGCACAAGTGTATTGCTGCCTGATGTATAATCGCCCAATATTACCGGCTGCTTTACCACGCTGTCCCCATCAATTTTCCACACATAGTATGATATATCATCTTTGTCCATAGGATTGACCTGCTTGTGTATGATCGAAGTCGGCACCACTACCACCTTTTTAAAAGAAACATAAGAAAACTTTACAGCAGATGCCCTGGTCAGATCATCCGGTATTCCATTGTCAAGTTTTATATAAAATGCTGCATTTCCATATCCCGAATCTGTGTTTCCGGTAATATGCACACCTTTATCATCCTGATTTATATATCCCTTTTGAGCTTGTCTGCCGTAACCTGCAAAACCGATACAGTTTCCGTAGATTGTTGTACCGTCCAGCTCAAGTGATACGCGCTCTCCCACATCTGCTATATTGTCCTTATATACTTTATAGCTATTGCTATCCTTTACCTGAACCAGCAGTACGTCCGTGGAATTTCCGGTTATCTGCAGGATATCTGAGCCTTCCTCCACATTATCTCCTGCCTTGACACTCACCTTTGAAACTTTTCCGTCATTTTTGGCATATACTGAAATATTTCCTTTGCCGTCATTTCCTGCGCTTATGCTGTCATATGCTGACTGTAGCTGGGAAAGCTGATAGGTGTGGTCTGCACAGGCAAGTTTTTTCTGCAGATTCAATAATTGTAAATTCAGTTTCAACTGCTGCTCATCATATGCTGTATCCGGCTTTTCATCCTGCCGGTTATTTTCTTCTGCGCTACTACCACCTTCAGATAAATCTTTTATCTGTTTATCGTAATCAGCAATCTTCTGCGCATAGGATTCATTCTCCGAGTCGATCGCATTTTTCGCCTCTGTTATGGCAGCTTTGCCCTCTCCGGTATCCACCACGTAAAGCAGCATCCCCTTTTCTACCGTATCGTCCTGCTTCACATTGACCGATACGATCTGCCCTTCATAATCACAGGTTTCGGTTATCGTCCCTGCGTCAGATCTGCTGTAGCGCACACCGTAGTTTGCTATATCAAAATCAGACCTTGTTACCGTATATTTGCTATACTTTGTCGGAACCTGATCTGTAGAATTATAGTAGACCAGCTCCCCCTCTTTTAAGCCCTCTGTGACCTGTGTATAGTTTTCATCAGACTCACCTGTTGTTATGATGCGTTTCTCGCGGCCGCCCTCATCATTTTTCACATAGACATATCTGGTATCGCCTTCCTTATAGATGGAATCTTTTCCCACGACAAGTGCCTGGTCCGCTTTTGTCTTTTCAAAATATACCGGATACATCTGTCCTGCCGTAAGAAACGGCTTTTCCCTGCTTTCCACGCACACATCCGGATAGCGGTTGTTTATCTTCGAAAGTACCAAAACCTCTGATGTATATTGAGACTCGGTGACATCATATTTTTCGCCATCGACTATCACATATTTCTTGTCATAATCACTGTATTTGTACTCATTTATGGCTGTATCTTTTATATCCAGCACAAGGTCATCCGTATCTGAGACAATGACTATATTCTCGTATGCCGCAGCAGACCTTCCATCTGTCAGCTTCTTAGTGTAAGTGACAAGACCGCTGTGGGCTGCCTTAAGCGTTCCATCATCAACAATCTGCTGATATAAAGCCATCTGCTCATTGATCTTTTGCACTCGGTATTCGTGAAGCTGCTTATCGTACCGTTCATTTTCCTGTTCTGTGGCAATCTGCGTATTGTAATCCTCTTCTGTGCTCTCTTTTTTCTCAATCTGTTCTGTTGAAAATTCGTCCGTATCCGCAGCCTGACTCTCCCATAATTTGATCTGCGTATCCGAGATCTGAGCGGATATCTCATATGTCTCATTCTCATGCGCCAGCGCATCCTTACATTCCTGCAACTGTTTTTTTGCCTCATCCACATCACAGACTGCAAGCACATCCCCTACATTTACTGTATCTCCCGGCTCCACATATATCTGTGAAATATTTACATTGGCACTGTAGTAATTGCAGTAATCCCTCGAAACTGCGGTAGCCATCAGCACCTGTATGGAGCCGATCGTACCGTATTCCACAGGTCTATAGGCTTCATTTAACGCTACAGGTTCTTCAAGCTTTGGTATGCTGCTTTCTGTCATTTTTCCACAGCCGCCTGCCACAAACGATACACATATCCCCAGTACTGCCAGTTTTTTTATTGATAAAAGGTTTCTGTTCTTCACTGCAAAACCACCTCATCCCCGCTTTTAAGTCCTTCTGTGATGATCCGGTAGTCTCCCACCTGATCTCCGGCACTTATCCATACCGCCTGTCTGTATCCATTCTCATCCAGTGTGTATACAAAATACCTGCCATCCTTCTCATGTACTGCGTCCTTTTGCACATACACAGCATTTTCTATAGCAGGGCGCGTCACTTCCATGGAAAATATCTGTGCATCCGATACTGCCGACATGTCCGATACCGGTTCAAAAACAACCTTTTTATCGTCCACCTCTTTTACCTTAAGTTCAAACTCTATATCAGATGCTGTTGCCGTGTATATATCACCTACATTAAAGTCATAACCTTCCGGTCTGTCAGCCTCGTAATTGCCGTTTCCGCTGATTTCTGTTATAAGATTGCTGCCCGGTTCAAAAACCCCCGCCAAAAGCGAATTGTTCATTGCTGTGATCGTGCCATCCTCGGATGCCGTGATCTGATATCTCGACAGTTTTTCCTCTGCCTCATCAAGATAAAGCTGCGCAACCTCTGTATCCTTATCAAGCTGGGCAATATCGCTTGAATAATCCTGAGTATCATCGATTTTCATAATAGCCCTGTAGTGCTCTGCCAGAAGCTTATTCTGACTGATCTGCCCGCTGTAGTCCTCAATCTTTTTCTGTATCTCCCCGGATTTAAAAGCCACCAGTATATCACCCTTTTTCACATGATCACCCACTGCCACATTTACCTTTTCGAGCGTAAGCTCCGTGTTTGTCGCACCATAGGAAAACCTGGTATAGCCCTGCGCGCTCAGACTGATGGTAGTCTGCGGTGTGAGTGAACCGCTCTGTACCGTAACTGTCTGGTATGATATTTTCTCGTAGGAAGCTCTGTCCGTCTGTGCAAGCTCCTTTTGTGCCGCCCCACATCCTGAAAATAAAATAGAGGTAATTGCAGTGGCAAGTGTCAAACGCCCTATATATTTTTTCTTTTTATTAATCATATATTTTCCACTTCTTTTCCAAATAAATATGAACCTGATCTATTATCTAAAAATGTAACTCCATGTATAAACTTTATTGCAGCCAATAACAGTATCTTATATTAGATCATCACTCCTTATGATCGTGCCGTCTATCGCATTCACATACACCGGATATCTGTCGTAGCCCTTATCCTGTTTTGACAGACACCATGCCGGAACATAAGTACATTTATCCTTGTCAGATGCATCCTTCAAACGGATATATCCGAGCTTTAGATTGTTGTAAGTGTGATTTTGTGTAAAATCATACTGATCTGAGTTTTTTGTCATGTCATCCTTGATGATCTCTTTAATAGTGTCCATTGACAAGAGTTCTACGTTTTTTGACTCATTTACAATATCAACCGGGTAAGAAACAGTAAATTCCGTCACTCCCTGATCCGTCACAATAAAGGAACTGCTGCCATATGGCATAAAATCATCATAGTTATCGGGTGTCTCCCATATATCCATATTCCGGGTGAAATCGAGTGACTTGCAAAACGCTATGCCATCCACACCCTCGCCATAATCTATGATATATCCCCAGGCTGTATCCTTTATGACGCTCTCTTTATCATCAGTTTTTACAGTATCATCACCATCCTCTATCACTCCTGCGCTCCACTCGTAGTCTGATGTTCCTATATATACCTGTGAAGCCATGCCTAATTTATTTTGAAATTCTTCTGCCTTTTTTATAGCTTCGTCTTTTGATAATGCACACTCATTATCATATGAAGATGTAGTATCTCCACCTGTAGAGCCTCCGTTAAATCCCTCTACACCTTTCTCCTCTGCAAAGGATGGTGGTCCGTAATAGCCATACTCACTATCATCGTATAATGTCCCCTCACTTCCTGCCTTAAGAGGCTGTGCTGAAATATATTCAAGAGAGCCGTCCTCAGCAATTCCAAATCTAAGCTCACAGAAAACATTACCAATATATCCCAGATACTCATTACAATCCGTATAATCTGTAGCTTTTTCACGCGTATCCAGTGCAGACGGTTCTGCCTTTTCATACTGTTCCAGCAGATCATTTTCACTTTTCATCACCCTGCTGACGCCCTCTTCTGTGATAAGTCCCGCATCAATTTCCTGCTGATACCCGGCAATCTCATTTTTTACAACCTCCATGCTGTGATATATCTCTTCTTTCGTATAATGAGGTATGTCGTGATAATATACGGTACTATAGCCAAAATAAGCCTCTATCACACTCTTTTTGAAATCGGCACCCACCTTTATATTCTTCACCTCAACAACCGACATGCTTTTGCAGTCCGGCAGGGTAATGTCTGCTGAAATATCCACATCCACACTTTTATCCGATATCTCAACAGAAAAGCTGTCATTCCATTTCGTACTGTCGTCAAATGCACTTATATCACTTCCTGCTTTTGTGTTTATATTTTCAGTTTCCATATTATAATCTACTTTTTTTCCTGAACAGCC
>OLVX01002442.1_pt1 | contig 13487 bp, 8 predicted proteins | sample 1673271 | NCBI WGS metagenome assembly OLVX01 (sample SAMEA3178939, study PRJEB25190) | human gut metagenome | biome: human gut; feature: human-associated habitat; material: faeces | place: Austria | collected 2013
AGTTGCTGCCACTTCGCTGTTAATGGGTGTCACACGTGCTTCGTCGGAGGCTTACCCTCGGGCAGTAAACCAGACTCGGAGGCGACTGCCGTGGCGCTGAATGACAGCGTGCCGGCGAGCAGCATCATGAGAATGGCGTTTACTTTGTAAGTGCGATTCTTTTTCATTAAATAATGGTTTTGTATTAACTTATTGGTTGTTAATTAATGTCCATTTTAAAAATCGCGTAGTTTGGTGCGCTGATTTATTCTGCAAATTTAACGTTTTACACCGAATAACCAAAAAATTCCGCCAAAACATTCTCCGGCCATCGCGGATGCTGACCGGAATTGCGGTGTGACTAGCAGTTGCAGCGGCTGACCGGTATAAATTTCTACCGCGGATGCTGACCGGAATTGCGGGGTGACGTGTCGAGGGCTATCGGTTTATGGGACGGTGCCGGCTGCGGAGCAGTCCCCTGCGCCTCGAATCAAGTTCCGGGAGGTCGGCAGGAGGGACGGCGAATCCTACGAAACGGGACCAGAGATAGTCCACGGCCTGGTCGGACGGGTGGATCATGTCGGCGGCATAGAAACGGTAGTCCCGCAGTTCGTCAAGCACGATCTCGTAGGCTGGAAAATATTCACAACGCTCCGGGAACTTCGCCAGAACCTCGTCCAAAGCGAGCAGAAGGGTGCTTTTGCTGAGCTGGTTGCCGTGCGCTCCGTCCTTGAGGTGACGGATAGGGGAGACGGTGAACAGGAATTCCTTGTCCGGATGCCGCCCGACCATATTCATAAGAAGGGCCGCCGTCTCGCGGACCGTGAGCCGTCTGCGGGAAAATTCCCCCGCGTCGATCTTGAGGCAGTTGGAGACGGTCTCGCCCGAGCGGACATGTTCGTAAATCCACGCCGTTCCGAGGGTGATGATGACCTTTCCGGCCTCGTGCCATTTGCGGGAAGCGTCTGACAGTGAGGCGTTGGCGTTGTCAAGGAACTCCCGGGCGGTGCGGCGGGCGAAGGTGGTGTGGTGGCTGAAGGAACAGATTAGTCCCGCGCCCGCGCCCATCGGTACGCACTCGCTCTCGCCGAAAGGGATTCCCGAGGATAGGCGGGCGATGGAGTTGCAGACGGAAACGGGGTTGTAGATCGTCCCGAAAGGATTGACGCAGACCTCGAATCCAAGGTCCGTCATTTTCTGACCGATGTTGTCGGCGAAGCAGCTTCCAAGAATGAATATCTTGTCTTTCAGCGAGATGCTGATCTTTCCCCGACCGGTTTCCACCGGAGTTTGTAGTTTGAGTCCTTCCATACAGGTGCGAAATTACAAAATTATCAGTAATTTTGCATTAGCCTTGTCCGGGCTGCCATTTCTCCCGGCGTGGCTTGTGAATATGAGAGATTGCATGATCGCGTTAGCGTTGCTGTTGGCCACTGCTCTTCCAGGTCGTTCGCAGAATAAGGTGGACTTGACCTACGGAGCTGACTTTCAGTACTATTTCGACAATAGGGAATATGACGGCTCGGGCAATAGGTTCGAAACGTCCGGCACGGTCCACGCCGCGCGGCTCACTCCGTCCGTGGGTGTCATGGTCGCCGGCGGAGGGGTGACCCATCGGCTGACGCTCGGTCTGGACGTGATGAAGAATATGGGTGAGTCGCCGGTGGGGGATGGCGACAAGAATCTCCGGAACGCCGGCCTTTTCCGGGAGATGACGTTCTGGTACGGTCTTGACAGCCGTCACGGCAGCCGTCGGTTCAGCCTCCTTGCTGGAATATTCCCACGTCATAACTCGGTCTTCGGCTCGGGATTCCCGGCCTGGTCGGAGGATCCTGTGCGGACGGACTTCGTGCCATCCTTGTTTGTCTCCGATGTGAACCAGTTCTATGACAATAATTTAGAAGGAGTGTTGCTCAAGTACGAGACCCGCCGGGGCTACTGCGAGGCCGGTCTGGACTGGATGGGGATGATCGGACACGGACGAAGGGAGCGCTTCCAGATCTTCACCTACGGCAATTTCGCGCTGGCGGGAGATTTCCTCCGCGCCGGCTGGACCGCCACGATGGGACATTTCGCCAACACTCTTGAGTATCGTGGCGTGGTGGACAATATTCTTGTCTCGCCTTTTGTGTCACTGGCAGCAGGGAGACGCAACTTCCGCTTGGACTCCAAACTCAGCTATATTCAGGGAATACACCAGGACAGGATCAACGGGACGGGACTTGAGCCTTCGTTCGGCGGGCTTCTGACGCTGAACATCGGCTACAGGAAGTTCGGTGTCCTGAATGACTCCTACTACGGCGGCGGGCAGATGCCTTATTACGGCACCATCGACGCGGGCGGGAATATTCTTGGACAGCAGGGTCTGTACTTCGGCAGTCCTTTCTACCGCATCCACGGTGACGGCGAGAGTTGGAGGCATTCGGGGTTCTATGACCGCGCCGAGGTTTATTGGCAGCCTTATGTTGCTGATTTCGTGCGTGTAAGGCTTTCCGCTGTGTTTCATTTCACAGGAGATGGCTACCAGGGAAGCCAGCAGAGGTTGAGTGTCGTCTTCGACCTTGGCCGCGCGCTGGCCGGCAGGAAATCAGCCAAGGCCTCGTCGCCTTCCCGCAGGCAAAGAAATTTTGAGATATATTTATAAGGTATGAAAAGTGCTTTTTCGTTTGTCGCTATAGCTGCCGCCGTCGGCTTCTTGATGACGGGGTGCCATTCCGGTCCAAGGGACGGGGACTATGTCATCCAGCTTCTCACCACCAATGACGTGCATGGAACCTATTTCGATTCCACCTATGTCGGGGACGGGGTGAGGCCGTCGCTCTGTGCCGTGAAAACGGTCGTGGACAGTGTCCGCGCCGTCGCCGGGGCTGACAATGTGGTCTTCGTCGACGCCGGCGACATCCTTCAGGGAGACAATGCGGCCTATTACTTCAACTATGTGGACACGCTCTCTCCGCACATCTATCCTCGGATAGCCTCCTACATGGGCTACGATGCGGTGACCGTCGGCAACCACGACATTGAGACGGGACACAGGGTCTATGACCGTGTGGCGCGGGAACTGGAGTCTCACGGGATCCCGTTTCTGGCGGGCAACGCTGTACGCAACGATAACGGCAAGCCTTATTTCCCTCTTTACAAGGTGTTCAGGAAAGGAGGTCTGAAGGTCGCCGTCCTCGGCTTCACGAACGCCAACATGAAGAACTGGCTGTCGGAGAGACTCTGGAGCGGAATGACGTTCGAGAGCCTTGTGCCTTTGGTGCAGGAGGATGTGGACAAGGTGGCCGCCAGGGAGAGGCCTGATGTCGTGATTGTGGCCGTCCATTCCGGGACAGGGGCGGGGGACGGCTCCATGCTTGAGAGTCAGGGCATGGATCTGTTCAAGAGCCTCCGGGGAGTGGATTTCGTGGTCTGCTCGCACGACCATAGGCCATTCGTGGCCTGCAATGACAGCATCGGGCTGATCAACTCCGGAAGCCACAGCCGATTTGTCGGTCACGGAACCTTGCGCTTGACCGTTGACGACGGTCAGGTTGTCAGGCGCGCCGTCTCCACGGAACTGATACCTGTCGATCCGCACCGTGTCGATGCGGAGATGGAGGTCAGGTTCCACGGGGACTATCAGGCTGTCCGGGAGTTCACGACCAGGGAAGTGGGTGAGCTGAAGGTGGAGATGCGTACCCGCGACGCCTACAAAGGGATGTGTGACTATGTCAACCTTGTCCACACGCTTTGTCTGGGATGTCCGCCGGCTCAGGTCTCGATCGCGGCTCCGTTGACCTACGACGGTACCGTCAAGGCGGGAACGCTGGTCTACAATGATCTGTTCACCATCTATCCGTATGAGAACCAGCTCTGTGTGGTCACGATGAGCGGCAAGGAGATCAAGGACTATCTTGAGGCCTCCTACAACCGCTGGATCGTCACGGCATCCAGACCGGCCGACCATGTGTTGAACATCGTCCGGAGGGATGATCCGCGAAACGGCCGTACAGGATGGTCGTTCGCGGAAAGGGCCTACAACTTCGATTCCGCCGCCGGAATCAACTACACCGTCGATGTCACCAAGCCTTACGGCTCCAGGATCGTGATCACCACGATGGCTGACGGCAGGCCTTTCAACTTCGGGGAGACCTACAATGTGGCGATGACATCCTACCGCGCCAACGGTGGCGGCGGGCTTTTGGCCGAGGCCGGGATCGACACGGACACAATCTCGGAGAGAACCGTCGAGTACTATCCTGAGATCCGCGAGATCCTGTATGACTATCTCAGGAAGAACCGCGTGATAGATCCCGCTGTCATAGGTGATCCGGCAGTCATCGGCCACTGGTCGTTCGTGCCGGAGAAAGTGGCCGGGCCTGCCATTGAGCGCGACCTGGAGCTCTTGTTTGGCCGTTAACGGGATTACAGAACGATTTTTTGACAAACAACACTAATTTTTAATTGTATGATAAGAAGAATTTTAACAACTATTGCGGCTCTTGTCGCCGCGCTGACCCTTTCCGCCGCTGAATATGGCGGAAAATGGATCGGATGTGACTACGAAGGCGATGTCCTTCAGGGAAACACGGTTCTTCCTGCCCGTTACCTTCGTAAGGAGGTCAGACTGGATGGCAAGGTGAGGACGGCGACCCTTCGCATCAGCGGTCTCGGTGTCTACGACGCCTGGATCAACGGGCGGCATATTACCTGTGACCAGGAGCTTTCCCCGACAGTCTCCGACTACAGGAAAAGGGTCTATTTCAATGAGTTCGATGTGAAGTCCGCTCTTCGGAAAGGCCAGAACGCACTGGCCGTCAGCCTTGGCTGCGGACGTTTCACCGCCATGAGGGAGCCGGGCATGAGAGGCTTCGGCGTTCCCCGTCTCTGGCTTCAGCTGGACATCGTCTATGCTGACGGACGCACGGCGACCGTGGTCAGCGACGAGAGCTGGAAGATCAGCTGCGAGGGTCCGATCAGAGCCAACAACGAGTTTGACGGAGAGACTTACGATGCCCGTAAGGAACTGACAGGCTGGACGAAGGCCGGCTACGATGACTCCTCCTGGCAGTCCGCTTCCCTTATGAGCGCTCCGGGCGGGAAACTGGTTCTCCAGCCGAATCCTAACATCGCGGTGCAGGACATCGTGAGGCCGGTCTCCATCACCAAGACAGACCACGGCTACATCCTTGACATGGGACAGAACATGGTGGGCCGCCTTCAGATCAAGGCAAGAGGGCTCCAGAGAGGCGACACCCTGACGATGAAATTCGCCGAAATCCTGAACGGCGACGGCACGCTGTACCTCGCCAACATCCGCACAGCCAAGGTTCTGGACACCTATGTGGCGAAAGACGGCAAGCCGGTTGTCTGGCATCCGAAGTATGTCTACCACGGATTCCGTTTCGTGGAGGTCAAAGGGCTCAGGAACGAGCCGAAGCTCAGCGACTTCGAGGGGCAGGTGATGTACGACAAGATGGCGGTTACCGGCAGTTTCGAGACCTCGGACGCCGTCATCAACCAGATCTATCACAACGCTTTCTGGGGAGTGCGCGGCAACTACCGCGGCATGCCTACCGACTGCCCTCAGAGAGACGAGAGGCTCGGCTGGCTGGGCGACCGCACGATGGGATGCTACGGCGAGTCCTACATGTTCGACAACCACGCCCTCTACTCCAAGTGGCTCACTGACATCCAAGACGCGCAGAACGAGGCCGGCAGCATTCCGGATGTCTGCCCTTGCTACTGGACCCTCTATAACGACAACTTCACCTGGCCTGGCGCGTTCGTCACCGGAGCCGACATGGTCTACCGCCGTTTCGGCGATGACCAGCCGATCAAGGATCACTACGGGGCGATGAAGAAGTGGCTTGAATATATGAGGGCGAAGTACCTCAAGGACGGCGTGATCGCGAAGGACACCTACGGTGACTGGTGCATGCCGCCGGAGTCGCTCGAACTTATTCATTCACAAGACCCAGCGAGAAAGACAGCGGCTCCTCTCATCGCCACGCCGTTCTACTATTTCCTTCTCCGCAAGATGGCCGGATTCGCACCCGTGGCCGGACATCCGGAGGACGTGGAGATGTTCAATGAATATGCCGATGCGGCCCGTGACGCGTTCAACGCCAAGTACTTCGATGAGAACGAAGGCTTCTACGGCAACAACACGGTGACAGCCAACCTGCTTCCGCTCTATTTCGGGATGGTTCCTGCCGGCCGCGAGGGGGATGTGTTCAATCACATCGTGCGCAAGACCGAGGTGGATTGTGACGGCCACGTGAGCTGCGGTGTCGTCGGTATGATGGTGCTGATGCGTACCCTTACCGAGTTCGGAAGACCTGACCTCGCTTTGAGGATAGCTACCAACGAGACCTATCCGAGCTGGGGCTACATGGCGAAGAACGGCGCGACCACAATCTGGGAGCTCTGGAACGGCAACACCGCCGATCCTGCGATGAACTCCGGCAACCATGTCATGCTTCTGGGCGACCTCGTGACCTGGTACTATGAGTATCTTGGCGGCATCCGTCCTGCCGAGCCTGGCTACAAGTCGATTGAACTGATGCCGTACCCTATCGACGGTCTTGACTGGGTGAACTGCTCGTACGACTCTCCGCACGGAAAGATCGTCAGCAACTGGAAGCGCTCCGGCTCAAAGTTCGAGTGGACCGTGGAGATCCCTGCCGGCACCACCGCGACCGCCTACGTCCCGGGTCCTGACTCTTCCCGCACTCCTAAGCCTCTTCTCCCAGGCAGGCATCACTTCGTGACCGAGCTTTAAAGCTCGGTCCGCAAGCGCGAAGTCGCACGGAAGTTGGCAGGTTGACGCGCGGATTAGATGATAAAGGAAAAAATGAGACTGTTTATGAACATTAGGAAGTTATTGATGGCTGCTGCCGCCGCGCTGGTTTCGGCGGCGGGGCTTGCCGCGCAGGAGAACACGGTCAGGTTCGCCTTTTTCTCTGACACGCACTACTCCGAGGGGAGTGGTGCGGTCAGGGATCTTAGCCGGTGCGTCAAGGATGTCAACACGCTTGACAACCTTGATTTCGTGCTGGTCGGCGGCGACCTTACGGACTTTGGAACCGATGAGGAGATCACGGCGGTGAAGCAGATTCTCGACTCGCTGCGGTACAAGTACTATGTCGTGGCGGGCAACCACGACGCGAAGTGGTCGGAGAGCGGATGCAACACGTTCCTCAAGGTGTTCGGATACGAGAATTTCGAGTTTGAGTGCAAGGGATGGCGCTTCATCGGCTGCAACTGCGGGCCGGACATGAGGATGGCGCCGGCGCTGATCCCCCAGGAGAGCATGGAATGGCTGAAAGGACTCAAGCCGGGAGTGAAGACGGTGTTTGTGAACCACTATCCGCAGGACACCTCGGTGCTGAACTACTTCGATGTGACACGGGAACTCAAGCGGATAGGCACCCGTTTCGAGCTCGGCGGCCACTGGCACAGCAATGTGTCGCTGAACTATGACGGCATCCCGGGGGCGCTGAACCGCTCGACACTGACGGCTGGAAAACAGCCGGGCTACAACGTGGTGATGATCCAGAACGACAGCGTCACCATCTCTGAGAGAAGACTTTACGGTTCCACCACTGTCCAGCTCGAACCTTGGTACACCAGAAGGCTCGCCGAGGTCCGGGACACCGTTACATATGACGCGGACGGCCTGCCGGCGAGCTACCCTTGGATGCGCTACGATGTCAACAACGACAGTCCGGTGAGCGAGGTCTGGAGGCTGAAGGACGACAGCAACATTGTCGCCGGCTTCGCCATGAGCAAGGGAAAAGCTTGGTACACAACCGCTTCCGGCTATGTTCGCTGCATCAGCGTCAAGGATGGTGGACGAATATGGTCGAAGAGGTTCCCGGGCAAGATCTTTTCCACACCTGCGGTGCAGGGCAAGTACCTTGTCTTCGGCTGCACCGACGGCAACGTCTACGCTCTTAACGCCAGGAACGGAAAGACGATCTGGAAATATGCCGCTGGAAAGTCCGTGCTGGGAAGTCCTGTCATATTCAATGGCAAGGTTTATGTCGGCGCTTCGGACGGCTGCTTCAGGGCGATTGACCTGAAGAACGGGAAGGCTGTGTGGACATATTCAGACGTGCAGGGTTTCGTGGAGTGCCGCGCGTTTGTCGACAAGGAGCAGGTGGTGTTCGGCAGCTGGGGGAACAGGCTTTATTCGCTTGATCCTCAGACAGGGGCGCTTCAATGGGAATGGAAGTGCGAGAAGCCTTCGAGGATGTATTCGCCGGCAGCCGTGTGGCCGGTCAAGGCAGAGGGGAAGATTTTCATCGCCGTTCCGGACAGGAGGCTTTACGCGCTTGATGCCGCGACCGGAAATGAGTTGAGGCATTATGATAAGTCGGCCCGCGAGGCTGTGGGAGTTTCCCCGGACGGGAAGACGGTTTATTGCAAATCCATGTGGCACACAATCACTTCCGTGGATGCTGCGACTCTTGGTGTGAATTGGCAGACTCAGACGGGGGCGGGCTACGAGATCTCTCCGACACCGATCGAACGCATCGGCGATGAGGTGATCATGCCGACGGACAAGGGCAACATCATCGGTTTCAGCGCCGTGGACGGGAGCCGCCTTTGGGTGCGGAAGGTTTCCATCGCGCTTGTGAATCCGATGAAGGTCTGGAGCGAGAAGGGTAGCGTCTACATCCTCGCTTCAACTATGGACGGGACGGTGACGCTGCTTCGGAAGTGATTCTTCGGAAGGCCAGGTGAGGCGGCTGACACTGCGACCGCTCGAAGCGCCAGTACATAAGAAATTAATGACCATTATTTTTATGAATATGAAAAAGTCACTACTGATTCTTGCGGCAGTGTTTGCCGCAGCCCCGCTTTTGGCGGAGAAAAACGACAAGATGGAGCCTTGGCAGGATCCGGGCGTGTTCGAGGAGAACCGGCTGCCTATGGCCGCCACGTTTGTCACGGACCAGCAGAAGACATTGACTCTCAACGGTGTCTGGAAGTTCAAATGGAACGAGGCCATTGAGGGACGCGAAAAAGGCTTCGAGGCGGTCGGCTACGACGATTCCGGCTGGGGGACCATCCCAGTCCCAGGAATGTGGGAACTCAACGGGTACAATGACCCTCTCTACCTTAACGTCGGCTATGCCTGGAGGGGACACTACGGCAACAACCCTCCTTATCCTCCGACCGAACACAACTATGTCGGCCAGTACCGCCGCTTGTTCGATGTGGACAAGTCCTGGATCGGGAAGCAGATCTGCCTCTGCATCGGCTCGGCAACCTCCAACGTCCGTGTCTGGGTCAACGGAAAGATGGTCGGCTACAGCGAGGACAGCAAGCTGGAGGCCCGCTTCGACATCACCAGATACGTCAAGGCCGGGGAGAACCTCATCGCCCTGGAGGTGTTCCGCTGGTGCGACGGCTCCTACCTGGAGGATCAGGATTTCTGGAGGCTGAGCGGTATAGCCCGTGGGGTCTATGTCTACACCCGTGAGAAAGAACGCATTGAGGACGTGAACATCGTCGCCGGTATGGACGGGGACTTCACGGTCAAGGCCAAGGTCACAAAAGGTGTCAGAAGTCTGCACGTGGCGGTGATCGACAAGGACGGCAACCAGGTCGCCTACCGCGACGCCACGCCTGTCAAAGGCCATGCCACCCTGTCCGGAGTCGTTCAGAATCCGGCTCTCTGGAGCGCCGAGATCCCTAACCTCTACACGTTGAAGGTGACCGCCTTCGACAAGAGGGACGTGGTTGAGAGCGCGTCCGTTGACTTCGGATTCCGTACCGTCGAGATCCGGAACAGCCAGCTTCTGGTCAACGGGCAGCCGATCCTCATCAAAGGCGCCAACCGCCACGAGGTGAGCGCCGACAAGGGCTACGTCGTCTCCGAAGAGGACATGATCCGCGACATCCGCATCATGAAGGAACTGAATATGAACGCGGTGCGCACCTGTCACTACCCGGATGACCCTCGTTGGTACGCCCTCTGCGACAAGTACGGGCTCTACGTGGTGGACGAGGGCAACATCGAGTCGCACGGAATGGGCTACGGTGAGGAGACCCTCGCCGCGAGGGCGGATTTCAAGGCCGCCCATCTGAGCCGTGACCAGAGGATGCTGCGCAGGGATTTCAACCATCCGTCAGTCATCATCTGGAGTCTGGGCAACGAGGCCGGCTTCGGTGACAACTTCATCGCCGGCTACAACTGGATGAAGGAGAACGATCCTTCCAGGCCGGTGCAGTACGAAAGGGCCGACGGCGACGGACTGCTGTTCGACATCATCTGCCCGATGTACTGGTCGCCTCAGCGCTGCGAGGAAACAGTCAAGAGCAATCCGGGCAAGCCGCTCATCCAGTGTGAATATGCCCATGCGATGGGTAACTCGATGGGCAATTTCAAGGAGTATTGGGACATCATCCGCAAGTACCCTACCTATCAGGGCGGCTTCATCTGGGACTTCGTGGACCAGGCGATCCGCTGGCCGTCAAAGGAAGGCGGCACCGACCACATCTTCGCCTTCGGAGGTGATTTCAATGAATATGACCCTTCGGACGGCTCGTTCAACTGCAACGGCGTGATCGCCGCGGACAGAACCCTCCATCCTCACGCCTATGAGGTCCGCTACCAGCACAGAAATATTCTTACATCCCTTGCCGGACAGGGTCGGGTGAACGTCTATAACGAGCATTTCTTCAAGGATTTGAGCCAGTACAGGATGCTGTGGGACATCACCGTTGACGGCATTGCCGTCTCTTCGGGAGTCGTGGAGAGCCTTGATGTCGCTCCGCAGGCGACCGCCACGGTGGATCTTGGCTTCAGGGAACTGCCTGAGGCGGACGCTGACATATTCCTTAATGTGTCTTATGTCCTCAAGACCCCCGACGGGCTTCTTCCTGCCTGTTCGGAGGTGGCCTATGACCAGATCCCGTTGAGGGAGAAGGCCGCCGCCGCGTTCAAGGCCGGCTCGGCCGCTGCCGGCGGACTGAACCTCGCCGAGACTGCCGGTGCCTACGTGTTCTCCGGCTCCTTCGCTTTCGCCGGTACCGCGGCGGACCTCGTGTCCGACTGGACGGCGACATTCGACAAGGCTACCGGTTTCCTGACGGACTACACCGTGGATGGTGTCCGGATGATTTCCGAGCCTCTGACTCCGGAGTTCGCACGCGCGCCGATCGAGAACGACATGGGTGCCGGTAGGATCCATGAGTTGTACAGAACCTGGCGCTACCTTACCTTCAATCTTAAGTCATTGAAGGTCGGCAGACCTGCCGGCAGTGATGCGGCGATGTCCTTGACCGCTGAGTATGAACCTGTCGCCGGCGGTGCCGCCATCGTCGAGATGTCCTACGAGATATTCCCTGACGGGGCCGTCAGGGCCACCGAGAGGATGAGGGACGGCGGCGGTCTTGCCAAGGCTCCGGCGCTTATGCGCTTCGGTATGAAGCTTGCGATGCCGGGACGCTTCTCCACCGTTGATTTCTACGGTAAGGGTCCGTGGGAGAACTACAGTGACAGGAATTCCGGAGCCATCGTCGGACACTACACGCAGAGCGTCAACGAGCAGTACCACTACGGCTATGTCCGCTCCCAGGAGTCCGGAACGAAGACCGGCCTGAGGTATTTCCGTCTCCTTGACTCCAATGGCACAGGCCTTGAGATCACCGCTGACGAGAGGTTCTCGGCCTCCGCGCTTCCGTTCTCGATGAGGGATCTGGACTGCATGGAGAACGGTACTCCGGATCGCGCCAACAAGACCAACACCCAGAACGGCGCGCCGCGCCACTCGCTCAACCTCAAGGCCAAGGCTCATGAGAACGACCGCGCCAACGGTACCACCTACGTCAATTTCGACCTTGTGCAGATGGGTGTGGGCGGCATCAACTCCTGGGGAACCCTCCCGTTGTCTCAGTACATGATTCCTGCCGCCGAGAGGGCGTTCACCTTCGTGATCAGGCCGGTCAATAATTAAGTAAGCGTTAAAAAATAAGTTGAACTAAATTTTGTGTCAGATTTATGAGGATAGATTTCTTTTGGAAGAAGGAGTGTGCCGGTGGCACATGACTGATGAGAAAAGAAATATAGACCATAAAGATATACAAATTTTTCAAGTTATTTTTTAATGATTACTAACTTCTATTTCATAAAGACAAATCACAATGCTGACACAGGAACAAATCGACATCGCTGTCAAGGATCTATTCAGGAACATTCAGTTCACGCAGGAACCGTCCGGGCTTTACGACCCGCTCAGGTATATGATAGCCATCGGAGGAAAGCGGATCCGTCCAACCCTCTGTCTCATAGCATATTCATTGTACAAGGACGAGCTCGGTCCGCAGATTCTGGAGCCGGCGGCGGGCATCGAGGTTTTCCACAGTTTCACGCTGATCCACGACGACATCATGGACCGCTCTCCGCTGCGAAGGGGAGTGGACACAGTCTGGAAGAAGTGGGACTCGGACACGGCGATCCTCTCGGGTGACGTGATGTGCATCGACAGCTATGCCCGTATGGCCCGAGCGCCGCGCGGCGTTGTCGGCGAGGTCCTGAGGCTGTTCTCGAAGACGGCTTCCGAAGTGTGTGAGGGACAGCAGTACGACATGGATTTCGAGCGGATGCGGACCGTCCCGATGGCGGACTACATGAAGATGATCGGCCTGAAGACGAGTGTCCTGATCGCCTGCGCCGCCAAGATGGGCGCGATCATCGCCGAGGCCCCCCGGAAAGACTGCGACTGCCTCTACGACTACGGCTACAACCTTGGTCTTGCCTTCCAGGTGGCCGATGACTATCTGGATGCCTACGGTGACGTGAAGGTGTTCGGAAAGCCGATCGGCGGCGACATTCTCAACGAGAAGAAGAGCTGGCTGACCGTGAGGGCCTTCGAGAAGGCGGACGCGGCTCTAAGGGAGGAACTGATGGAGGCTATGTCCGCCAGGGCGGAGTCCGAGGAGGAGAAGGCTGCCAAGATCAGCCGCGTCAAGGCGATCTACGACACCCTGAAAGTCGGTGAGGATGCCAAGAAGGCCATAGTGGAACTGACCGACCGGGCTCTGGCCTGCGTTTCGGAGATCTGCAAGGGCGAATCCTTTGAGATTCTAAGGGACTTCGCCGACCGCCTGGTGGGCCGCACAAAGTAAAGCGGCTTCACATGGCACTGAACGACACCATCGTGGGCGGCATACTAGTAGGCCGCACAAAGTAAAGCGGCTTCCCCCAGTCGCTGTCAAAATAAGGAGCCATGTAGAATGCGAACGTTCTCCGTGGCTCTTTTTCTCATTTTTATCCTCCGCTACCTACTGCGTCGCAAAGGAACTGTTTCTCCTCTATTCTTACTCTAAAGAATCGCACGTAATCTTTGCGGGGACTCCGAAAGCGGAAAATGTCGCAAATACGTTACCGTGGAGTACATCGACAAATTCAGTAATTGATTCGAAAGTCCGCTATGGACTCTTGAGCGGCGAAATAACCCCGAATCTCGCCCGCAGACTCCCAAAGGGGACTCCGAAAGCGGAAAATGCCG
>OLVX01002444.1_pt1 | contig 13484 bp, 10 predicted proteins | sample 1673271 | NCBI WGS metagenome assembly OLVX01 (sample SAMEA3178939, study PRJEB25190) | human gut metagenome | biome: human gut; feature: human-associated habitat; material: faeces | place: Austria | collected 2013
ATCAGGGTTATATGACGGAGGATATGTTGACTCCGGATTATTTCCGTTGGCTGTATACGGCTTTCACCCGTGCTACGGAAATTCTGTATCTAGTGAACTGGCCGAAGGAGCAGACGGAATGAGCGGGCAGTCAGTGAGGTGTTAATGACTGATGATATGTTTTCAACCGTTTGGTTAATGTTTTTTTCTTTATGGCTAAGCCTTTTTGAACGTTTGTATTCTATCTCCATAACCTTTGGAGTTAACTCCCAAGCTTATGGAGTTAACTCCAAAGGCTATGGAGATAACTCCAAAGGCTTGGGAGATAGAAATCTTCCTTTTTATTTCCCTTATCCATAAAGAAGAAAAGGCTTAGTAAACCAGATAAAAAAACTCCGCCATCGGCTTTCAGACCAGATGGCGGAGTTTTGATATATACGAAATATGGACGAAATTCGAATAGATTACAATGCAGCCAGCTCTATCACTTTATCAACAGCCGCATTCAGACCGTCGGGATTCTTACCGCCTGCCGTTGCGAAGTGGGGCTGACCACCGCCGCCGCCTTGAATCAGTTTGGCTGCTTCACGGACCAGTTTGCCTGCATTCTGTCCGGCTTTTACCAAGTCTTCGCTAATCATGACAGTCAGCATCGGTTTGTTGTTGTCCACACTACCTATTACAACGAACAGATTGGCAGGAATCTCACCTTTCAGCTGGAAGGCAATATCTTTCACTACGTCGGCAGACATCGGAATGATGGTTTTCACCACTTTCACACCATTTATTTCTTTGGCATTCTCTACCAGTCTGGCTTTCAGTGCGGCGCCCTTTTCTTTCATGAACTCTTCCACCTGCTTCTTCAATCCTGCATTTTCGTCAATATACTTGCGGATGGCGACTTTCAGATCGGGGGCATTGTTGAACAATGCCTTCAAGTCATTCAGCGTATCTTGGACCGTATCCATCAATTCCTCTACTTTGGCACCCGTGATAGCTTCGATACGGCGCACACCGGCAGCAACAGAGCTTTCGCTGATAATACGGACCATACCGATCTTGCCTGTAGCCGGAACGTGGGTACCTCCACAGAATTCAATAGAGTTTCCGAATTGGACAACACGTACCTCATCACCGTATTTTTCACCGAACAAAGCAATAGCACCCAGTTCTTTTGCCTTTTCGATAGGAAGATTGCGGTATTCCGTCAAAGGGATGTTCTCACGGATTTTGGCATTTACCAAATGTTCCACTTCACGAAGTTGCTCGTCAGTCACTTTCTGGAAGTGAGAGAAGTCGAAACGTAATGACTCAGGGGTTACCAAAGAACCTTTTTGTTCTACGTGAGTTCCTAATACCTGGCGCAACGCTTCGTCCAGCAAGTGAGTACAAGAGTGGTTGGCGGCACAGGCGGCACGTTTTTCTGTATCTACACAAGCCATCATCGGAACGTCAAGGTGTTCGGGCAGTTTTTTGGTGATATGGATAGGAAGGTTGTTTTCCTTCTTGGTGTCAATGATTTCAATGGTTTCGAATTCGCTTACGATCACCCCTGTATCACCTACCTGACCACCACTTTCGGCATAGAAAGGAGTATCGCTCAGTACAATTTGATACAGTGTCTGGTTTTTCTGCTTGATCTGGCGATAGCGCAGGATGCTGGTTTCATATTCGGTAAAGTCATAACCTACAAAGTGGGTGTCACCTTCCTTTATGGTGATCCAGTCGCCGGTTTCAACGGCTGCCGCGTTACGGGCGCGTTCTTTTTGTTTCTGCATTTCGGCGTTGAACTCTTCTTCGTTTACAGTCATGCCGTTTTCTCGGAGAATCAGTTCTGTCAGGTCGAGGGGGAAACCGAAAGTGTCATATAATGTAAAGGCATCCACACCGCTGATCTCTTTTTTCCCGGCAGCTTTGGCATCGTTCATAGTCTTGTCCAACAGACGGATACCTGTTTCCAGTGTGCGCAGGAAAGATTCTTCTTCTTCTTTGATCACTTTCTCGATCAGTGTTTTCTGTGCGTTCAACTCCGGATAGGCCTCGCCCATATTCTCAATCAATACAGGCAGCAGCTTGTACATGAATGCTTGTTTCTGTCCCAGGAAAGTATATCCGTAACGGACGGCACGGCGGAGGATACGGCGGATTACATAGCCGGCTTTTGCGTTGCTGGGCAATTGGCCGTCGGTGATTGAGAATGCGATGGTACGGATATGGTCGGCTATAACGCGCATGGCGATATCTTTCTGGTTGTCTTGACCATAGGTGGTTCCTGCCATTTCGGCAATGGCTTTCAGTATCGGTTGGAACACATCAGTGTCATAGTTGGATGTCTTGCCTTGCAGTGTGCGCACCAAACGTTCGAATCCCATACCGGTATCGATCACTTTGGCGGGAAGACCTTCCAGTGAACCGTCTGCTTTGCGGTTGAACTGCATGAATACAAGATTCCAGATCTCGATTACTTGCGGATGATCCTTATTTACCAGTTGGTTGCCGGGGATTTGAGCTTTTTCTTCTTCCGAACGTGAGTCGATATGGATTTCGGAACACGGGCCGCAGGGACCTGTATCACCCATTTCCCAGAAGTTGTCATGTTTGTTGCCATTGAGGATATGGTCTTTCGGCAGGAACTGTTCCCAGTAAGAGGCGGCTTCGTTGTCCCGTTCCAGTCCTTCTTCGGGACTTCCTTCGAATACGGTGGCATACAGATCTTTCGGATCTATCTTCAGTACATTTACCAGATATTCCCATGCCCAGCCGATAGCTTCTTTCTTGAAGTAATCTCCGAAAGACCAGTTGCCCAGCATTTCGAACATAGTATGGTGGTAGGTATCATGTCCCACTTCTTCCAGGTCATTGTGCTTGCCGCTTACACGCAAACATTTTTGTGAGTCCGCGACTCTTTTGTATTTGGCCGGGTGGTTGCCCAGAATAATGTCTTTGAACTGGTTCATACCTGCATTGGTGAACATCAATGTGGGGTCATCTTTAATGACCATCGGAGCCGATGGGACAATCTGGTGTCCTTTCGACTCGAAAAAGCTTTTGAAAGAATCTCTAATTTCTTTAGCTGTCATCATGTCGCTTATAATATATTGTCTTCTAGTTAATATTCTCAAAAAGGATTTGCAAAGATAATTGGTTTTATTATTTTTGTCGTCAAGAATTGTGCAAAATATTGATGTGTTGTGCATTAAAAACTTCAAAAAGCAGAATTAGATGCGTAAAGTCTACTATATTTATAATCCTAAGACCCGAACTTATGACCGCATTTACCCCACAGTGAGGCAGCGTGCCTTAAGCATCTTGCGCCGTTTGTTTGTGGGAATGGGCTTGGGGGCAGGCAGTTTCATTATCTTATTATTGATCTTTGGTTCTCCGTCCGAGAAGGAGCTCCGTATAGAGAATACCCGTTTGCTGGCCCAGTATAATGTGTTGTCCCATCGTCTGGATGAGGCTATGGGGGTGATGCAGGATATCCAGCAGCGTGATGATAATTTGTATCGGGTGGTGTTGCAGGCCGATCCTGTATCGGATGCAGTCCGTAAGGCCGGTTATGGGGGGACAAACCGCTATGAACAGTTGCGGGATATGGCGAATGCCGATCTGGTTATCAATACCACTCAGAAGCTGGATATGTTGAACCGGCAGCTTTATATCCAGTCCAAGTCTTTTGACGAGGTGGTGGATTTGTGCAAGAATCATGACGAGATGCTGAAATGTATTCCGGCCATAATGCCGGTATCCAATAAGAATTTGAAGAAGACGGCTTCAGGTTACGGTGTACGTATAGATCCTATTTATAAAACAGCCAAGTTTCATGCGGGAATGGATTTCTCTGCCAATATAGGTACTCCTGTTTATGCTACGGGAGACGGAACGGTGGTAAAGGCGGGATGGGAAACCGGTTATGGAAATCTGATCCAGGTGGATCATGGTTTCGGGTACGTGACTTGGTATGCACATTTAAGCAAGTATAAGGTTCGCCCGGGGCAAAAGGTGGTACGTGGGGAAGTGATAGGGGAGGTAGGAAATACGGGCAAGAGTACCGGGCCGCACTTGCACTATGAAGTGCACGTGAAAGGAAAAGTGCAGAATCCTGTGAATTATTATTTCATGGATTTGAGTGCGGAAGATTATGACAAGATGATACAGATTGCAGCCAATCACGGTAAGGTATTTGACTAGCCGTGAATTTTTAATTCTTAATTTTAATTTACCATGGCCTATAATCCGAATAAAGAATTGAAACTTTACTATTCCATTGGGGAAGTGGCGAAGATGTTTGATGTAAATGAATCCTTGTTGCGTTATTGGGAAAAGGAATTTCCTATTATTTCGCCCAAGAAGGCGGGAGGGAATGTCCGTCAGTATCGTAAAGAGGATATTGAGAATATCCGGCTGGTCTATCATCTGGTGAAAGAGAAAGGGATGACTTTACAGGGGGCTAAGCAGAAACTGAAGATGAACAGGGAAACCACTATCCGTACTACGGAGATTTTGGACAGATTGAAACTGATACGTGAGGAATTGGTCAGTATGCGTAAAGAACTGGATTACCTGACTTAAGAATATTCACCACAGATTGCACGGATTAAAAACGAGTTGCAGATAATCGTTATGGACAAATCAGTGTAATCTGCGGTGAAACTGGTATTGGTTAATTCGGCTCGTCTTCGAACTTTTCGATACGGGTGACGGTTTTTATCTCATCTATTTTCCTTAGGTTGGTAGTGATGGATTTTACATCATCCACATCGTGCACAAATAGCTGTATTCTTCCTTCAAAGATACCATCGTTACTTTCAATATTCAACTTGTGGATATTTACATTCAATTGTTGTGAAATGATTTCTGTTACCTTGTTTAACAGACCGATGTGGTCAATACCTTTTATGTAGATATTTACAGGGAAGTACAAGGACTTTCCTGTTTCCCATTGGACAGCCAACAAGCGGTTGCCATAACTGCTTTTCAGTTTGGTAGCCAACGGACATTGGCGTTTGTGGATGATGATACGATTATTGTCGCCTATATATCCCAAAACGTCATCTCCCGGAATAGGTTTGCAGCATTCTGCTATCACATAGTTCTTTTGGATAGCTTCGGGAGTCAGTTTCAATATTTTCTTGCTGTCTATCTTTGGTAGGGGAACCTTCTCTTCTGTCGGTTTCTCCTTGTTTGTCTTGCTGCCTCCGAAAGCGAAAGAGATATACTTTTTCCAGTTACTGGAAACCGGTTTGTCTTTCAGTTCGTTTTTATCGTTTTCTCCTAGAATGATTGTTTTGAATCCGATGGCTGCAAACAATTCTTCCTGTGTCTTGAGGGTATGCAGATTACAGATCTTTCGTATGTTTTCGGGAGTGTACTCTACTCCCTCCCTGGAGAAGAATTCCCGTAACATTTCCTCACCGGCCTGCTGCATACCTCGCTGTTCGCGTTTCAGTATGGCCTGTATCTTAGCCTTGGCTTTTGCAGTGGTGGCAAAGTTTATCCACGAAGGCTGTACATGTTGTGATTTGGAAGTAAGAATCTCCACCTGGTCGCCGCTTTGCAGTTTGTGGCTCAAGGGCACCAGCTTGTGGTTGACTTTAGCTCCGATGCAATGGCTGCCCAAGAATGTATGGATGGAGAATGCAAAATCCAGTGCCGTACAGTTTTGCGGCATCGTTTTGATTTCACCTTTCGGAGTGAAGACAAATATTTCAGAAGCGAACAGGTTCAGTTTGATGGTATCCAGAAAGTCCATGGCATCCGGTTGCGGATCATCCAGAATTTCCTTGATGGTACGCAGCCATTTTTCCAGTTCGCCCTCGTCCTCACTGCCTCCGCCTTCTTTATATTTCCAGTGTGCGGCAAAGCCTTGTTCGGCTACATCATTCATCCGCTCGCTGCGTATCTGCACTTCTATCCATTGGCCTTTGTTGCTCATCAGAGTTACGTGAAGTGCCTGATAGCCGTTGGCTTTAGGATGGCTTACCCAGTCGCGCAAGCGGTCTGGGTGCGGTTTATAAATCTTGGATATGGATACGTATATGTTAAAGCACTCGTTGAGTTCTTCTTCCGGATTTTTGGGACAGAAGATGATACGGACAGCCAGGATATCATATATTTCTTCAAATGTGATATGCTTGGTCTGCATCTTGTTCCAGATGGAATAAGGGGATTTGACTCGTGCTATCAATTGATAGCTGATACCCATTTTGTCCAGTTGTGCGCGGATAGGTGCTGTAAATTCACGGAATACTTCTTCGCGTTCCGCTTGTGTTTCTTGTAGCTTGGATTCTATCTGTGCATATTCTTCCGGATGCTCATATTTGAAACTGAGATCTTCCAGTTCTGTCTTTATTTTGTTTAACCCCAAGCGGTTAGCCAGTGGCGCATAGATGTATAAGGTTTCTCCGGCAATTTTGTATTGCTTGTTGGGAAGCATGGAGCCAAGTGTACGCATATTATGCAGACGGTCGGCTATTTTGATGAGGATAACCCGGATGTCATCACTCATGGTCAGTAGCAATTTCTTGAAATTCTCGGCTTGTGCGGAAGCCCGGTCTCCGAATATGCCGCCGGATATTTTAGTCAGGCCATCTACAATCTGTGCGATTTTAGGACCAAACAGATTTTCAATGTCTTCCACAGTGTAGTCTGTATCTTCAACCACATCATGCAGTAAAGCCGAACAAATGGAAGTTGATCCCAGTCCTATTTCGGTACATACAATTTTAGCAACGGCTATGGGATGCATGATGTATGGTTCACCCGAGCGTCGTTTTACTCCTTTATGTGCTTGTTTGGCAAAATTGAATGCCTTTGTGATGATTTCTACTTTTTTGCGGTGCTTGGTCGCTAGATAACTGTCCAAAAGTTCCTGAAACCCTTGGTTTATCATTTCCTCATCCGCCTGTTCCTGAGTCTGCTTTTCATCCGTCATATCTTTGCCTCCTATAATCTATACTGCAAAAATATACAAAAAACATATTCAAGCAAGTATTTTCAGAAAATGTATAGTGTTAAATCTGTATTTTTTATCAATCATCTGATCCGCAAACTTCTTCCGGCTCTGATATTATTGCCCTTTATACCGTTTAGATTACGTAATTGGCTGATGGATACGTGGTATTTGGCAGCAATTCCTCCCAATGTGTCTCCTTGTTTGATTTTATGATAAAGAGTTCCCTTGGATGAGCGGTTTCTGCTACTGGTTGTTTCCTTGATGGCTACCGTTTTTCTTTTGGTCAGATATTCATTGGGCTTATAAGCGAACACGCTGTCTTGGCGGTCAATGAAAGTACTGACAAAGTTATTGGGCAGACGAAGTGCGCACAACTCGCTGTTACCGGGAATAATATCCTTTTTGTATTGGGGGTTCAGGCTGCGAAGCTGGTCTAGGTTGATGTTGCATACTTCTGCCACTTGTTGTAAGTGGAGGTCTTTGTTAATGTGAATGGTGTCTGTAGCGTTGGGAAGCTGTGTTTCCATGGGACAGATGCCATGTTCGCAATAATAGGTCATGATGTAGTTTGCCGCTATGAAAGCAGGAACGTACCCACGGGTTTCTTTGGGCAGATAGTTGTAGATTGTCCAATAATCCGTGGCTCCTCCGGCACGGCGTATGGCTTTGTTGATAGTGCCCGGCCCGCAGTTGTAAGCTGCCAATACCAGATTCCAGTCTTGATAGATGTCGTACAGGTCTTTCAGGTAACGTGCTGCCGCCCAAGTTGATTTGACCGGGTCCCGTCTTTCGTCTATCAGACTATTGTTCTTCAGCCCGTATATTTTTCCTGTACCCAGCATAAACTGCCACAAGCCGGTAGCTCCCTGGCGGGAAACAGCGACAGGATTTAAGGCGGACTCTATAATCGGCAGATATTTCAGTTCTTGAGGAAGGTCGTATAAATCAAGTGCTTCTTCAAAGATAGGCATATAAAAATTGGTTGCCGCAAGCATAAAGGATACTTTATTGCGCAGACGGACGGCATACATATCAATGAATTTGCGTACTGCCTCATTGTAAGGCATTTCTATGATAGAGGGAATACGTGACAGACGATCCATATAGATGGAATCACTTACAACAGGGTTGGTAGAGGCCATTGTGCAGTTCTCTCCCAATGTGATGTGATTCTTAGATTGCCAGTCCCAGTAAAGACTGTCCATTTCTGACTGCATACTTTCAGGAACATCAATAATTTCTTCTTTTCCTGTAGTTTGCGAGTGAACGGTAATACTTTGGGTTTGTGCGCTTATTCCCGTTGTTCCTATAAATGTAAATAAACCAATTAAAAAGTTTTTCATGCGATTAAAATTTGAAGCTGCATTGCAGGCCTATTGTATTAGGTATCCTGCTCCGGCCGTCATTAAAAATAACAGGTTGTATTTGAAGACCTAAGTCTTTGGATATGTCAAAATCAGATAGTTCGGCATCCACGTATGCGTCTATGACAGACAGTATATATACACCGATAAAACAGAATATGCTTAAATCCCGATTTCGGCGATAGAAATCTTTTCGTTTTTTAAAGGTGTCCTCCATACCTTCCGCGCTCATGCCATGAGGCAGGAAGTCTTCGTAGCTTTTGGTATCAGGGTCATCGTCCATAATATCCAGATAGGCTTGAGAATAGTCCTTGTACATTCTGTTGTTCCAGGTCAGCGCATATGCACATCCCACAAAACCACCATATACTATCGGCAGTTTCCAATATTTACGGTTGTATATCTGTCCTCCGCCGGGAATTACCAACGCCAGCCAGATGGCACGGTTGGAGTTCGGGATAAACCGGGGTTTTGTTTCGGCAGCCATTGCTTTCTGTATGGAATCATTTTTACGGACTAAAGCGGCAGTATCAACAGGTGCTTCCATATTTTCTATCTTTTGCCGTTCTTCCAGCAGTTTCAGGCTGTCAATGACAAGTGAATCTTTGACTTGTATAATAGAATCTGTCTTTATACCCATACGGCGGTTGCGTGCCTTTTGGGCGTGAACATTCATGCTTCCAGCCATCATAAGGCATAAAAGCAGGAATGTAAACAGTTTATATGTGGATGTTCTTCTTTTCAATGTAGTAATAACGCTTTATTCTTTCTTTTTCAGTGAATCCAGTATTTCCATGATTCGTTCCAAGTCCTCTTCGTTGTTGAACGGAATACTGATCTTGCCTTTTCCTTTGGCTGTACATGATAGCTGTACTTTCGAACCGAAGAATCCGCAGAGGTGGCTTTGCAGCAAAGTGTATTCCTCGGATAATTTGGAGCCTTTCGGTTTGATCTTCTTCCCACCGCTGTCCACTGTCTCGCCACTGCTCAGTGCCTTGACAATTTCTTCCACTTTACGGACAGAATAGCCTTGTGACTGTATTTCATTAAAGATACGTATTTGGGTCTTAGGATCATCTAAGGACAATAAGGCACGGGCGTGTCCCATGTCTATTTCGCGGTTTTTCAATGCTACTTGAATCTGGGCCGGAAGTTTCAGCAGGCGCAGATAATTGGCGATAGTGGTACGTTTTTTCCCTACACGTTCGCTCAGCCGTTCCTGTGTCAATGCATATTGTTCCAATAAATGTTGATAAGCCAGTGCAATCTCCAATGAATTCAAATCTTCACGCTGAATATTTTCAATCAACGCCATTTCCATTACATTCTCGTCATCGGCTGTGCGGATGTATGCCGGAATAGATTTAAGTCCTGCCTGTATGGAGGCACGGTAACGACGTTCTCCGGCTATGATCTGGTAAGAGTCTTCACTCAGTTGACGCAACGTAATGGGTTGGATGATACCAATTTCGGCAATAGAGTCGGCCAACTCCTGTAACGCCACCGGATCAAATTCACGACGCGGTTGGTTAGGGTTGACGGATATTTTGCTCAGTTCTATCTCGTTGATAGAAGATGAGCCGGCTGTCTTTACTTCTTCAGTCGAGATCAGTGCGTCAAGCCCGCGTCCTAAAGCAAATTTCTTCTGTACTGCCATTGTTTACTTACTGTTACGTGTTATAATTTCTTGTGCCAATGCCAAATGATTCTTGGCTCCGGTAGAGTCGGCATCATACAATATTGCAGGAATGCCGTGGCTGGGAGCTTCGCTCAGTTTGACGTTACGCTGTATAATTGTCTTGAATACCAATTCTTGAAAATGGCGTTTCACTTCATCATAAATCTGGTTGGCCAGACGCAGACGTGAATCGAACATTGTCAGCAGGAAGCCTTCTATTTCCAGTGAAGGATTCAGTTTCGATTTAATAATCTTAATGGTATTCAGCAATTTGCTGATGCCCTCTAATGCAAAATATTCGCATTGAACAGGGATAATCACTGAATCGGCTGCTGTCAGCGCATTGATTGTTATCAAGCCTAACGACGGGGAGCAGTCTATCAGGATATAGTCATATTCGTCCCGCATGGGGGCTAATACTTTTTTCATGATCTTCTCGCGGTCTTCCAGGTTCAGCATTTCTATTTCTGCGCCAACCAGGTCGATGTGTGAAGAAACAATGTCGAGTCCGTCAATGTCGGTGGTATAAATTGCTTCCCGTATATCGGCTTCGTTGATAATACATTCATAGATAGAGCATTCTACCTCTTTGATGTTCACACCCAATCCTGATGATGCGTTGGCCTGAGGGTCTGCATCAATAACCAGCACCTTTTTCTCCAGTGTTGCCAGAGAAGCTGCGAGGTTAATCGTTGTGGTAGTTTTACCTACGCCACCTTTTTGATTGGCTAAAGCAATAATTTTTCCCATATTAATCAGTTTTTCTCGCTGCGAAGTAACAAATAATAGGTGATTGCACCTATAAAAAACGGCAGACATTAGCAAAACTGTTGATAACTCATTGGTTTTGTTAATAACTCAACGGCGGCAAAGATAGAAATTTTCATTCAATTCTATTCTATTTTTAGCACTGGGTTGTAGAACATTAAGATAATTTTCTTTTCCGGTGAGGGGTAGTTCCGGCAAAGAGTTGTATCTTTACGCTCCGAGAAAAAGAGTGGAAAAATATGAAGAAAGAAAAACCGTTGATATTGCTGTCAAATGATGACGGCGTGGAAGCTAAGGGATTGAATGAATTGATACGCGGGTTGCGTGGAATGGGTGAGATAATCGTAATGGCACCGGACGGTCCTCGTTCGGGAGCTTCGGGGGCGATCACTTCCGAGCATCCTGTGAAGTATTACAAGGTACGTGAAGAGGAGGATTTGACTGTGTATAAATGTACGGGCACACCGGTAGATTGTGTGAAACTGGCATTGCATACGGTGGTTCCCCGTCGTCCCGATGTGGTGATAGGTGGAATAAACCACGGTGATAATTCTTCAGTGAATGTGCATTATTCCGGTACGATGGGCGTTGTGATAGAGGGATGCCTGAAAGGAGTGCCTTCCATCGGATTCTCCCTTTGCAACCATGAGCCGAACGCTGATTTTGAACCTGCAGGTCCTTACATCCGCGAGATAGCCCGGCTGGTATTGGAGAAAGGACTCCCTCCGTTGACATGCCTCAATGTCAACTTCCCCGATACCAAAGAATTGAAGGGTGTGAAGATTTGCGAACAAACCAAGGGGCAATGGACCAATGAATGGGAAAACTTTGCCCATAGAGGAGATGCCCATTACTACTGGCTGACCGGCGAGTTTGAGAACAACGATGCCGAAAATGAGAAGAATGCCCATTGGGCGCTTGATAACGGTTATGTGGCAATCACCCCGACCACGGTGGATGCAACGGCATACGGCTTGATTGATGAACTGAAAGCATGGTTCTGAATTAATTGACAATTATCAATTGATATGAAGTATTACTTGATTGTCGGTGAAGCTTCCGGCGACCTGCATGCCTCCCATCTGATGGCTGCATTGAAGGAGGAGGACTCGCAAGCGGAGTTCCGTTTCTTCGGAGGCGACCTCATGGCTGCAGTGGGCGGTGTGATGGTGAAGCATTACAAAGAGTTGGCGTATATGGGGTTCATTCCCGTATTGCTGCATCTGCGCACCATCTTTGCCAATATGAAGCGCTGCAAGGAGGATATTGTTGCGTGGCAGCCGGATGTGCTGATTTTGGTGGACTATCCGGGCTTTAATCTGGATATAGCCAAGTTTGTCCATGCCAACACAAGGATTCCTGTCTTTTATTATATTTCTCCCAAGATTTGGGCATGGAAGGAATACCGCATCAAGAATATTAAACGGGATGTGGATGAGCTGTTCTCCATCCTACCGTTCGAGGTGGAATTTTTTGAAGGGAAGCACGGGTATCCGATACATTATGTCGGCAATCCGACAGTGGATGAAGTGACGGCTTTTCTTGCTTCCAGCTCAGAGACATTCGACGACTTTGTCCGGGCAAACGGACTTTCGGCCAAACCCGTTATTGCTCTGCTGGCTGGTAGCCGCAAGCAGGAAATCAAGGACAATCTGCCCGACATGCTTCGTGCGGCAGCTTCTTTTCCCGATTATCAACTGGTGCTGGCCGGTGCTCCGGGTATTTCCCCCGAGTATTACAAACGTTATGTGGGTGGGGTGGACGTGAAGATTATCTTCAACAAGACATTTCCTTTGTTGAGGCAGGCAGAGGCTGCACTGGTCACTTCGGGGACGGCAACGCTGGAAACTGCTCTGTTCCGTGTGCCGCAAGCGGTGTGCTACCATACTCCGATAGGGAAGGTTATCGCTTTCCTGAAACGGCATGTACTGAAAGTGAAGTACATTTCCCTGGTCAATCTCATAGCCAACCGGGAGGTGGTGAAAGAGCTGGTTGCAGATACCATGACGGTAGAGCAGGTACGCTTGGAGCTGAACCGCATTTTGTACGATAAGGAATACCGCCGTCAGATGCTCGAGGGATATGAGTATATGGCATCCCGTCTGGGAGAGGCAGGGGCACCCAAACATGCTGCCCGCAAGATGGTGGCATTGTTGAGGAGGAGCAGGGAGGAATAGTCGAAAAATTAAGAATTTGTTAAAATGGGGAAAGCCGGTGCAGTAAATGCCCGGCTTTTGTATTTTCTATACAGAAACAAACGAAAGGACTTTGATTATGAGAAAACTACATTGGTTATTTATGGTAGTCTGCCTGGCTGTAATGCCGGCGCTGCAATCCTGTGATGACAACGACGGGTATTCAATCGGTGACTTCACCCCGCCGTTGTGGGCTACGGTGCGTGTCACCGGAAATGCTTTCTATCTGGACTGTGATGTGTGGGGAACGCTTTGGCCTGTAAATACGGATTTAGGATGGTACGAGCCTGTCGACGGAAAGCGTGTAATTACTATATTCAATCCTTTATCCGACGGGTTTGACGGATACGACCACGCTGTGAAGCTTTTGCGCCTATATGACGTATTGACTAAAGAGGTTGAAACCTTAACTCCTGAGACTGAGGAAGATTTCGGTAATGACCCTGTTGCGATATTCAAGGGAGATATCGGGATCAGTGGTGGGTATCTGAATATTGTATTCCAGCAGAACCTGCCTTCCGAAAAGAAACATCGTATCAGTCTGG
>OLVX01002446.1_pt1 | contig 13476 bp, 9 predicted proteins | sample 1673271 | NCBI WGS metagenome assembly OLVX01 (sample SAMEA3178939, study PRJEB25190) | human gut metagenome | biome: human gut; feature: human-associated habitat; material: faeces | place: Austria | collected 2013
TAATAGGTTGGAAATTATATATTATCCACAAACCAGATAATGTATAATTTCCTTATAATTTAAAAAACCACAAAAACATATAGTTCTCAAAGAACTTCTAAGCCTTCGTGGTTTAATTTCATAATTTATATTTTTGTGGTTAATTTAGTTAAATAGTAGCACTATATTTTTTTATTGTCAACAAATAGATAAATTTCACTTTTTTGCAGTCCTATATTGCTTATGTACTTCCATATTTACAAATATTTTTCAATATTTTTCCAATTTTAATTGACATAGTTTGCATTCTTCTATACAATTTAAATATAAATTAAGTTATTGATAAAATATGTTTGAAAACATGCAAATCAAGTCAGAAGACTTTGTAGTCTTTTGGCTTTTTTTATTTTTCTATAACTTAATTCATATTCTACTTTCCCCAAAAGATAGAATAGAAAAATAACCCTGTCTTATAATATGTATTTTTTATAATATGTATTTTTTATTTTAATCAATCACCTCAAGGGTGATTTTTTTTTATTAAAAACTAAAATCCATAAAGTCTGTATATAGACTTTATGGATTTTAGTTTCGTTTATTTACTTTAATCATAATATTTATGAGTTATTTATATTAAATATAATTAAATTTGATTTATTATATTTGCTTCGCTATTAAATCGCCCATTTCTTTTGTTCCAACTACTTCTCCAACACCATTGTAGATGTCTTTTGTTCTATATCCTGCATTTAAGACATTTTCAACTGCATCTTCAATTGCTTTTGCTTCTTCTTCTAATTTAAAACTATATCTAAGCATCATAGCCACTGATAATATTGTAGCTATTGGGTTTACTATATTTTGACATGCTATATCAGGTGCACTACCATGAATTGGCTCATACATCCCGAAGTCGTCTTCTCTGACAGATGCTGATGGTAACATCCCAATAGAGCCAGTTATCATTGATGCCTCATCTGATATTATATCTCCAAATATGTTATTAGTTACTATAACATCAAATTGAGAAGGGTCTTTTATTAATTGCATAGCTACATTATCTACATACATATATGATAATTCGACTTCTGGATATTCTTTTGATAATTCATTTAAAATTTTTCTCCATAATTTAGAGCTATCAAGAACGTTGGCTTTATCTACACAAGTTAATTTTTTATTTCTTATCATTGCTGTTTCAAAAGCCTTTTTGCCTATTCTTCTTATTTCGTTTTCGTCGTATTTTTCAACATCATATGCAAACTCAATGCAATCTTCTATTCCTGTTTTTCTTTCTCCAAAATAGATTCCTCCTGTAAGTTCTCTTACAACGACAAAATCTATACCTCTTTCTACTATGTCAGCTCTAAGTGGAGATGCTTCTTTAATGCTTTCGTGCATTGTTGCTGGTCTTAAATTTACAAATAATCCAAGACCAGATCTAAGAGCTAATAGACCTTTTTCTGGTCTTCTTTCGCTGTCTATATTGTCCCATTTTGGTCCACCAACTGCACCTAATAAAACTGCATCACTTGCTTTGCATATATCTAGCGATTCTTTTGGTAGTGGTTCTCCTGTTTCATCAATTGCTGCACCACCGCCTAATACATTTGTATATTTAAATTTATGATTATATTTTTGAGCTATTTTGTCTAAAACTTTTAATCCTTCGTTTACTATTTCTGGACCGACACCGTCCCCTTTTATTACTGCTATATTAAAATCCATCTATAATAATCCCCCTAGTTGACTTCTTTTCCCTTATATTTTTATTATTTTTAATTTATTTATATAATTTATTTCTACAAGTATATTTACTAATTTATTATCTTATATTTGATAATTTATTTTTATGTTTGTAGTATATTTTATTTATTTTTTTCTATTGATTTAATTAAGCCGCCATTTTGAATTATATTTTGCATAAATTCTGGGAATGGTTCTGCTTGATAAGTTTCGTTTTTAGTTATATTTTTAATTACACCTGTATTGAAGTCAATTTCAACTTTGTCGCCTTCTTCAATTCCTTTTGCTGCTTCGTCACATTCAAGTATTGGAAGACCTATGTTTATTGCATTTCTGTAGAATATTCTCGCAAAAGTTGATGCTATTACACAAGATATCCCACTTTCTTTTATTGCTATTGGAGCATGTTCTCTTGATGAACCGCATCCAAAATTTTTATTTGCTACTATTATATCCCCTTCTTCTACTTTTTGAGCAAATTCTTTATCTATATCTTCCATACAGTGAGATGCTAATTCTTTCATATCAGGAGTATTTAAGTATCTCGCTGGTATAATTACATCTGTATCTATATTATCTCCGTATTTAAAAACTTTTCCACTTGCTAACATATTATTTTTCCCCTCCACAAACTTCACTTGGTGATGATATTTTTCCTGTTATTGCAGATGCTGCTGCAACTGCTGGACTTGCTAAATAAACTTCAGACTCCGTATGTCCCATTCTTCCTACAAAGTTTCTATTTGTAGTTGACACTGCTCTTTCGCCTGCTGCCAATATTCCCATATGTCCACCTAAACAAGGTCCACATGTTGGTGTTGAAATTGCAGCTCCTGCAAGTACCATATCAGTTATATATCCTTTTTCTATTGCTTCAAGGTAGATTGCTTGTGTTCCTGGGAAAACTATACATCTCACATCATCAGCAACTTTTTTACCTTTCATTATTTCGGCAGCAATTCTCATATCTTCAATTCTACCGTTTGTACATGAGCCGATTACAACTTGATCAATTTTTATATCTTCAGTTATTTCGTCAGTAGTTTTTGTGTTTTCTGGTAGATGTGGGAATGCTACTGTTGGTTTTAACCCGCTTAAATCTATTTCAATCACTCTGTCATATTCAGCATCTTCGTCTGCTTCATATACAGTTGGATTTTTTTCGATAGTTTTGCATGGATGAGTTTTTATATATTCTTTAGTTTTTTCATCAACAGGGAATATACCATTTTTAGCCCCTGCTTCTATAGCCATGTTGCATATTGTAAATCTGTCATCCATTGATAAGTATTGTACACCATCTCCGACAAATTCCATTGACATATATCTAGCTCCATCAACTCCAATTTCGCCGATTATGTGTAAGATTATATCTTTACCACTTATCCATTTAGATGGTTTATTTTTTAGAACAAATTTGATTGCTCCAGGTACCTTAAACCATGCCTTTCCTGTCGCCATGCCAGCTGCCATATCAGTCGAACCTATACCTGTTGAAAATGCACCAAGTGCTCCGTATGTGCAAGTATGTGAATCAGCACCGATTACTACATCACCTGCTGTTACTAATCCCTTTTCTGGTAATAAGCAATGTTCTATTCCCATTTGACCAACATCAAAATAGTTTACGACTTCTTTTCCTCTTGCAAAAGTTCTAGCAACTTTACATTGTTCTGCACTTTTTATATCTTTATTTGGTGTGAAGTGGTCACATACTATTGTGACTTTAGTATTATCAAATACTTCATCTATTCCTAATTTATTAAATTCAGTTATTGCAACTGGAGTAGTTATATCATTTCCTAAAACTAAATCTAAGTTAGCTTCTATTAATTGTCCTTTTTTTACTTCATCCATACCAGCGTGTTTTGCTAATATTTTTTGTGTCATTGTCATCCCCATCGGCATATCCTCCCAATTATCCTTAGTTTACATTCATTTTTATATAGCTCTTATTAATAGCGTTCATAAGTGCGCTTATTGCTGCTGTATTGATATTTTCAGAAATTCCAACTCCGAAATATGGTTCGTCTGCACCTGTATCAATTTGAATATAAGCAACCCCTTTAACATGTGAACCTTCACCAAGAGCATGTTCATGGTAGTGAACGAATTTATAGTTTTTAAGTGGTTGTAATTCTTTTTCATCTTGTTGCATTAATGCATTACTAAATGCATCTACTGGACCATTACCAGTTCCTTTAATTGTATAATCATGGCCGTCAAAGTTTATTACTGCTTCTAATGATAAGCTATTTGTCTCTATATTATTGCTATCAACATCAAATGAATCAGAATCTACTGAGCTTATTTTATATTTTGTTAATTTGTATGGTGTTTCTATATCGATATACCATTTTTTAAATAAGTTGAATATCTCTTGTGGAGAAAGTTCTTTACCCATTGAGTCTGAACATCTTTTTACTACTTTTCCAAAGTATGTCTGCATAGCTTTTGGCATATTATATCCAAATTCGCTTTCCATGATATATGCTGCTCCACCTTTACCAGATTGAGAATTTATTCTTATTATTTCTGTGTATTCCCTTCCTAAATCGTGAGGGTCTAATGGTAAATATGGAACTTGCCATACATATTCACCTCTAGCTTCTCTCGCTTTCATTCCTTTTCTGATTGCATCTTGGTGTGAACCAGAAAAAGCAGTAAAGACTAAATCACCGACATATGGATGTCTTTCATGTATATTTAATTTTGTGCAGTTTTTGTATATATCTGCTATTTCATTTATATTTGAAAAGTCTAGCTCAGGATCTACACCTTGTGCGTACATATTCATTCCCACTATTAATATGTCTAAGTTTCCTGTTCTTTCACCATTTCCAAATAATGTACCTTCTATTCTATCTGCTCCTGCTAATAATCCTAACTCAGCAGCTGCAGTTGATGTTCCTCTATCATTGTGTGGATGTAAACTTATTGTCACACAATCTCTATTTTTAATATTTTTGCTGAACCATTCTATTTGGTCTGCATATCTGTTTGGTGTAGTCATTTCTACAGTTGATGGTAAATTTATTATCATCTTATTTTCTTGTGTTGGCTCCCAAACATCCATAACAGCCTCACAAATTTCAAGAGCATATTCCATCTCAGTTCCTGTAAAACTTTCTGGTGAATATTCAAATTGGAAGTTTGTTTCTGGATATTTAGCTGCTTCTTCTTTCATTAATTTTGCCCCTTTAACAGCTATTCCTATTATTTCGTATTTTTCCATATTGAACACTACATCTCTTTGTAATACTGATGTTGAATTATATAAATGCACTATTGCATTTTTACATCCTCTTAATGCCTCAAAAGTCTTTGTTATTAAGTGTTCTCTTGATTGAGTTAAAACTTGTACCTTAACATCATCTGGTATTAAGTTCTCATCTATTAACTTTCTTAAAAAGTCGTATTCAGTTTGTGACGCTGATGGAAATCCTATTTCGATTTCTTTGAATCCTACATCTAACAACATTTTAAACATTTTCATTTTTTCATCTACACTCATTGGAGTAGGTAGTGATTGATTCCCGTCTCTTAAATCTACACTACACCAAATAGGTGCTTTTGTGATATCCTTGTCTGGCCATTCACGATTTGTAAAGTTTTTTGGTTGAAAGTCTGGTTTTACATATTTTTTATAATTAAACTCACTATTTCTCATTTTTTATCCCCCTGTATTAACTATTCACATTGTGTATTTTGTATATTATTCAGTATTTTCTGATATTTAGTTTGAGTATTTTTCCGCTTTACTCAGTTATTTGTACTATTTGCCCATGTACTTATTTAACATATGTGCCTTTATATGTGTTTATATTCCCTAGTTATTTTTTATTTTGTGCTTTTTTATTCCCTATTATTTTTCTCTTATCGAGTCCCAGTTATTATTAGTTATTTACCAAACATTAAAAAAATTTAAAATTTAATTGAGATTGGCCTTATCTCTTTTATTTTTTGTGTTAAAAAAACCCCGTCTCTAAAAATTAGAGACGAGGTTGTATTCTCGCGGTACCACTCTAGTTAGCTTATAAAAAGCCCACTCTGTAACAGTTAAAACTGTATGCCTTATAACGTAGACTAACGTTTTACCCTAGGTAAACAGCTCCTAGACAAGTTCAGATTCATCCACTGCCAAATCACACCACACTTTGGCTCTCTGTAAGTTTCATAAATTCCTACTACTTCTACTCAACGCCTTTGTTTAGTTTTTGTTGTTATTTTGTGTATTTTCTTAACTTAATTAAAATAATATATTATTTACCATTTATTGTCAATAAGTTTTTGTATATTTTCTTCAATTCATTAAATTCCGAAAAATTCTATAATTTGATCTTCCCAATAATTGATTACTAATTCTTTTGGGAAATTAGCTTCTTCAATTATTGCTTCTGCATATTGGAAAACTCCTATATCATAACATATATGAGAGTCTGTTCCCATTATTATTCTTACACCGTATTCTTTACAAAGTTCTAGGTATTTCAGTATATTTTCTCTAGCGCCTTCTCTAGATGTATTTGGTGATAATGATGAATTATTTACTTCTAATAATATATTTTTTTCTTTTGCTTTTTTTACTATAGCTTCATAATCAAGCTCATATCTAGCGTCATCTGGATGACCTATTATTTTTACTTTTTCTTTATCCATAACGTTAAGTATTGCCATTGTATTGTCTTCTTTAGTAGATGGTTCTATACATACTATATGAAGACTAGCTATTAGATAATCAAGACCATCAAGAGCTTTTGAATCTAATTCGTCTATATTTCCATTAACATCAAGTATATTAGCTTCCATACCTCTTAATATTTTAACGCCATCCATTTCTCTTGGAACTACTTTTAGATTGTGAAAAAAGTATTCTGCTGGTCCGCCTGTCATTGTTGAACCATGGTCAGATGTCCCAAGAAATTTCATGCCATGTTTTTTAGCAAATTGTATATTTTCATGTATCGTGCTGTAAGCGTGTCCACTTGCAACAGTATGTGTATGCATATCTATTATTGCTTTCATTATTCTTCCTCTCTATGATATTTAGTATAAAATGATTCAAGCTGCCCCAATACTGAGACAGCTCTTATTTTAATGTTTAATTATTATTTTCCAGCTTTTTTTATAGCGTCGCCAATTGTAGCACCTAAAGATTCTTCAGGTTTCATAAATTGAGTGTAATCTTCTTCTGGTTCTGCATTAACTTCTTTTATAGATATTAACATTCTTTTTTCTTCTGGATGGAAGTTTAATATTTTAGCTTCTATTTCATCACCAGGATTTACTACGCTGCTTACTGTTGGAACTCTTTTTTCGCTTAATTGAGATATTGGTAAATAAGCTTCAACACCTTCTTTTATTTCAACGAAAGCTCCTCTATCTATAGTTCTAACAACTTTACCAGTTATAACATCACCAACAGCAACTTCTTTAGCTATTAATTGCCATGGATCGTTGTTTATATCTTTTACTGCTAAAGCTATTCTATTATTTTCTTTATTTACTTCTAATACATAAACGTCTAATTCTTGTCCTTCAGAAACTACATCTTCAACAGACTCTACTCTTTTCCAAGCTAAGTTGTTTATATGAGCTAATCCTTCTAAACCTTCACCGATATCTATGAAAGCTCCATAAGGCATTATTTTTGTTACTTTACCATGTATTTTTTGTCCTACTTCAAGAGAATCGAATATGTTTTGTCTAGCTTCTTTAACCCTAGCTCTTTCTGCATCTCTTTCAGCTTTAACTTTAGCTCTTTCTGCGTCTCTTTCTGCTTTTTCTCTTTCTTTTCTTTCTTGTCTTTCTACGTTTATTCTTTCTTGTAATACTTCTCTATGAGATGCAACATATTTGTTTCTGTTTGTGTTGAATTCTATTATATAAACTTCTAAATTTGCACCAACATATTCTTTTGTATCGTTTACAAATTTAGTGTCTATTTGAGATATTGGTATAAATAATTGAATTGATTTGTATTTTGCAAATACACCTCTTGGTATAGCTTTTTCAACATATGCAGTAACTATTTTATGTTCGTTATATGCTGCTTCTACATCTTTTAAGTCTTGTTCTTTATCTGCTAATACTTTTGATAATCTTACAGTACCATCTTTAGGAGATACTTTAGTTATAACAGCAGATACTTTGTCGCCAACTTTATAAACATCAGCAACTTCTTTGCCCTTTTCTATATTTAAATCGTCTGATATGATTACTCCGTCAAATCCACAATCTAAACCAAGTACAACTGCATCATGAGTTACTTTAGTTATAGTTCCTGTTATAAGTTCCCCTACTTTTAATTTGTCTAACTGTTGTTCTTGTTGGTCTAACAGCTCTTGCATTGATAATTCATTAGTCATTTTATAATACATCCTTTCACACGTTTATCTTATTAATCCTATAAGTATTATTATACCATTAATCGTTAAAATACCTACAGTTTTATTACAAAATTTATACATAAATTTTATTTGTGTTACAAATAATTTATGTTTATACTGTAATATTATTTTTTTAATTTGCAAACGACAAAACACTTGCCAAAAAATAAATATATATTTTGTTATACCTTAATATTATACTAAATTTTTCATAATTTTACATCGATCTGTAAAAAGTTGGTATATTTATTTTTTTATTTATGACATTTTTGATTCTAAGAGCCTAAAAAACAATATATTTTTTACTATTATCCCCGGGTATATGATTTTGAATACTCCATATAATAGAATCGACATTTTTAATAAATATTTTATGCGAGGGATGATAATATGGACTCAAATAATTATAAAAAACAATTAAAAAAAGAAAAGGTAGAACTCGAAAATTTAATATCAGAAATGAAGGATAATACGCTATTTGGTAATACATCGCGTCACACTAGTGAAAGATATAGTTCTGGTGAATTATCTAGTTATGATAACCATCCAGGAGATATTGGTACTGAAGTTTATATGAACGATATGCAAAATAGTTTAACAGACCATCAACAATACCAATTAGATAAAGTCAATGATGCACTAAATAAAATTGATAATGATGAATTTGGATATTGCGAAAGATGTCATAACAAAATAGAATCAGAAAGACTCGATATCTTGCCAGAAACAAAACTTTGTGCCCACTGCGCACAAGAAACTGAAACATATTCAAGATATGATAACACAGAGCATTATGATTCTAATAATATAAATAGAGATCCTCATTTTTACTCAGAATATGTTACAGATTTAACTGACTTGAACAAAAATGGTTCATCAGCAAATCAAAATGGCCCTAGAGATAAAGATGATTTATTTTATAGCAATTAATAATTTATAACTAAAAAGTATAGGACTAAATTTTATAATCCTATACTTTTTATCTTAATAATTAATCTAAATCTTCACCGTTAGTTTCTATTACTTTTTTGTACCAATAAAAACTGTCTTTTCTCTTTCTCTCGTGTGAGCCGTTTCCTAAATCATCTTGGTCTACATATATAAATCCATATCTTTTTGTTATTTGTGAAGTTGAAGCACTTATTAAGTCTATTGGTGCCCAACTAGTATACCCCATCAACTCAACACCAGCATCTACTGCTTTTTTCATTTCTTTGAAATGTGCTCTAAAATAGTCTATTCTGTATGGGTCATGTATACTTCCATCATCTTCTACCACATCTTTTGCACCTATTCCGTTCTCAACTATAAATAGAGGTATTCTGTAACGGTCATATAGTTCTATAAGAGATATTCTAAGACCTATAGGATCTATTTGCCACCCCCAATCACTAGATTTTAAATATGGGTTTTTTACTCCAAGAACTGTATTTCCTGGTACCCTTTCAGCATCTGGATCAACTGATTCAGTCATTGTCATATAATAACTAAAAGATAGGAAGTCTACTGTTCCTTCTTTTAAAATTTGTAAATCTCCTTCTTCCATTTTCGGATAATGTCCATTATTTTTTAATTGAACAGTTTTTAATCTAGGATATTCACCCAATACCATTACATCTGCATAGAAGTTATTATCTAAATTTTTGTCTTGTGTTGCTAAAACATCTTCTGGAGCACAAGTTCTAGGATAAGTCATTAGCTTTGTAAGCATGCATCCCATTTTGCTGCCAGGTATAATTTCATGACACATTTTAGTAACTATTGCTGCTGCAACAAATTGATGATGTAATGCTTGGTAACAACATTTTATTTCATCTCCATCACATAGTTCTGGTATTATTCCCGCTGTTGTAAATGGATGACGTATTATACTATCAACTTCATTAAACGTTAACCATAATTTTGCATATTCTCCAAACTCCTCAAAACAAGTTTTTGAGAATCTAACAAACATATCAATTACACTTCTATCATTCCAACCATTATATTTTAATGCTAATTCAAGAGGCATTTCATAATGAGATAGTGTAACCAATGGTTCAATTCCAAGTTTTACCATTTCTTTGAACATGTCTTTATAGAATTTTACCCCTTCTTGATTTGGAGTTAATTCTTCTCCTGTTGGGTATAATCTACTCCATGCTATAGAAACACGTAATACTTTGAATCCCATTTCTGCAAATAATGCTAGATCTTCTTTATATGTATGATAAAAATTTATACCCCTTCTTTTTGGATAATAAGTTGTATCTTTATCTGCCATTGCTTCTTTTATTTTTTCTAAAGAAACTTCTACATGTTTTTTATATTCTTTTACATCTACATTAGGTTTATAAGTTGCAACATCAGCTACTGATAACCCTTTCCCAGCCTCATCCCAGGCTCCTTCTAATTGATTGGCAGCTACTGCGCCACCCCATAAAAATCCTTGTTGAAATCCCATATTTAAGCCTCCATCTTTATAGCATCAAATAATATTTCTCCAGCTTTAACTGGACCTGTTTTTGAATTTGCAATTGAATATTTATCACCGTTAATTACTATTACTGGCGTAGTTAATTCATAACCTTCTGATTTTATTTTATTTATATTGAATTCTATTAGATTGTCTCCTGTTTTTACAGTTTGTCCATTTGATACTTTAACATTATAATATTTTCCGTCTAATTTTACTGTATCTAATCCTACATGCATTAATACTTCTGTCCCATTATCTAAAGTTAATCCTATAGAATGTTTTGTATCTGCTATCATACTTACTTTTCCGTTACCTGGTGATTTTAAAACACCTTCTGATGGTATTATCGCAATTCCATCTCCAAGTATTTTTCCTGCAAACACTCCATCATTTACATCCTCAATATTTATCATTTCTCCAGTTAATGGACTTTCTAAAGTTACATCCTCTTCTATTACATCATTATTTTCTTGTACTTTGCTTGTTTGTTCTTGTTTAGCATTTGTTGCAGTTTCTTCTTTATATAATATTATAGATGCTATGAATGAAATTACAAATGCTATTACAAAACCTATTACTGCATACATAAAATTCATACTATTGTCTGGATTTATGAACATTGACATAGATGCAAGTCCTGGCCCAACTACAACAAATGCTTCTACAGAAAATAGTCCTAAAAATAAACCTGATATTCCTGCCCCAATCATAACACTTCCTAATATTTTTTTATTTTGAAGTGTAAGACCATAAAGTGCTGGTTCTGTTATTCCAAATAATGCTGATATACCTGCTGATACTGCTGTTGAACGAGTCTCTGTATCTTTTGACTTAATTGCAACAGCAAAACAAGCTCCACTTTCTGCTATATTATGTGCTAATGATGCTGGCATATAAATAAACTCTTTTCCTACTTCTGAGTAAGTTGATATAGCATATGGAAGGAATGCTTTATGCATACCTGTTGCAACACATAATGGTAATAACATCGCAAACAATCCTATCCCTATAAACCCTACTTTTGCATAAATTGTTAATATTAATGTTGTTAATAAAGTACCTATATTATATCCTAGTGGTCCTAAGAATAATAATGTACAAGGTAAAACTATTATGTAACACATCATTGGTACAAAGAATATACGTATTGGTTTTGGTGTAATTTTATTAAAGAATTTTTCTACAAATGCTAGTAAGAATATAGTTAGTAAAGCTGGGAAAATTTGATAAGCATATGCTATATTCTTTAATGTAAGACCGAATAACTTAACTCCACCTTCTGTCGCAAGAAGTGCAGTTATATTAGGCAATAACAATGTTCCTACTGCTGCTATCGCAACCATTTGATTGCATTTTAATTTTTTAGCTGCTGAATTAGCTACGAGCAATGGTATAAAGTATAGTGCTGCATCACCTATATTATTAAAAACTGTGTATGCTACACTAGTATTATTTAAAACCCCTAATAATACTAATAATGATATTATAGATTTTAATACACCTGCTCCAGCGATTGCAGGCACTAGTGGCTGAAATACCCCTATCACAAAGTCCATAATTCTTGCCCCTAACTTCTGATCTTTGTTAGTTTCTTCACTAGAGTTTTTTGTATCAAATGATGCTATTTTTAATATTTCATCATAAACTTCAACAACGTTATTTCCGATTATAACTTGACATTGTACACCCATTACAACCCCAAGCACGCCTTTAACTTGTTTTAATTCACCAACTTTAACTTTGTTAACATCTTTTAATGTAAAACGTAATCTAGTAGAACAGTGTTCAAAGTGTGAAACGTTATCTTCACCGCCTATACACTCTAATATTTCGGTAGATATCTTTCTATAGTCCATTCTTATTCATCCCTTCTTATTTTATATTAAAATATTCTTCTGGTTTCAATTCTTTGACTATATTAACTATATGATATGCAAGATAACCCATCTCTGCTTTTGTTACATTTTTTTTGTAATTAAGCTCTATAAATAATGCTATCTTATTTACACAATCTATAGCTTCTTGATAAGCATTTTTACTCATATTATATAAAAATGTATCCTCCTCTTGTATTAGACTCTCATCTAAAACTCTTCTGACAAAGAACTGTAGATGTCTAAGAAATCTTTCATATCTAATTGATTTTTCATCAAATGTAATATCAAAATGAACTCTAATAATTTCTAATATTACTTGAATCAACTTTGGCGCGCGCATAGTAATATTAAAAGATTCATTCATTGATGCATTTACTATATGTAAGGTTAAAAATCCCACCTCATCATCTGATACTCGTATATCAAAGTGATTTTCAATTATAGTTCTAGCTTTTTTTGCTACATCATATTGTTTTCTATAGATATGTTTTATATCCATTAATAGAGGATTTTCAAAAGATATGTTCTTTTTTTCTCGTTCCATAAATAAACTAATATGGTCTATTAATGTAATATAGATATTTTCACTAAGTTCTAAGTCAGAGTTTTCTTTTATCATCTTTATAATCTCATCTGCTATGTCTAAATATTCTGTTGATATATTTTGAAGTAACTCTTCAACACGTGATATTACAAATTTATCTTTTAGTGTGAAATATTTTTCTATTTTAGTTTCATCGATTACATCGCCTTTCTTTTTTTGAAAACATATTCCTCTGCCTGAAACAATCATTTCATCACCATTTTGTAAGACAGCTGCTACATTATTATTATAAACTCTTAAAATTTCCATATTACATCCCCCCACAGTTATTAATTGATTGCATAAAAAAAGACACACATCTCTGTATGTCTCTCTGTCATATTTTATTTGATATTCTCCGGATAATCCACGCCCACTGGAAGTGGCTGCCATTCATTCAAACCAAGGCTCTGCTTGAACTTCGCCTGCTCAAGTGTGAGCTTC
>OLVX01002455.1_pt1 | contig 13423 bp, 16 predicted proteins | sample 1673271 | NCBI WGS metagenome assembly OLVX01 (sample SAMEA3178939, study PRJEB25190) | human gut metagenome | biome: human gut; feature: human-associated habitat; material: faeces | place: Austria | collected 2013
CAAAGCGCTCAATCCCCACTTCTTTCACAATCGCCCACCTCCTTATATTTATATATGATAAAATAAGGAGGTTTATTACTTTGATTGTAGTTTATCTTGATTATAAAAATCTTCTAAGCATATCTTGGTGCACAAAGCTCACACATTCGATTCCATATTTTATCTGCTCTACTAATTCTTCGCTGTCGAATGTATCTTCTCCATGAGCATATACAAGTTCGCCCACAACTACATTTTCGCTATTTATATAAAATTTAAATGCTTCGTATTTTTCGTTGTATTCGTTTAGAAATTCCAATAATTCAATCGGATAATCTGAGTTTTTCCCCTTCATAAATCTATAAGTGACGACTGTAAACGGGTTGTCAGAAATCATAAATAGTCTAATTTCACAAGGATATTTCATCCCATATACATCTTGTAGTGTATAAAGACATAGTCTGTTTTCGTTATTTTCTATTATTTCAAATCTATTTAAAGTTCTCGACTCTTGCAACTCGTGGATTAATATCGGTTTTTTCTCAGCAAAATTCATAATCTCGCCCCCTAAATAAAAAATAATATAAAACTTATAAGATGTCCATTATATCATCTTTGACATTTGATACAATTCCCAAACCATCTTGCAATAGTTCGATAAATTCGTATCCACTAAAGTTATTGCCTGATCCGATATATGCTATTTTCGCCGTTATAAAATTTTGTGGTGTAATGTAGTATTTTATAACTAAGCTGTCGTTGTTGTATTTATGCAACAATCTAAGCACTAAATTTTTCTTTTTGTTGTCTTCTAATTTTGCAATAACATAATTTATTGAATTATAACAACTAGAATTCGGTATTGATATGGATACTTCATAAAAGTCCCCAGCAAACATTCTAACTGATGGTTTTAAACTTAGTCTCAACATCTTGCTGTCGTCTTGTAAAACGTCGAATGCTGAAAATAAGCCAGTTTCTTTGAGAGTCTTTTTAAGTAGTGACTTTCTTCTATAAAACTCCATATTATCATCCCCTTAAAAATCTACTTATTGATTATATTGTAGGTATATTTTTCGTAATTTTCAATAAATTACTTTAATAATTTGTGAAAATAAATTGTTGTAAAAAAAAAGTGCCAATCGAACCGAGAGTTATGTATGTAAAGTCCGATTGGCAAATAGCAAGATTGGAATCTCTTGCTCCTTGATTATGCATAATAATTATGGGCTTATTATATGACCTTCCGAACGGCCATTGCAACAAACAAGGAACAAAATGTCTTTAATTAATTTTATTATGGGTTTTTTGGATTAAAGTTTATGCATTGTATATAAATAAGTATATTTTTATTGTAGACAGGTTTTCACTTTTTAAACACATTTTGTAAATTTTTTTTTAAAATTTAAAAATCTGCGTTATCTTTCTCGTTTTTTTGGTCTTCGGCATCACTTGCCCCGTCGTCTTCGTCTTCATCTTCGTATCCGTCGTCGTCTTTGTCGTTTATGTCGTCATTGTCTTCGTCTAGATAATTTTCGTCTATATTTTCGATTGCATCACTGTTGTCGTCTGAAGAGTTTTGCTTGTCCTTATCGATACATCCATTTATAAATAAACATAAAACTACTCCAAGTATGATAATTATCCTTTTCATAAATAATACCTCCACCTTTATATTTCACTTGTCATTAATAATAGTATTGTTTCCTTTTATAAACTTATTCAGATTTTCTAAACTTATACTTATTTAGTCTTTTTAAACTTATACTTGTTAAGTTTTTCTAAACTTTGTTTATATCATTTTCTATAATACCATAAAATGGAGGTTATTTAAAATAAGTCAAATCTCAAGAACTTATCTATATAGGCTTCTTTACAAAACAAAATCTTCAAAAACTCATCATCATCTAGATAGTCCATGCATTTTATCATAAGATAGTCGAACAACTCATTATAAAAATAATCTCTGTTTTCTTTTATATAAGGATCTTTTTTAGAGTGTTTATTGAAAAACTCGACTTTATCTATATTAAATAGCATTTTTTTAAAGTTTTTGTCCTTTTTAAAATCATTTAAATCTTCTTTATAATAATCACAATCTAAAAACATATCTCTTTTCTCTATATTTTCTTGTTTAATAATAAATGTAGCTATTTCATCATAAGAATACTCCTCATCATATGCACTTCTATATAAACTGCTGTATAGAAGGTAAAATTCTTGAAAAATATCCATTTTGTCATCATTATCACTTTTTATCTGCTCTAAGACCAACAAGACTATATCATTTTGGATAAACACCTCGTATTTTCTAAGCATTAAGATATACGACATAAACAAAAATGCATAGCCATATTGCACCGTAAAAAACAGCAATTCATCCCCAGATTCTTTGTAGAGTTGTTTTAGTTCGCTTTGTGAAAAATTCAACCCACTTCTATTAAAACTTTCCACGTCGTATTTATATATATTAAATACAAGATTAAATACAAAATAATCCCAATCTCTATTTCTAAAATTATTATAAAGCTGGATAAATCCACATCCTTGTGCCTTTTCAAAATATGAATTACCTTCAAATCCATGATTTTTTTTAATAATCTGATTGCATGAATTATCGTAATTTGTCATAATCTTGTCTACTGCGTCTTGGTAAAAATGCCTTTTTGAAATTTTTTCTACTACATCGCGTTTAAATACTTTTTTATGTAAATCGAAATAACTATTTACGTCCCCCGCCAATTTATACATTGAAATCACAATATCAAGCCCCCTTAGAGATAAAAACTCGGGGTTTTGGCGATATTTTTTCCAAAATTTTTCTAGATTCTTATTATTCCAATTTATATTATAACAAATAACAGTTGTCGCATTTGAAATACTTATATAATGTTGTCTAATTTCCTTGGCTAATTTAGCCTCGACAATTTTCTTTTCTTCTATATCTTGTTTGCTGATTTCTGATGGTTGCTTGCTTTTTATTTTTCTTCTTCTAAACCACATACTACGCCCCCTCACAAAAGTCAGTTTACTTACTATTATTATATAATGATTTTATGTAAAATGGGCGTTTTTTCCAAAATAAATAGACCAGAACGATAGTATAATGAAAATCAATATAAATTTAAATTAAAATGAACCACTTAAAAAGTCCCGACAATAATAATCTTTATTCCCCTCGTCTAAAAAGGCAATCTCTTATAATATATAAAAATACCATTATCCCGATTGTAAGACAAAACGCCTCTATATATGTTTTATCCGATATTGTACCGCCTATAAAAGATATAATCGCTATAAATACCCTGATTAGTATACTTTTGTTGGATACTATCTTTCCGTATGGGTGAGTTTTTTTAATCGCAGCATAATTACAGACTAAACTAAGCCCAAACAAAACCCCTACTGTGACATATGATAATAATAAATCTCTTCCATAAATAAATCTATTGTCTAATATCTGTATAAATAGATCAAACAACATAACTCCAGAAAACAACATAAAAATTAAACTCGCTATTTTAAATCCATATGACAAAGTGCTCTTTTTTTGAGTAGGCTCTGCTGCTACTGCGTATTCATCATAAGTTAGTTGATTTTTTTGTTTAGGTTGTTTGTTTTTAATTTGTGGTAAATTTTCTGATTTTATCTTGATGTCGTGTTGGTTGTGATGTTCTTGGTTGTGTTTGTCGTGTTTTTGGTCATGCTTTTCGTCGCGTTGGTCGTCGTGTTTTGGCTCTTCTCTTTCTGATTCTAATTTATATTCTCTTTGAGCTTCTTTTTCTATTTCTGCCTCATCTTCTTTTATCTCAATTTTTATTTCATTATCGCTTTCTTTTTTAAGATTTGAGATAGTTTTGCTGTTTAATAGACTTTTTTCTATCTCGTTTTTTATATTTAAAAATCTCTCATCATTATATTTTTCATAAATAAAATTACACTCGTCTATAAGCTCATTTACATCTTCATTTAGCTTCGGTGTTTTAAATGTATCTTTATATATTTTATTTAAATTGTCTAAATAGACTTTGTTTGAGTATGTATCTTTTTGTTTGTATTTTTGGCTAAAATAATTTTCACAATACGAATTTAGAATTTCTTTTTTGTCTTTTAATCCTACATTATCTAAATTGCCCTTTAGATATTTATTTATCTCAGAATTTATAATTTCTGATTTTCTCTTTGCTAAGTCTATCCCAAAGTAGTTAGCGTATTGTTCTATTTGGTTGTTTTTGTCGCCTTTATTTATATCTAATAAATAAAAATAAGTTTCTTCTAGATATGGATTTGAGCCGAGCATTTTCTCTAAAATATTTAGCTTTTCGTCGTTTCTCAACAACTTCGATTCTGATTTTAATTTAAAAAGTAAATCCTGTGCCTCTTTTTTATCATCTGATGTAACTCTATACAAGTCCTTATCTGTCTCGTTTTCTACACAGTCCAAGATTGCCTCATGTATATCTACTACACTGTTTTCAATAGAGTTTAATATATTTTCTCTTACTTCTTCTGAGTTAAAAATTTCTGTTTTTTCCTTGAGTATTTTGTCGTGATTTGATTTTTCGATTTTTTTATATTGATTTTCTAAATTATTAAATACATCTCCAAAGGTGCAGTATTTTTGGTAGTATTTTTGTGTGAAATTTTCTTCTGTTATATTTTCTACATCCATATCTTTTAATGTATCTACAGCGTAATCTATGTAAGTTTTGATAATGTCTAGGCTCGTATCAAATCCGTCTGAAACTAAATCGTCTAGTCCCTTATATTCACCTAAGATCTTATTAAATGTATTTCTCGCTTCTTTTCCATATTCTCTGTACTTTAAATATAATGTATTATACAGCTTTATCTCCTCTGGAATTTTATTGACAATACTGTTTTTCTCTTCTCCCATATAGAGTCCCCCTATTCTCACTCACTTTCTTTCCAAATTTCCTTTATATATATTATAGTACTACATTTTTGGCTTGTAAATTTTAATTAAATGCTTCAAAAATCATCTTTAAAATATCGTCTAACCCGCTAAAATCAAAGTTTTCCCTGCTTATGTCTTTATCATTCATTCTATCAAAAAATTTTTTTAGACAGTTTGCCTTATCTAAAATCCTGCCTTGGTATTTGCCCGCACTTTCAAAATACCCAATCCACTGTATCGGAATTAAGTTATCTTCGTCTTCTGTTAAGATGTCTTTTCCGAGATATAACTCTATACTGCACGCCATCCCGTTTATATCCATTACGACATCTCCTGTTGGGCCTTTTGTGGGGTATTTTTTCGCAATTTCCAAGTCTGGATATTTAAGCACTTTTATATTGTTTGGTATTTCTATCCCGCTTAAAAGTTTCATGGCCTCTTGCCCCGCTGTGTCATTGTCGAATATTGCAATAGTTCTGTTTGCTATTCCAGATGAGATAAACGCTTTTATAGTAGATACAAGCGCATCAGCACTCCCCCTAAGTCTTGTGGCCTTAAAATCTAAAAATGAGTAGTATTCTGATAAGTGGGGGTATAAGATATTTAGCGCAGTCTCCAAAACACATGCATCTGACTTTCCCTCTGTAAGGACGATAATCTTTTCATTTATTATATATTCAGATTTTGCAGTTTCTTTGGCGCTTTTGCTAAACTCAAAATCCTCATCAAAATAGCCATTTGCTATAATCTCGCTCACATCATATATAATCTTAGAATCACTATAAAGCGACAACACAATCCTCAAAATAAACCTGATATCTATAAAACTCCCGCCCCATAAAATATCCTTATTTCTCAAAATAAATAAAACCATATCTTCTAAATCTTTGTCATTTTCCAAGATTTCTAAATTTTCTCTGTCTAAAAAATACTCGTCATAAATATTATTATCTATAATAAACTCTATACTTTTATTTAGGATTTTTATAAATTCACTCTTTGACTCATATATATTTCTCACTTTAAAAAACTCATAATAAGCCTTTTTTAAAGTAAATCCCATAATATCTAATTTGTCTGAGTAATTTTTACAACTCAATATATATCTAACTTTTGTGCTCTCTTCTTCATACTCTATTTCCTGGGTTATAATCTTGTCGCTTTCCGAAAAGACAGAAATCAATACCCCGTAAACATCATTTTTGTCTTTTAACAATTCATAATCATTTAAATATAAACGACTAAACGCCTCCATAATGTATCCCCCTTTAAAATCTCAACTTTGACCTTATATCTATTATTATATTTTTGTTTTTGCTTAATTTATACTATAATTATACTATAAAGTATATTATTATATAGGATGGATTGCTATGAAAAACATATCTATCATATCTAGTCAAAATCTAGATTCAAATTCTGATTTAGGAAGTTTTGATAATAGTTAATATATCATCCAAAGTCTAGATAGTTTAACTCGCGATGAGAAAAACATTATCTTACTCAAATTCGGTTTTATAAACAACAAAATCTACACATTAAAGGAAATAAGCCTTATATGTAGTATTTCCGGAGAGAAAATAAGACAGATAGAAATAAGTGCTTTTAAGAAACTATTAAACTCGAGCTATGTAAAGACTATCCACGAGCAATATACAACAGCTTAATATTAAATTAAGTTTTTTAAAAACTATATATTTATGTGACGATATTTATATCATATAAACGAAGATACTTATATATATTTTTGGCATATTTATATCTACCAAACTCTAAAATATATAAATCATTGAGTATGCAAGCATACTCAACAGACTAAAGTCCATAAAAATTAAAAAAGGACAGTTTAGAAACTGTCCTTTATATTGTTTATTTATTTAACACAAATAATCTTAAGTATTCAAACACTATGTCTTCTACTTGTATTACAACTTCGTTGCTTTCTTTATTCCAAAGCATATTATACCATTGTGTTAAAACATATTCTTTCTTTTCTATATTGATTATCATAACCTTTTTGTTTTGAAGTTTTATTAAATCGTCTTTTGAATAATCATCTAGTGAAAACTTAATCCCCTTATTTTCAAAGTCATTTTTCTTTATTTCAGCAAATATGTCTTTTAGTATGTCTTTTTCTATATCTGTTAAATCTGTCTCAGATTCTAACGCCACATTGTCTTTTTCCAATAACTCTTTATTGTTGCCTAGAAATAAAGTATTTACTTTTCCTTTCATAATGAATACCCCCTGTTGATATTATTTATTAATATTAATTTTATACAATTGTTATTTGGACGTCAAGCAAATTTCTGAATATTTTCATTATTTTTCTAACATACTTCCATAACAAAAAAGAGACGGTGAATCACCATCTCTTTTTATATCAAATTATACTATATAATCATATTTTAAATTTTAATATATATCGTCGTACGAATATCCTCTATCTTCTCCACAAAATACGCAGTACCAAGTCCCATTAGGTGCCTTAATCGCGAAATCAGTAAATGCAAGTGAAGTGCCGCAGTCTGCACATCTTACATTATACTCATTATAACAATCTAAACAAAGGTCATATCCTACTAATTGATACATTTTTCCATAATCGCCACACATATCACAGTAACCTTTGTCAAAATCTTGAGTAGAGCTTGTCTGACTTTGTATTGTTGTACTTTCTTCAGATTCGTAAGTTTTTTCTTCTGGAGCCTCATATACTATAGATCCCTCTGCTCCTGGCCATATTACGTTTTTTACAGCCTCCTCAGACACTATCTCGTCTATGTATAGTTGTTCACAGTTTTTAGATAATCCTTCTATAGAAGTTAGTTTCTCTTTTCTTATATTGTTTAGGCCATCTTCTGGTATTGTGCATGAAAATATTAAAAAGTCGTCATCTGTACTTATATTAGATGCAAATACGCTCAGTTGTAGTGTTTTTACGCCCTCTGGCAATAATTCTATAACGTCTGCTAATGTATTAAACATCTGTTTTACAAATACATTTTCATCTTGTGCCATAGATTTTTTAATTTCTACAATCGCATTTGAATCGATTTCTTCATAGCTTTGTATACCATTTAAATCGTAAATAGTTTTTTCTTGTTCTTGTGTATTAGTAAGAACAACCTCTTTTTTTTTCTGTGGTTTAGAACATCCAACCATCCCAATTATTAGTGTAAATATTATACCTAATGTAAATAATTTTTTTGTAAAATTTTTCAAATGTATTCCTCCTATATATATGTATATAGGTATTATAATACATTTTTACAACTATTAGGTAATTTATTTATATTTTAGTAAAATAAGTTCCTGAAACCCTTTTCCTACGTGCTAATTTAAATAATTTGATGGAAATAGCCTAAAATACTCACATACCATATCGTCTAGCTCAACAACTACGGCATTAGTCCCCTTTTGTCTTCTCATTTTGTACCATTGTGTAAGTACGTATTCTTTTCTATCTATATTTATTAATATAACTCTTTTGTCTTGAAGTTGTATTAAATCGTCTTCACATATGTCTTTAATAGAGCATACTATATTTCTATCTTGGAATTTATTTTTCTTAAATGCTGAAAAAACATGCATTAAGATTTTTCTCTCTTTATCGTCTAACTTTGTTTCAGATTCTAATACTATGTTCTCTGCTTTTACTAAGTCTAAATCATTATAAGACCTAAATAAAGTATTTACTTCATTGTTCATATTAATTCCCCCTTATTTAATATTATTTATTGCTTGTATTTTATATATTTTGCTTGTATTTTTGCATCTTTAATATTACATATTTATCATTTTAATCTAACTGTTATTTATTTGTCAAGCAAGTCATTAGATTTTTTTACCATTTTATTTTGTTATATTTAATCACATAAAAATGCTTGGAATCTATAAAAACTCCAAGCATCTAAACCTAATTATTATTGGACTTTTTTTCATTTAAAACTTTATCCGCTTCTATAGCAGCTTTTGTAAATGAGTTGTTTTTCCACCAAGCCCAAATTGACGCACCTATTGTAAATGCCAGTGATATCACTTGGCTGACTTCTTCATCAGAAATCGGCAAAATATCGTGACCTGTGCTAGTCAAAATTTGGTTTAAAAGGGCAATTACCAAAACTGTTGTACGTATAATTGTGTCTTTCTTAACTTCCATAAGATCAACTCCTTTTTATGAGCTATCCCCAAATACTTCTTGTTAACTACCCCTTATTTTCTTTTATGAAAAAACTACTTCAAATGTTCTATTTATATAACCAAACTATTTATTTCCTATAATTATTTTTCATCTATTATTTTTTGAGCTATACTAGTATCAACTATCTTATCATATGGAGCTTCTTTTTCAAGTTCGCCAGCAGTTTCCATAACTTTCATCAAGTTATCTAAACTTTCTTTTTCAAAGTATGGATTTTCACACCAAGCGCCTATTTTTCTATATTGTTTAGCAACTGTAACTAATTCGTCTATATCATTGTCTTCAAAGTAAGGTTGGATTGCTTCTGCGATTTCTTTATCGCTAGCATCTTTACACCATTGTTGAGCTTTATATATTGCTCTTGTGAATTTTTCTAATACTTCTTTATTATCTTTCATATAAGATTTTGTTGAAGAATAAGCAGTGTAAGGTATTTTACCTGAATCTTTACCTATTGATGCAACTATATATCCAGAACCGTCTTTTTCAAGTTGAGTAGCTGTTGGTTCAAAAGCTGTTGTGAAATCTGCTTCACCAGCTGCAAATGCTCCAGCCATAGCTGCAAATTGAACGTCTGTTCTTACGTTACATTGACCACTAGCAGTATCTTCTCCAATTTCAACACCATTTTGTTTTAAAACGTATTCCAAAGTCATTAAAGGCACGCCTCCTGCTCTACCTCCAAGAACTTCTTTACCTTTTAAATCGTCATAAGAGAAATTATCTATTTTTTCTCTAGAAACTAAGAAACTACCATCACATTGAGTAAGTTGTGCAAAGTTAACTGCATAATCGTCTTCACCTTGATTGTAAATATAAATTGATGCTTCCGGTCCCATAAGTCCTATATCAGCATCTCCAGAGATTAAAGCTGACATAGTTTTATCAGCACCTTGAGTATTTACTAAATCAATTTCTAGACCTTCTTCTTCAAAGAAGCCCTTACTCATAGCTACATATTGTGGTGCATAAAATACAGAGTGAGTAACTTCTGCTACAGTTATTTTTTGTAACTCTTTTGATTCTTTATCGCCTTTATCACCAGCAGTATCATTACTGCATCCTGTTAAGCAGCAAACCCCTAGAGCCGCTGCACTTACGATAGAAATAATTTTCTTGAACATCGATATACCTCCACTAAAATCAAACATAATTCATTATATTCATAGGTTGCAGTTTGGTTACAAAATTAAATATTTTACACTATACTCTATAATATATGCTACGATTAAGGAAAATAGTAAATTTTTCATTATAAAATAGGAGGCTGGACTTATGAAAACTAGAGCAGAAATAACAAAAGATGCCAAAAGAAAATTAAACGCTTTTTGGATTGTCCCTGTAATTACAGTTTTAGTAGTTTATGTATTGGAAGCACTCATTATAGGAATGTTAAATGACTCCACATTATCTTCAATATTCCAAGTTGTAATTACAACAATAGCTAGCGTTTTTACAACTACATTGTTTTTGAATATAGCCAAAAACGACGACTTCGACCAAGTTAAATTCTCTTGGATGAAGACATCTTGGATGAAAGTTTTAAAATGCATAGTATATACATTGCTTTTATCTTTAGCTACTACACTTATACAATATGTAGCAATATATTCTGGAGTATTATTGAGTTTTGTTTTAGGAATATGTATAACAGTAATAGAAGTGTACTTATCATTCTCATTATTAGTAATATTAGATACAGATGCACCGATTATAGATGCTGCAAAACAAAGTATAAATTTAGTACAAGGTAACTTCTGGAACATAATCGTCTTAGGTTTATCATTTATAGGATGGTTTATCTTAGGTATACTACCTCTTGGACTTGGACTACTTTGGGTATTGCCATATACAGGTATAACATTTGCAAATTACTATTTGGAATTAAAATTGTATAAACCTATGATTTAGGTTTAACTCTTTATACTAAAATACATTTAACAAATGTAGCAAGAATTCTCCCACCTCTTCAGGTGGTGAGATGAATTGCACATCTGAGCATATCTGCTCAAAAAAGTCCTTATAGTACAAAAGAAACACTTGTTCTCTATTCCCTGATATAGTATACTGAAAAGGAACATTAGTTCGCAAACACATGTCAGTCGATATAAGAAAAAGAGTGATAACACAATGGAATTAGATCATAATTCCCATTCAGTATTTCTACTATATTATCACCTAGTGATGGTTATAAAATACAGAAGAAAAGTACGGAATGGCAAAATATCCGAAAGAGCAAAAGAGATCTTTGAGTATATCGCACCCGGATACGGGATCTTACTGGAAGAATGGAATCACGATACAGACCATGTTCATGTGCTGTTCCGCGCACAGCCAAAGACGGAACTCCGTAAATTCATCAATGCCTGTAAAAGTGCCAGCAGCAGACTGCTGAAGCTTCTGTCTGCTCCGTGCAGGCGGGGCGCCGCTTGAAACGATACGGCAGTATATAGAAAGCCAGGGTGAGAAAAATGAACCGCGCCGTAAAAATAAGGATCTATCCAGATAAAGAGCAGAGCGTTCAGATAGAGAAAACAATCGGCTGCAGCCGCTTTATCTATAACCAGATGCTTGCGGACAAGATCAGCTATTACCAGAAAGAAAAAAAGATGCTCAGGAACACACCGGCCGGATATAAGAAGGAATATCCCTGGCTGAAAGAGGTGGACTCCCTTGCCCTGGCGAATGCGCAGCTGCATCTGGAAAGTGCGTTCCGGAAGTTTTTCCGGGAACCATCCTGCGGATTTCCCCGCTATAAATCAAGAAAACATTCAAGAAATTCTTATACGACCAATGCAGTAAACGGGAATATCCTTTTGCAGGATACCCATTTGAAGCTTCCAAAGATGTCCGCCATAAAAATAAAACTTCACCGCCAGATCCCGTCAGACTGGAAACTGAAATCGGTAACGATAAGCCGTGAGCCATCCGGGAAATATTTTGCAAGTCTTTTGTTCTGCTGTGAGAACCAAACAGTGGAAAAAAGAGCGGCAGAGAGATTTCTTGGGATCGATTTTGCCATGCAGGGAATGTGTGTATTTTCTACAGGAGAAAGAGCCGGGTACCCTATGTTTTACAGAAAAGCAGAGAAAAAACTTGCAAGGGAACAGAGAAAGCTTTCCCACTGTGAAAAAGGAAGCCGGAACTATCAGAAACAGAAGAAAAGGGTAGCTTTATGTCATGAAAAGATAAAGAACCAGAGAAAAGATTTCCAGCATAAACTCAGCAGGGAGCTTGCTGAAAGATATGATGCAGTATGCGTGGAAGATCTGAATCTGCAGGGAATGTCCGGAGGGCTGCATCTTGGGAAAGGCGTGCAGGATAATGGGTATGGGCAGTTTCTGTCCATGCTGGGATACAAACTGGAAGAGCGCGGGAAACATCTTATAAAGGTAGACCGTTATTTTGCATCGAGCAAGATTTGCAGTGTATGTGGACATAAGAAAAAGGAACTGGCATTGTCGGATAGAATGTATGTCTGTGAATGTGGAAACCGGATGGATCGGGATGTGAATGCAGCAGTCAATATCCGCGAAGAAGGAAAAAGGATCTATAAAGAATGTGCCTAACGGCACAAGAAAAAAATCCGTAACCGGATGAAGATAAAAAACAAAACCGCGGGACACGCGGGGATAGCCTGTTTTAGCTTTGCCTTAAAAGGCAATCGAGCAGGAAGCCCCCACTTCAAAATCGTAAGATTTAAGTGGTGGGAGCATGTCACAAACAGCTATGAACCAGAATGGCTTGAGGCAGAACTGGCGAAAAAGATGATTAAAGATATTGATGATTCAGAAGTATTAAGTGGTGAATGCATTAACAGTCCGGTGTTGGGACAGATTCCTCCTGAAAGACTGTCAGGAGGAGTGAAAACGTTGTTGCTGATTTTAAATGAACCGGATCGGATTTTCAATGCCTCGACCTGTGGCGATAACTGTGCAAAATGGATATTGGAAATAGGCAGGATTAAAGATGTTACCATTAATCTCAGACATATGATGAGTTTTGGAAAAGACACAAAATTTGAGATAAAAGTCCAAAATGGAGGAGAAACGGTCCATTCAATGAAGGAACTTGTTCCTATAGCAAATAAGTATTTAAATGAAATGAAACAGGAGTAGTGATTATGAAAGGTTCACATAGAATCATTGTAGAATCCAGAAAAGTGAAATATGATTTTGTGATTCAGAGGAATATCACAATTATTACTGGTGACAGTGGATCAGGTAAGACTGTTTTAACCTTTTCCAACAAGAAGTCCCCCACCTCTTAGGTGGGGGGGGCTATTCCAGCTCCCAGTCCGTGCCGTCCTTGCGGTCCTTGAC
>OLVX01002457.1_pt1 | contig 13416 bp, 8 predicted proteins | sample 1673271 | NCBI WGS metagenome assembly OLVX01 (sample SAMEA3178939, study PRJEB25190) | human gut metagenome | biome: human gut; feature: human-associated habitat; material: faeces | place: Austria | collected 2013
GCAGACGAATTTTATCAAAAATTGTTGCTGCTTAGTTTTGAACAGCAGCAAAAATCTTACATATGGGAAAAGAGGACAAGTACATATGACATTAAAAGACCTTCCCATCGGGAAAACTGCCACAGTTACAGTAGTAGGAGGAGAGGGTGCCCTGCGGCAGCATTTCCTGGATATGGGTATGATTCCGGGAGCTGAGGTCACAGTCGTGAAGTTTGCACCCATGGGAGATCCCATGGAATTACAGGTACATGGATATGAACTGACGTTAAGACTTGCGGAAGCAGAGCAGATAGAAATCGAACAGATCCCGAAGCGAAGCAGAAGTCACGCCGGAATAGAGGCTGTAAGCGACCTGGCACATCCGGGACTTGGAGAGGATGGAAAGTATCATTCCAGAGAAGATGAACATCCACTGCCTGAGGGAACTACACTGACGTACGCATTGGTGGGAAATCAGAACTGTGGAAAAACTACACTGTTTAACCAACTGACAGGTTCCAGTCAACATGTGGGAAACTTTCCAGGAGTAACGGTGGATCGTAAGACCGGTTCGATTAAAGGCCATCCGGATACAGAAATCACAGACCTTCCGGGAATTTATTCCATGTCCCCTTACAGCAGTGAGGAGATTGTTTCAAGAAATTTTGTGCTGGAGGATAAACCAAAGGCGATCATCAATATTATAGATGCAACCAATATCGAGCGGAATCTGTATCTGACGATGCAGCTGCTGGAAATGGATATCCCGATGGTTGTGGCACTCAATATGATGGATGAGATGACCGGAAATTCAGGATCGGTGGATGTAAACGGGATGGAAGCGATGCTGGGTGTGCCGGTGGTCCCGATTTCTGCTGCAAAAAATGAGGGAGTGGATGAACTGGTAAGGCATGCACTGCATATCGCAAAATATCAGGAGCGGCCGGGACGACAGGATTTCTGTAGTGAAAATGAGTTTGGTGGAGCCGTGCACCGCTGTATTCATGCAGTCAGCCATCTGATCGAGGATCACGCAGAGCATGCGGGAATTCCTCTGCGTTTTGCAGCTTCTAAGATCATTGAAGGGGATCATCTGATTCTGCAGAAATTGGAACTGGACGAGAATGAGCACGAAGCAATTGAACATCTGATTGTACAGATGGAAAAAGAGCGTGGGCTCGATCGCAGTGCGGCGATTGCGGATATGCGTTTTAATTTCATCGAAAAGGTGTGCGAGAAAACGGTAGTAAAGCCGAAGGCAAGCCGGGAGCGCATCCGCAGTGAGAAAATTGATCGGATTCTGACCGGAAAATATACAGCAATTCCATGTTTTATCGGTATTATGCTGTTGGTGTTCTTCCTTACGTTCCATGTGATCGGCGCTTTTTTACAGAACCTGCTTGCCATGGGGATTGACGCACTGTCCAATGTGACAGACCGTGCGCTGACGGCAGCGGGAGTCAATGAAGTGCTTCACGGACTGATCATTGACGGTATTTTTGCCGGAGTCGGAAGTGTACTGAGTTTCCTGCCAATTATCGTAACATTATTTTTCTTTCTGTCATTGATGGAAGACAGTGGTTACATTGCGCGAGTTGCATTTTTTATGGATAAACTTCTGCGAAAAATCGGACTTTCCGGACGAAGCATTGTACCGATGCTCATCGGATTTGGATGTACAGTTCCGGCGGTGATGTCGACCCGCACGCTGCCGAGTGAGAGAGACCGGAAGATGACGATTTTGCTGACTCCGTTTATGAGCTGTTCGGCAAAACTGCCGATTTATGCATTTTTTACCAGCGCATTTTTCCCGGAGTATGGAGCATTCGTGATGTGTGCTTTGTATCTGACCGGAATTATGATTGGAATCCTGGTTGCGTTGTTGTATCGGAAAACACTGTTCCGTGGAGATGCGGTTCCGTTTGTCATGGAGCTGCCAAATTATCGTCTGCCGGGGCTGAAAAATGTTATGCAGCTTTTGTGGGAGAAAGCAAAAGATTTCCTGCAGAAAGCATTTACCGTTATTTTTGTAGCAACGATCTGTATCTGGTTCTTACAGAAATTTGATTTGCATTTTAATCTGGTGGCAGATTCTAAAGACAGTATTCTTGCGATGATTTCAAACTGCCTGGTTCCAATTTTTGCACCGCTTGGACTGGGAGACTGGAGGATCTGTACTTCATTGATCAGCGGCGTTATGGCAAAGGAGAGCGTGATCTCAACTCTGGAAATTTTATTTGGAGGAGCAGTAAAGGATGCATTGACACCGGTAGCGGCAGCTTCACTTCTGGTATTTAGTCTGTTGTACACGCCGTGTATTGCAGCAATTGCTTCCATTCGCCGGGAACTTGGACGAAAATGGGCAGTTGGCATGGTGATCTGGCAGTGTATGATCGCCTGGGTGGCAGCATTTGCGGTAAGGTGGCTGATGGTTTTATTTATGAGATAATGAAAATAGAGCAGAAAGTACTTGAAGGAATCGGAAAGATAGAATAAAATAATAACAAAAAAGGATTATTTATTTATGCTCAGACAAATGTGGAAAAAGAGGGTTTGTTTTGTTCTGGCTGTGATTCTGGCAGTAATTGCTGTGACACCAATGGAAATGGAGCACACAGATGCAGCAATGGTACATTCGGTAACAGCATTGATGACGGGAAATCTGGTAAACAAGTCCAATGCGGACAAGCTGACTTACAGACAGCTGGAGACAAGCGCCTATGAGAGAAAACTGATTTCAAAAAGTGTGTATAATTACACGATGCAGCAGGTCCCGGCATTGTATGAGGGCAGGAACGTCATTAATGTGTCCGGTATGACCGGAAAAGCAAATACCAGTTATGTGGATGATGATGGTGTTGGTGAAAATGTCTCGTTTGTAAAATTTCAATGTAGAAAGAGCGGTAAATACCAGTTTACGGAAAGTGATTTTAAGGGAAAATCCAAGAATGAAGTGATCTATAATGATAACAATTATCTCATGTTTCTGCCAAAAGAGTTAAAAAGCGGGTATGAGATTTATGACCCATGGAACAGTACCTACTATCAGTTTCTTTCCAGAACTTTTGCAAGTGGTTATGGCAAAGTATGGTATGATGTCAACGCATCGAAAAAACTTACGAGAAGTGCGAAGCGTGCAATAAAAAATTCGGCAGGGTATACAAGCGCTATCCAGAGGGAACTGCAGAAGAAAAAAGACAGTATTTCCAGATACAGTATGGAATCTGAAAAAAATACGTATCGCTTAAAGAAAGGAAATACATATCTGCTTGTAATTTTTACGCCGGATTCCTTCCGCTTCCGGAAAAAAATAACAAACGGAAACAATTATTATAAGGAACAGTATCTTTCCGATATTCCATGGTCGTTCGATCTGAAAATTACTTATATGGATGAAAAAGCAGATTAGCAAAATTACCCTATTGTATTAGAAATCAGAACGTGGTACAATGCATAAGAATAGAAAAAAGCATTGACGGAACAAGTAGTGAAATTGAAACATACAGAGAGAACGGTAGATGGTGTGAGCCGTTTATGGAAAGATTTCATGAAGACCACTCCTGAGCTGTGCGCGAAAGAAGCGTCACCGTGTAGCTGCGTTATAAGCCAAAGAGTAAAAGAATTAAGGTGGAACCGTGTATAAAGCACCCTTAGATATGTCATGCATATCCGAGGTGCTTTTTTATTTCCATACCAAAAGAAGGAGAGTTAACGTAAAATGGTAAACTTTAAGGAAAATGAAGAATTAAAAACACTGAATCATTCCTGTGCACATCTGATGGCACAGGCAATCAAGCATCTGTACCCACAGGCAAAATTCTGGGTTGGACCGGTTGTTGCAGAGGGATTTTACTATGATGTAGATCTTGGGGAAGATGTAATCCGTGATGAGGATATCGAAAAGATCGAAAAAGAGATGAAAAAGATTGCAAAATCCGGAAAGAAAATCATGCGACGTGAAGTTTCTAAGGCAGAGGCTATGGAAATGTTCCAGAATGATGAGTATAAACTGGATCTGATCTCCGATCTGGAAGATGGAAATATTACCGTATATGATCAGGGCGATTTTACGGATCTGTGCCGTGGACCACACGTAGACAATGTAAAACTTTGCAGAAACTTCAAGCTGATCCGTCACTCTGGTGCATACTGGAAAGGTGACAGCAAAAACAAAGTGCTGCAGAGAATTTATGGTGTATGTTTCCCGACCGCAGAGGAGCTGGAGGCACACCTTAAGCTTTTAGAGGAAGCAAAGGAAAGAGATCACAGAAAAATCGGAAAGGACATGAACCTGTTTATGGTTGATGATCTGGTTGGCCGTGGACTTCCGATGTTCCTTCCGAAGGGATATGTGATCTGGCAGGAGCTGGAGAATTATATCAAGAACAAGGAAAGAAAGCTGGGCTATCTGCATGTTATGACTCCTTGTGTCGGTACCGTAAATCTGTACAAGACATCCGGTCACTGGGATCACTACAAAGAAAACATGTTCCCACCAATGGAGATGGAGGGAGAGTCTTTCGTTCTTCGTCCGATGAACTGCCCGCATCATATGATGATCTATGCAAACAGAAGACATTCCTATAAGGATCTGCCGATCCGTATCGGTGAGATCGCACATGATTTCCGTTACGAATCCAGCGGAACGTTAAAGGGTATCGAGCGAGGCAGACATTTTTGTCAGAACGATGCGCATCTGTTTGTAACACCGGAGCAGATTGAGGATGAGTTTACCAAGGTTGTAGACTTGATTTTTAGTACCTACAAGGATTTCGGAATTACCAATTACCGTTGTGTACTGTCTCTGCGTGATCCGGCAAACAAAGAAAAGTATCATGATGATGATGCTATGTGGAACAAGGCAGAGGATGCACTCCGCACGGTATTGAATGATCTGAAAATTGATTATACAGAGGAAATTGGAGAGGCTGCTTTCTATGGACCAAAGCTGGATGTAAACGTACAGCCTGCAGTCGGCAATGAGATCACACTTTCTACCTGCCAGCTTGATTTCTGTCTCCCGGCAAAATTCAATCTGTCTTATGTAGACCGTGATGGTGAGAAGAAGACACCGGTTGTTCTGCATCGTGCAATCCTTGGTTCCCTCGATCGTTTCATGGCATATATTCTTGAGGAGACCAAGGGAAATCTGCCGACATGGCTGGCTCCGGTTCAGGTTCGTGTGATGCCGGTTAAGACAGACAACGAGGAACTGACTGCTTATGCAAAGGAAATCTGCGATGCATTAGAGGCAAAGGATGTCCGTGTAGAACTCGATGACAGATCCGAGAAGCTTGGCTATCGTATGCGTGAAGGACAGGTGCAGAAGGTGCCGTATCTTCTGGTTGTCGGCTTCAATGAGAAAGAAGACAGAACCGTATCCTTCCGTCTGCATGGAGAAAAAGATACCACAGTTCTTCCACTGGATGAGTTTGTGGAGAAGCTTGAGAATGAGATCAAAAATAAGCTGAGAACTCATATCGGGGCTGAAAAATAAATAAAAGCCGATTTGAAACAGTAAAAAATGCGCGCAGCAAAAAGTGGTGCCCCCCTTTTGCTGCGCGCTTTTTTGCAGGAAAATATATTTTTACTTTCATGTTAGAAAGTCGTTGTATTCTGTTCAGAAACTTCCAACTTCCGGATCAACTGGAATTCATGTATAACCATTGCCAATCCAACTGCAAAAGATAACACATCCGCAACCGGACTCGCATAAAGAATTCCCTTAATTCCCCAGAAACGCGGGAAAAGCAAAAGCAGAGGAAGCAGGAATAAAATCTGTCTTGTCAGAGAAAGAAACGTTCCCTTATATGCTTTTCCGATCGAACTGAAAAACGTCGAGGAAATCGGCTGCATAAAATTAAGCCATGTAAACAGCAGGAAAATCCGGAAATAGTTTACACCGAAATCAAAATATTCTTTGCTTCCGCTGCCAAACAGACCGAGGATCTGTCGCGGAAAAATCTGAAACAGCAGGAAGGATACAATGGATACAATGGCACCGACCGTAATCGCCAGACGATACGATTCCTTTACCCGGTTGTACTGTTTTGCACCGTAGTTAAAACTCTGGATCGGCTGGCTGCCCTGTGACAGGCCGATAATCACGGAAAAGTAAAGCTGGTTGACTTTCATGACAATTCCGGAACAGGCAATCGGAATTGACTCTCCGTAAACGGACTGTGCACCGTAATGCTTTAGCAGGTTGTTCATCGTAATCTGCACGATCATCATGGCAACCTGGTTGATGGCAGAAGCCATGCCAAGTGAGCAGATCTGTGCCAGATGGGAAGCATTCGGCCGGAAATGCTCGGAGTGCAGGGTTACTGTGCGGTAGTGTGACAGATAGCAGACCGCAATAATCGCAGAGATGACCTGACCGATCACGGTTGCCGCTGCAGCACCGTACATGCCCCAGTGGAATCCCAGAACAAACACGGCATCCAATACAATGTTGATGACGGCGCCGGAAATGTTTACAAACATCGCCATCTTTGGGCTGCCGTCTGCACGGATTAAGTGTCCGCTTCCGATCGTAAGAATTAAAAAAGGAAAACCGATCGCCGTCACACGGACGTATTGCCGGGCAAGCGGGAGAACATCTGCAGGGGAACCAAATCCGACCAGCAGAGGATTCAAAAATAATTCGGTTATGACAAAAAGAAGGATGCCAACGGTAAGAAGCATTGTGATGGCGTTTCCGACAAAATAGGGAGCTTTTTCTTTTTTGCCGGCACCCATGTGAAGGTTGAAGCTTGCCGCACCGCCGATTCCAAACAGAAGTCCAAGTCCTGTGCACATCATGGCAAGTGGGAATGCAATGTTGGTAGCGGCATTGCCGAGTGTGCCGACCGCATTTCCGATAAAAAGCTGGTCTGCAATGTTGTATACCGCACTGACAAGCATGGCGATAATGCTCGGTACGGAAAAGCGCAGAATCAGCGAAGAAATTTTGTCCACGGCAAGTGGATTTTGTTGTTCTGAAGTCATATGTTTCGCCCTTTCTTATGTTAATATCTGTATTTGCTTTTATATGGCAAACTTATATTATTATAGCTTTTTTCCTGTTTTTTTTCAATGAAGCCGGGCAGCAGAAAAATAAAATGGAAATTTTTGTATTTCTGAAACTTTTATGTGTGATGAATGGTCTAATAGATAGAAACAAAAAAGGAGGAAAATAAAATGAGTAAACTGAGTAGTGTATTAAAAAAGACAGGTATTGCAGTAGCTGCTGCGGCAATGCTGGTGACAATGGGAGCAGGAACGGTGGTTACACAGGCAAAAACAAGTCTGCCGGTTTATAAAGTATCGCTGGCAAAGAAGTATACCAACAACCAGAAGGGCAAACAGATGGAAGCCAGTGTAAAGATTCCGAAAGTGAAAATTACAGGTACAGACGGAAAAGTTATGAAAAGCGAAAGTGAAAAACTGAATGCTGCAATATCCAGTTATCAGAATAAATTTATCAAAGATTATAAAAAAGATGTGGCAGCCATAAAGAAGGGAGAGAAGGGAAATGAGAGCCTTACTTCCGGATATAAGGTTGTAACCGACAACGACAAGCTGTTTTGCCTGCGGATTGATACGGTAATTGCTATGGGCGGCTCCCAGAGTTATGCAAAGATTTTCAGTGTGGATAAAAAATCCGGAAAACAAATCACTCTGGAAAATCTGTTCAAAAAAGGAAGCGGCTATATTGACCGGATTTCCGACAATATCAAAGAACAGATGCGGGCACAGATGAAAGAGAATGCAGATGTTACCTATTTTGTGGACGATGAAAACAATAAGTTCAATTTCAAGTCCATCAGCAATAAGACGAATTTCTATGTCAATGAGAAGGGAAAACTTACCTTTGTATTTGACAAGTATGAAGTAGCACCGGGATATATGGGAAGGGTCGAATTTTCCATTCCGACAGGTGAGATTGTAGATATGGTTACAAACGGATATCTGAAATAAAAGGCATATAGAAAAAATGGCTCTGTGGGCAAATTCCACAGAGTCATTTTTTCTATTTGGTGCAAAGGAAGAGGATGCAATTTCTGATTTTTATGGTATACTGTCTGTAGAAAATAAAATGACGTGAGAGTATACCTATGAAAAACAGGACAGGCCATAGGCTTAAATATGTTAGAATATGCAGGTGTAGGGGATTGAAGCATGCAGTTCGTGTTGACTAATTTGTATAACAGCTGATAAAATGATTGGAAAAATTACGGCATCTGATTCATTCATCTGCAGAGCATTTGGTGAAAAAGATACGACGGTAATTGTGTTGAACAATTTTAATATAAATGAATAAAAACTCTGACGGCAAGGATGATCCGAGCAGGAATAGTTAAGAAATAAGGATTTACAGAACCATCTTTCTGACAGATTGCCCGAAAGATGGTTTTTTGCGTTGAAAATAACAGGAGGATAGCATGTTAAAGGTAGCAGTATACGGAAAGGGCGGTATTGGAAAATCCACAGTGACTTCCAATCTTGCAGCAGCTTTTGCAAATATGGGAAAACGTGTCATTCAGATCGGATGCGATCCGAAAGCGGATTCCACCATTAATTTACTTGGTGGTGAGCCACTTCGTCCGGTAATGAATTATATGAGGGAAGAGGACGAGGAGCCGGATGAGCTGGCGCAGATTTCAAAGGAAGGCTATGGAGGAATCCTCTGCATTGAGACGGGCGGACCGACACCGGGACTTGGCTGTGCGGGGCGTGGAATTATTGCGACTTTTCAGCTTCTTGAAGACATGGAACTATTCGAACATTATAAACCCGATGTGGTTTTGTATGATGTATTAGGTGATGTTGTGTGCGGTGGATTTGCAGCACCGATTCGTGAGGGATATGCGGATAAGGTTCTGATCGTTACATCCGGTGAAAAAATGGCACTGTATGCTGCCAACAATATTTCCAGTGCAGTCAGAAATTTTGAGGATCGCAGTTATGCCCGGGTATTTGGCATCGTGTTAAATCACAGAAATGTGGAAAATGAGAAAGAAAAAGTACAGGCATTTTCAGAAAAGATCGGGGTGCCGATTGTGGGAGAAGTGCCGCGAAGTAATGAAATTATTCACTGGGAAGAGCAGGGAAAGACTGTGATTGAAGGAGATCCGGCCTCTGAAATCAGCAGATGTTTCTTTGATCTTGCCACATTGTTATGGAAAGAAGAGGAAAACGCATGAGACAGGAAGCATATTTTTGTACGGTAAAAGAGCTGGATGAGCTTGGAAAAAATAACATTCCCAGACAGCTTATTTCCCATACACATCTGATCTACAGTTCCCCTGCAACGCTGGCATTCAATTCTCCGGGAGCAGAAGGATTTGGTGTCAAACGTGCAGGTCTGGCGGTTCCGGATTCTGTTATGTTGATCGTGTCTCCGGGATGCTGTGGCCGCAATACCTCGGTGCTTAGTTCGATGCGGGCCTATCAGGACCGTTTTTATTATCTGTTGATGGATGAGACGGATATTGTGACCGGAAGGCACCTGAAAAAGATCCCTAAGGCAGTAGCGGAAATATGCGAAGGACTTAAGAAAAAGCCGTCTGTTGTGATGATATGTATTACCTGTGTGGATGCGCTGCTTGGCACGGATATGGAGCGTGTCTGTCACAAGGCAGAGGAATATGCAGGGGTTCCGGTAAGGCCATGTTATATGTATGCACTGACCAGAGAGGGCAGAAAACCACCGATGGTGCATGTGCGGCAGTCCGTTTATTCGTTGCTGGAACCGAAAAAGAAAAAAGGAAACGTGGTGAATTTACTGGGATATTTTTCACCGCTTACGGATGACTGTGAGCTGTATGATCTGCTTCATGGGGCAGGAGTAAAAACAATCCATGAGATTTCCAGGTGCAAGGATTATGCACAGTATCAGACCATGTCGGAAGCAAATTTTAATCTGGTACTGCATCCGGAAGCGCGCTTTGCGGCAGAGGATTTTCATGACCGGCTGAAAATTCCATATATCGAGCTGCGCAGATTATATCAGATCGATAAAATTGCCAGTCAGTATCGTGCTCTTGCCGCTGCACTGGGTGTGGAATTTGAGGATGAAATACCGCGTAAGGCAGCAGAGGAGGCGGTAGAAAAATTCAGGGAAATACATCCGGATGCAGTATTTGCCGTCGGAGAATGGATGAACGGAGATCCGTTCGAACTGGCACTTGCATTGGTACACTATGGATTTCGTGTGTCGGAGATTTATGGAACATTATCCGGTGAAAACTTTGTCTATGTAAAACAACTGGCAAAAATCAGCCCGGATACGAAAGTTTTTTCCAATCTGGAACCGACCATGCTGTATTATGACAAAAGTCAGTCCGGCGTCAATATGACCATAGGAAAAGATGCCGGCTATTATCATAAAGAATGTTCCAATGTGCTCTGGAATGAAGAACGGCAGCCATACGGTTATGCCGGTGTGCGCAGACTGTTTGAGGCATTGGCGGAGGTATAACACAATGAGAGGACTGAGAAAATATCTGACACCATTTGCACCGGATCAGTCAGGTGCGGTGTCTGTATTATATGAATTTGGCGGTATTATCGTCATTTGCGATGCCGGTGGTTGTACCGGAAATATCTGTGGATTTGATGAGCCGCGGTGGTTTGAGAGCAAAAGCGCACTGTTTAGTGCAGGGCTTCGCGATATGGATGCAATTCTCGGCCGTGATGACAGGTTGGTGGCAAAGCTTGCAGATGCCGTGACAAAACTAGATGCAAAGTTTGCAGCAATTATCGGGACGCCGGTTCCGGCCGTTATCGGAACGGATTACCATGCCTTAAAGCGTATGACGGAGAAAAAAGTGGATCTGCCGATTCTGACTGTGGATACGGATGGAATGGAATTGTATGACAAGGGGGAAGAAAAAGCCTGGAAGGAACTGTTTTTGGTATTTGCAGGTGAAAAAGAAGACGTGATTTTGGGCAGAATCGGGATACTTGGCATGACACCACAGGATATCAGTGATCTGCGTGCAGCAGACCGTATCCGGGAGCGTTTTGCGGCAGAAGGAAAAACTGCTGTCTGCTTTGGAATGGGAAATGGACTTGATGATGTAAAATCGGTTTCCAATGTGGAAAAAAATATCGTGGTATCGCCGGCTGCTTTAGAGGCAGCGAAATATCTGGAACGAACATATGGAACACCGTACGAGACAGGCTATCCGCTGGTGGATGAACTGGTTTACGATATGGATTATCATGGGAAAAAGGTACTTATTGTACAGCAGCAGGTGATCGGATCTGCAATCCGGGAAGAGATACAAAAAAAAGCAAAGGATGCACAGGTGACAGTTGCAAGCTGGTTTATGATAAAGTCAGAGCTTTGCAGTGACACAGATCTGCATCTGCGGGATGAAGAAGATTATATAAGGCTGGTGGAAAACATGGAATATGATGTGATTTACGCTGATCCATGTATGAAGCGTATGACACCGGAATTTGACGGAATCTTTGTGGATACGATACATTTTGCGGTGTCGGGGCATCTTGCAGAGATGAGATAACAGTTGCCGGTTGTCTTGTAAGATGTGACCCGCAATAAGGGAGTGTACGATTGGAGAAAAGTGTGTATAAGAATGAGATGACCTGGCGCATCCGGGTATACGGTATCGTTCAGGGTGTTGGTTTCCGGCCAACGGTAAGCCGCCATGCGACAAACCATGGAATTTACGGAACTGTTTGCAATAAAGGACCCTATGTGGAAATTTATGCACAGGGGACAAAAGAACAGATCGAAGGATTTTTAAACAGTCTGAAAGAACATCCACCGAAGCGTGCGGCTGTTTTGAAGATAAATACAGAGAATATCACCGCAGATACAACAGAACAGTTTGAACATTTTGACATTATCGAAAGTGAAAAAACAAAAGGGGAAATCTTTATTTCCCCGGATATTGCAATCTGCGATGAGTGCAAGGAAGAAATGTTTGACCCGAAAGACAGACGGTATCTGCATCCGTTTATCAACTGCACCTGCTGTGGACCAAGGCTTACGATTCTGGATGCTCTGCCGTATGACAGGGAACGCACAAGTATGAAAGAGTTTCCGATGTGCCCGGACTGTGCAAAAGAATACACGGATGAGAAAACCAGGCGGTATGACGCGCAGCCGGTGTGCTGCAACCAATGTGGACCACAGGTGTATCTGATCGGCAGACCCGAGCGGGGACGTGCCGCAATTACATATACACGCCGGCTTATTCGTGAAGGCAAAATTGTAGCAATCAAGGGAATTGGAGGGTTTCATCTGTGCTGTGATGCTACAAATGAAGAAGTGGTCTGCCGTCTTAGAACATTAAAAAACCGCCCGGCCAAGCCCTTTGCAGTTATGGCAAAAGATGAATCGGTTGTAAAACGGGAATGTGTGGTGACGCCGGAGCAGGAGGCGATTCTTACCGGACATCAGAAACCGATTCTGTTACTGGACAGACGAAGCGATGGCGGGCTGGCATCTTCGGTGGCACCGAACAATCCAAAAGTTGGTGTGATGCTTCCATATGCACCGGTGCAGTTATTGATTTTTCAGTATGATGATGGTATCGAGATGCCGGATCTTCTGGTGATGACCAGTGGAAATACTTCCGGTGCACCGATCTGTCGTGAGGATGAGGAAGCTGTTGCCGAATTATCCCATTTGTGTGATGCGATGCTGTCACATAACCGCAAAATCAGGATACGGGCAGATGATACGGTGATGGATTTTTACAGAAATGAACCGTACATGATCCGGCGTTCCAGAGGCTATGCACCGCTGCCGTTTATGACAAAAGCAGACTGGAAAGGACAGGTGCTCGCGGTTGGCGGGGAATTGAAAAATACCTTTTGCATAGGTGTGGACAACAGGTTTTATCCGTCACCATATGTGGGAGATCTGGAGGACTTAAGAACGGTAAAGGCATTGCAGGAGACAATACACCGGTTTCAGACATTGCTGGAAGTAAAGCCACAGGCTGTGGTCTGTGATCTGCACCCAAAATACAATTCTACGGTTGTAGCGGAAGAACTTGGATATCCGGTGATAAGAGTGCAGCATCATTATGCACACATATTATCGTGTATGACAGAAAATGACTGTCATGATCCGGTCATCGGAGTCGCTTTTGACGGAACCGGATATGGAACGGACGGCACGATCTGGGGCGGAGAGATCCTGCTGGCGGATTATGGGAATTTTACAAGATTCGGAAGTATTACCCCGTTTTTACAGATGGGGGGCGATGCTTCTGCAAAAGAGGGCTGGCGTATTGCGGTCTCTATGATTTACGGATATACGAAAGATCGCAAAAGGGCATGGGAGATCATGGAAACACTGGGTCTTTGCAGCGAACAGGAAAGCAGGGTACAGTTCACCATGGCAGACCGGAAGATTAATGCGGTGGCTTCAACCAGTGCAGGACGGCTTTTTGATGCCGTCAGTGCGATACT
>OLVX01002463.1_pt1 | contig 13393 bp, 8 predicted proteins | sample 1673271 | NCBI WGS metagenome assembly OLVX01 (sample SAMEA3178939, study PRJEB25190) | human gut metagenome | biome: human gut; feature: human-associated habitat; material: faeces | place: Austria | collected 2013
ATCGAGAAGGTGGGCGCAGAGCTGCGCAGCATGATGAGCTGGCTGAAGAAGTAAGAAAATCAGAAAAACCTCTCCGTCAGCGCTGACGCGCTGCCACCTCCCCTAACGAGGGGAGGCCTTGGCATATCGTAAAGCCTCGTCTCTTCGCCAGAGGCTCCCCTCGGTAGGGGAGCTGTCTGCGAAGCAGACTGAGAGGTTGAGCTATTTACACGACTAAAGTTATTTTCAAAAAGTGTTTACTGCGCACTTGCAGCGTCCTGCTCCCCTTCTGCACCGGCCTCGGAGGAAGCCTCTGCCACCCCTGCGGCCTCGCTGGAAGCGGTGCTCTCGGCTGCGGCCTCCGAAGAGGCTGCGGCGGAGTCGGCGGCGATGTCAGCGTCGTTCACGCCGCCCACGGTGGTAACACCGGTGAGCTGCTGTGCGGTGCTGACGGCGCGCTGTATCTGCGGGTCCGTGTCGAGGGTGTAGTCATAGTAGCTGGCCTGCTCGTCGGCAGTCAGCGGGCGCTCCACGTCCACGGTCAGGCCGGTGCCGTCGAAGCAGGAGCCGTCGCCGCAAATGAGCTTTGCCACCGTGACCACGACAGCGCTGCCGTCCGAAAGGCGCTGGGGGCTGCTCTGGATGGTGCCTTTGCCCATCGTGGTGCTGCCCACGAGGCGGGTGCCGCACAGGGTGCGCAGACTGGACGCAAAGAGTTCTGCCGCACTGGCGGTGTTCTCGTTCACGAGGCAGACGGTGGGCTGGCTGATGACCGAGTCGCCGGTGCTGCTGCCCAGCAGGGTGCGGTTGCCTGCCTTGTCCTCAGCGTAGGCCAGCACGCCTTCCGGCGCGACGAGTTCGATGCAGCTGATGGCGTCATCAAGGATGCCGCCGCCGTTGTCGCGCAGGTCGAAGATGAAGCTCTGGGCGCCGCTGGCGGTCAGACTGCGGAGCGCAAAGTCCAGCTCACTGGGGGTGGAGTTGTCGAACTGCCAGATCTTGATATAGCCCACATTGCCCTGCACCAGCGCGGAATCGACGCTGTTGGCCGTAAAGCCGGAGTGGGTCAGATCGGCGGTGTGCTGGGCGTTCTCGCTGTCCAGCCAGCCTACATTGACGCTCGTGCCGCTCTCGCCCCGGAGTTTGTTCTGGACAGCCTCCACGCTGCCCAGACTTTTGATGTCTGCGCCGTCGATGGTGGTGATGTAATCGCCCCGCTGGAGGCCGGCCTCCTTGGCAGGAGACTCGTCATACACTTTGATGACCTTGGCGTAGCCGGACTGGTCGATGGCCAGCTCCACGCCAATGCCCATCAGCTTGCCGCTCTGGGCGTTGAGCAGGTCGGTGTAGGCCGAGGCGGTGTAGTAGCGGGCGTACTTGTCGCCGGTACCCAGCAGATAACCGGCAGTCAGACGGTCGTACAGCACGGTCTCGTCGATGTCGTAGTAGTCGTTGGCGCGCACATAGCGGTCTACCTCGGCCACCTTGTTGTACATGCTCTCCTTTTCCTTCACGCTGGTGACGGTGTGGTCAAACAGCCGCATCGCCATCAGCATCGTGATGGAAAAAGTGACCGTCATTGCCAGAATGACGATGGTCACGGTCATCCCTACGGAAATTTTGCGGTTCATTCAGTGTCCTCCCCAGTTCAGACCAAAAACATCAGGATGACACTGCCCAGCACCGACAGCAGGAACACTCCTGCCAGAATCAGACAGCCCACCCGAAGGATACGCTTGCGTTTTTGCTCGTTCATTTCGCCTTGTGGCCTCCTTTGACCCCTCGACTTCAATTACAGTTGTGTTATCTTATCGGAATATAACCGCGGGGGTTGACCGCATTGGCCTTGGAGCCGCCCTTCCACACCTCGAGATGGAGGTGGTTGCCGGTAGAGTTGCCGGTGGAGCCCACATAGCCGATGAGGTCGCCCTGGTTGACATACTTGCCCGCCGACGTTGCCACCGAGCGCATATGGCCGTAGAGGGTGGAGTAGGCGTTGCCGTCTGTCATTTTGCCGTGATAGATGATGACATAGTTGCCGTAGCCGCCGCTGGACCAGCCGGCCACCTGCACATAGCCGCTGGCGGCTGCGTAGATGGGCGTGCCTGCGGGGGCGGCAAAGTCGGTGCCGGCGTGGAGTTTGTTGACGCCGGAGACCGGGTTTTTGCGCCAGCCGTACTCGCTGGAGATGCGGGTATAGCTCTTGAGCGGGCAGATAAAGCCGCTGAAGCTCAGCTGGGGCTTGCTGGCCGCTGCCGCTGCGATGAGCTTCTGGATCTCCTTCTTGACGGCCTCGTAGTTCATCTCGTCCGACTCGATGGCCGCCTGGGCGTTCTTCTGGGCCTGCTGGGCCTCAGCGGCGCTCAGACGCGCCTCCTTGACGCTGTTGTTGAGCTCGTTCTGCTTGGACTGCATCTGCTTGTTCTGGGCGTCCAGCTCAGCCTTTTTGTTTTGCAGCTGGGTGCGCTCCTCCACGAGCTGGGTGCGGTCGGCCACGAGGGCTTCCTTCGCAGCCTTCATGTTGTCGAGTATCTCGGTATCCTTCACCGAAATGTCCTGCATGACCTCGTTGAAGGTCAGAAGCTCGTACAGATCGCTCACAGCCCGGAGCATGGCGACGCTGCCGCCGTCCCGCAGCTCCTGCATCGCGGCCATATGGCTCTTGAAATCGTCCCACTGGTCGGCGATCTCCTGCTCTTTCCGGGCGATCTCATTCTGTTTGGCGGTGATCTCCTGCTCTTTGACGCCGATGCTGTTCTGCACCTCGGAGATCTGGCTCTTGAGAACGCTGATCTGGCTCTGGAGCACCGAAACTTTTTCCTTCAGCTCAGACTCGAGGGCCTTGGCAGCAGCTTCCTTCTTTTTGGCGTCGTTCAGCTCCGTCTTATGCTGCTTGATGGACGCAGAGATCTTGTCCAGCTTGTTCTGCAGCGAGCTCATGCTGGTGGCCGCACTGGCCGGGTAGACCGTCACGCTCAGCACGAGGCAGGCGGCGGCCAGAAAGGCGCAAGCGGCGCGCATCATGGCCGAATGGCCCGACGGCTTTGCGTGGCGGGGCGGATGATGCAGGACAAAGCCTGCGGAATGCTTGTCGTGGTACACAGTAGGCCCTCCTTACACGTTCAGGTGCTTGCGGATGGAGAACATACTGCCCAGACCGCCCACCAGAGCGCCGCTCGCGAGGCTGTAGGTCAGGATAGTGGGCCAGACATTTTCCAGCGGCACCAGAGCCGTACCCATAAGCATCTGCCACAGGCCGCCCAGCGTGGGCGCCAGTTGAACGATGTAGGCATAGCCGCCGATGGTGGCAGCTGCCGTCAGGATGCCGGAGAGCAGGCCCATGGTCAGGCCCTCGATGACGAAAGGCAGGGTGACGAGGGCGTTGGTAGCGCCGACATACTTCATGATCTCGATTTCACGGCGGCGGGCAAAGACGCTCAGCCGGATGGTAGTACCCACCGTGATGATGCTGACAGCCATCAGCACCAGCACCACACCGCGCCCGACCTTGGTGACGGCCTGCTGGATCTCCACGAAGGTCTTGGTCATCTCGATGGGAGCCGTGACGCTGTAGACGCCGCTGATGTTCTCGAACTGCTTGCTGATGGTCTCCATCTGGTTCAGATCAGACAGGGAGACGCGGTAATTGGCCTTGAAAGGGTTGTCGTTCTCGAACTCGTTCAGCAGGGCGGCATAGTCGGACATATACCCCTTGTACTGGTTGAGGACGTCTTCTTTGGACATATACTGCACCCGGCTCACACCTGCGGTGCCGCTGAGGGCATTGCCCACAGACTGGATGGTGGCGTCATCGGCCTCGGGGTCCACGTAGACCACCATCTCGTTCTGGCTGCCCAGATAACTCACCATGCTGTCCACATTGACTTCAATGAGGCTGGCGAAGATGTTCAGGGTCATGCAGACGCTGAGGGAGGCGATGCAGGCGATGGTCATGGCCCAGTGCTTGCCGAGGTTGCGCACGCCGCGCCGGGTGAGGAACCCAAACGTAGAGATTTTCATACGTGCACCTCCTCGCCGAAACTGGCCGGAACATCGGAGATGATGCGGCCCTGCTTCAGGGTGATGGTGCGGCGGTTGAAGCGGCGCACCAGTTCATGCTCGTGGGTGACGACAAGCACCGTGATGCCCATCTCGCTGACACGTTCCAGCAGTTCCATCATCTCAAGGCTCATCTCGGGGTCGATGTTGCCGGTGGGCTCGTCCGCAATGACGAGGCGGGGGCTGTGGGCCAGAGCGCGGGCCACGGCCACGCGCTGCTGCTCACCGCCGGAGAGGAACTCGGGGTAGACCTTTGCCTTATCTTCCAGATGCACCAGCTCCAGCATGTAGTTGACGCGCTCTTTGATGTCTTTTTTGCCGATGTTGGTGACATGCATGGCAAACGCCACATTCTCGTAGACCGTCATGGTGGGGATGAGGCGGAAATCCTGGAAGATGATGCCCATCTGGCGGCGAAGGAAAGGCACTTTGCCCCGGCGCAGCCGGGCGACGTCCTTGCCGTCCACCATGACGCGGCCCTCGGTGGGCAGCTCTTCGCGGAGGATGAGCTTGAGCAGAGTGGACTTGCCGGCGCCGGAGTGGCCCACCAGAAAGACGAACTCGCCGTCATCTACATGGAAGTCGATGTCCTCCAGAGCGGGAGTATCACTCCGTTTGTATATCTTGGTGACATGTTCAAAATCTATCATGAGTATCTTGCTCCTGAAAAGTTTATTTGGCACAGAAGTTCCAGACCATTACAAAAGAAACCGGCCAGCATCGGGGTCGAGCGGCCGGTTTCGGCGTCCGCAGCCGGAGCGGCTGAGACGAAATATCAATATTTGGCCGGGTTGTTGGACAGGTACTTCTTGACCATGAGCGCTACCTTGAACACGATAGCGTCGTCGAACTCACGCAGATCCAGACCGGTCAGCTTTTTGATCTTTTCCAGACGATACACCAGCGTGTTGCGGTGGACGAACAGGCCGCGGCTGGTCTCGGAGACGTTCAGGTTGTTCTCGAAGAAGCGCTGGATGGTGAACAGGGTCTCCTGGTCCAGGCTCTCGATGCTGCCCTGCTTGAACACTTCGCGCAGGAACATCTCGCAGACCGTGGTGGGCAGCTGGTAAATAAGACGTGCGATGCCCAGATTATCGTAGCGGATGATCTGCTTCTCGGTGTCGAACACCTTGCTGACCTCCATGGCGATCTGTGCTTCCTTAAAGGAAGTAGCCAGGTCCTTCACGTTGGCGATGGGGGTGCCGATGCCCACGACAGCCTTGATGTAATGCTCGCCGGACAGGGTGTCCACGATGCTGGCGGCCAGCTTCTCCATATCGGTGCGGTCGATGCCCTTGCGGATCTCCTTGACCAGGACGGTGTCCGTCTCGCTGATGTTGAAGACGAAGTCCTTCTGCTTGTCGGGGAACAGGCTGCTCACCACGTCGTAAGCGGAAATGTCGCCGCCGCTGGTGACGCGGACGATGAACACCACGCGGGAGACGTCGGTGGCAAAGTGGAGCTCACGGGCCTTGGCGTAGATGTCGCCGGGCAGGATGTTGTCCAGCACCACATTCTTGATAAAGTTGGCTTTGTCGAACTTCTCGTCGTGATACTGCTTGATGCTCTGCAGGCTGATGGACAGCACAGCGGCAAACTGGCCCGCAGTCTCGTCCGCACCTTCCACAAAAACGGCATAATCGTTATGCTTTGCGCTGGAGAACTGCTGGTAGGTGTAGCCATCCCGCACGAAGCGGTCACCGGCCGTCAGACGCTCTGCCATAAAGCCCTCGCGCACCTCACCGATCAGATTCAGCTCCGAGCAGGAGATGACAGCGCCGGTCTCATCCACAACGCCGACCACGCGGTCGATCGCGTCCTTCATCTGGTAGATCACGCTCTGAAATACTCTATTGGCCATAAATGGATACCCCTTTTCCTCTCTTGTGCAAACCGCAGGTGGGCGGGATTGTGATTTTTAACAATTTCGCCGCATTACATTTTATATTTTACACAAAAGAATTTACTTTTGCAACATATTTCACCAAAAAAAAATCTTCTTTCTTGTTGAAATTATCTTTCGGGGTCATTTTCGGGCCAAAAAGGGCCTTTCTGCGTGGTTCTGAGAGCTATTTTACCGGTAAAATGTGATACTTTTTTGAAAAACGGGTGAAAAGCAGTCCTTTACCCCGTGGTAATTTTCGCCACCTCGTCAGCTGTCAGCTCCCGCCACTGGCCCGGGGCAAGGCTCTCGTCCAGCGCAAGCCCGCCGATGGCGTCCCGGTGCAGGGCGTTGACGCCCGCACCGTAGACGCCGAACATCCGCTTGATTTGATGATACACGCCCTGCCTGAGCAGGACGCGGACCGTCAGCCCGTCGGGGGTGAGGGCGGACACTTCCGCCGGCGAAAGGGCCGTGCCGTCGGCCAGGGTGACGCCTGCGGCAAAGCCGGCCTTCATCTCTTCTGTCAGTGGGGTGTCGATGACAACGGTGTAGGTCTTGGAGACATGGCGCCTGGGCGCGAGGATGTCGTGGGCAAAGCCGCCGTCGTCCGTCAGCAGGACGAAACCGGTGCTGGTCTTGTCCAGCCGCCCGGCCGGGAACAGCTCCCGCCGGGGATAGGCATCCCCCACCAGATCCACGACCGTCGTGTCCCGCTTGTCGGTGGAGGCGCTGACGACGCCCTCGGGCTTGTTGAGCATAAGGTAGACGAACTGCCGGTAGGCCAGCGCCTTGCCGTCCACCGCCACGGCGTCAGCCTCTTTCAGCTGGGTGTCCCCTTTCTTGCAGACCGCGCCGTTGACCGTGACGCGGCCTTTCGCCAGCAGTGCCTTCGCCTCGCTCCGGGTGCATTGGGCCGTCTCGGCTAAATATTTATCGAGTCTCATGAAAACTCCTTCTGTGTGCAGAAAAGAGGCCGTTGCCTGCGGCAACAGCCTCTTTTCCTGTAAAATCACGTTTAGACGCTCAGGTTTGCGTGCTGTTCCACAGCATCCGGGTTGGCGTCAAAGATAGGCTTGAGGATGTGAGCAATGAACTCCTCCACCTGCTGGGGAGCGCGGCCCACAAAGTTCTCCGGCACAAGGCCCGCCGTGATCTCTTCCTTGGTCAGACCAAAGGCCGGGTCGGCGGCGATGCGGTCCACCATATCGTTGGGCAGACCTTCTTCCTTGACCTGCTTGCCGGCGGCGATGGCGTGCTGGCGCAGACGCTCGTGGAGCTCCTGACGGTTGCCGCCCTTCTCCACGGCCTGCATCATGATGTTCTCGCTGGCCATGAAGGGCAGCTCGGCCATCAGGCGGCTGCGCACCACCTTGGGGTACACCACCAGACCATCGGTAACGTTGAGCATAATGTTCAGGATGGCATCAGTGGCAAGGAAGCCCTCGGCCATAGCCACGCGCTTGTTGGCGCTGTCGTCCAGCGTGCGCTCAAACCACTGGGTGCCGGTGGTAAAGCTGGGGTTCAACACATCCACCATCAGGTAGCGGGCAAGGGCGCAGATGCGCTCGCAGCGCATGGGGTTACGCTTATAGGGCATAGCGGAAGAACCGATCTGGTTCTTCTCAAACGGCTCCTCCATCTCCTTGAAGTTTGCCAGCAGGCGCAGGTCGGTGGCAAACTTCATGCAGCTCTGGCCAATACCGGCCAGTGCGTTCAGGATAAAGGCATCCACCTTGCGGCTGTAAGTCTGGCCGGACACCGGCACAACGGCCTTGGGGTCAAAGCCCATCTCCTTTGCAATGGAAGCATCCACGGCACGGATCTTGTCGGCATCGCCCTTGAACAGCTCCATAAAGGAAGCCTGCGTACCGGTGGTGCCCTTGACACCGCGCAGCTGCAGGGTAGCCAGACGATGGTCGATCTCGGCCAGATCCATCACCAGTTCGTTGGCCCACAGGGTAGCACGCTTGCCCACGGTGGTGGGCTGTGCGGGCTGGCAGTGGGTGTAGGCCATGCAGGGCATATCCTTGTACTCCTTGGCAAAGTGTGCCAGCTTTGCCAGCACGCCCACCAGCTTTTTGCGCACCAGTTCAAGACCCTGCCGCATCACGATGATGTCGGTGTTATCGCCCACATAGCAGCTGGTGGCACCCAGATGGATAATGCCTGCTGCCTTGGGACACTGCTGACCGTAGGCGTAGACGTGGCTCATGACGTCGTGGCGCACCAGCTTTTCCCGCTCGATGGCCACTTCGTAGTTGATATCGTCCACATGAGCCTCCAGCTCGGCTACCATATCCGGGGTGATGTTGGTCAGGCCCTGATCCATTTCGGCACGAGCCAGCGCCACCCACAGCCGCCGCCATGTGCGGAACTTGTTGTCGTCCGAGAAGATATACTGCATCTCATCGGAAGCGTAGCGGGTGGAAAAAGGGCTGATATAGCGATCATGCTGTGACATTGGTTGTTTCCTCCTGAAAATAACCCTCTCAGTCTCGCTTTGCTCGCCAGCTTCCCCGAGGTGGGGAGCTTTTTCTGCAAACGGAAAAGTTGCTTCTTTCCCAAGAAAAAAGCAACCTTTCCCTCTCCTCTCGTAAGCTCCTCCCTTCGGAGGAGCTGGCAAAGCCGTCAGGCTTTGGCTGAGAGGGTTCACCCTTGCGTCTGCGATGACTGAGGGATTTTTCTTCTTATTCTACCATCAAACCTTGAAATAGTCCACGCCGCCCTCAAAGATCGGCTGGTATTTGTCGCCAGTGACGTTCTTGTACAGATACTCGCCGCTGCGCTCGGAGTGACCCATCTTGCCGAACACGCGGCCGTCCGGGCTGGTGATGCCCTCGATAGCCAGCACAGAGCCGTTGGGGTTGAAGCTCTGATCCATGGTGGGCACGCCGGTCAGATCCACATACTGGGTAGCCACCTGACCGTTGCGCAGCATGGTGTCCAGCACCTCCTGCGGAGCCACAAAACGGCCCTCGCCGTGGCTGATGGCGATGGTGTGCATCTCACCCACCTCGCACTTGCTGAGCCACGGGCTGCCGGTGGACGCCACACGGGTGTGCACCAGCATACTCTGGTGACGGCCGATGGTGTTGAAGGTCAGGGTGGGGTCGCAGGCGGTGATGGGGCGGATATCGCCGTAGGGCACCAGACCCAGCTTGATCAGAGCCTGGAAGCCGTTGCAGATGCCCAGCATCAGGCCATCGCGCTGCTGCAGCAGACGGCGCACAGCCTCGGTGACCGCAGGGTTGCGGAAGAAGGAGGCGATGAATTTGGCGCTGCCGTCCGGCTCGTCGCCGCCGGAGAAGCCGCCGGGCAGCATGACGATCTGGCTTGCGTCAATGGCCTTGACCAGTGCCTCGCAGCTCTCGGCAACGTCGGCGGGGGTCAGGTTGCGCACCACCAGAATTTCGGGGTCGGCACCGGCGCGGGCAAAAGCCTTGGCGGTGTCGTACTCGCAGTTGGTGCCGGGGAACACCGGGATGATAACCTTGGGCTTTGCCACACCGATCTTGGGTGCGGCGGGAGCGGTCAGGCTACCGTTGATCTTTTCCACGGCAGGGCCGGCCTTGCGGTAGGGATACACAGGCTCCAGCTTGCTCTCCCAGATCTCCTGCAGCTCGGCCATATCCAGCTTTTCGCCGCAGGATTCAAATGTGTACTCCTTGGTGGTCTCGCCCAGCAGCATACCGGCGGGAGAATCAGACACCATTTCCAAAATGATGGAGCCATACATGGGCTCAAACATCTGATGGGTGGTCATGTCCGCACGCATCTTGAAGCCGATGCGGTTGCCCAGACCCATCTTGAACAGTGCCTCGGCAATGCCGCCGTAGCCCACGGAGCAGGCGGAGGCGACCATGCCCTCCTCGATCATGTTCTCCACGATCTTGTAGTTGGCCTTCAGGGAGAAGAAGTTGGGGCAGCCGGTCTCCGGGTCAATGATGGGGCGCACGAGCACCACGGTGCTCTCGGGCTTCTTGAACTCGGTGGAGACTACGCGGCTTGCCTTGCCGATGGCAGTGGCAAAAGACACCAGCGTGGGGGGCACATCCAGCTGCTCAAAGGAGCCGGACATGCTGTCCTTGCCGCCGATGGAAGCAATGCCAAGACCGATCTGCGCATCCAGTGCGCCCAGCAGGGCAGCCAGCGGCTTGCCCCAGCGCTCGGGCTTGTTGCCCAGACGCTCGAAGTACTCCTGGAAGGTCAGGTAAGCGTCCTCGTAGCGGAAGCCGGTGGCAACCAGCTTGGTCACGCTCTCAATAACAGCCATCCGTGCACCCACATACTGGTTGGCGCTCATCAGATAGGGGTTATAGCCCCATGCCATGCCGGAGCAGGTGGAGGTCTCGCCGTCCACCGGCAGCTTTGCTACCATGGCGTTCTGGGGGGTCAGCTGGTATGCACCGCCAAAGGGCATGAGCACGGTGGCAGCGCCGATGGTGGAGTCGAACCGCTCGGAAAGGCCCTTCTTGCTGCAGACGTTCAAATCGCCCACCATGGACTTCATCTTCTGGCTGAAGGTCAGGCCGGCCCACTGGGGCTGCCAGACGCTGCCCTTTTCCACATGGACGTTCTGGTGCTTTTCTGCACCGTTGGAGTTCAAAAACTCACGGCTGATGTTCACGATGGAAACACCGTTCCACACCATGTTCAGGCGCTTTTCCTCGGTGACCTTGGCCACAGGGGTAGCCTCGAGGTTCTCCTCGGTGGCAATGGCGATGAACTTGTCCACATCCTCCGGGGCAAGGGCCACAGCCATGCGCTCCTGGCTCTCGCTGATGGCCAGCTCGGTGCCGTCCAGACCCTCGTACTTCTTGGTGACCTTGTTCAGGTCGATGTACAAGCCGTCGGCCAGCTCACCGATGGCAACGGAAACGCCGCCGGCACCAAAGTCGTTGCAGCGCTTGATCATCTTGCAGGCGTCCTCGCGGCGGAACAGGCGCTGCAGCTTGCGCTCGATGGGGGCGTTGCCCTTCTGGACCTCAGCACCGCAGTGCTCGAGACTGTCCAGCTTGTGGGCCTTGGAGGAACCGGTGGCACCGCCGACGCCGTCGCGGCCGGTGCGGCCGCCCAGCAGGACGATGACGTCGCCGGGAGCGGGGCATTCGCGGCGGACGTGGGAAGCGGGCGTTGCGCCCACAACAGCGCCGATTTCCATGCGCTTTGCCACATAGCCGGGGTGATAGATCTCATCCACCTGACCGGTAGCAAGGCCGATCTGGTTGCCGTAGGAGGAATAACCGGCGGCAGCGGTGGTCACCAGTTTGCGCTGGGGCAGCTTGCCGGGCAGGGTCTCACTGACGGGCTTGAGGGGATCGCCTGCGCCGGTGACGCGCATGGCCTGATAGACGTAGCTGCGGCCGGACAGCGGGTCGCGGATCGCGCCGCCGATGCAGGTGGCAGCGCCGCCGAAAGGCTCGATCTCCGTCGGGTGGTTGTGGGTCTCGTTCTTGAAGAGGAACAGCCAGTCCTCATCCTTGCCGTTGACGTCGCACTTGATCTTCACGGTGCAGGCGTTGATCTCCTCAGACTCGTCGAGGTTCTTCAGGATGCCCTGCTTTTTCAGTTCCTTGGCACCGATGGTGGCCAGGTCCATCATGCAGCGGGGCTTGTTCTCGCGGCCAAGGTCGGCGCGCATGGCCATGTAGCGGTCGAAGGCCTCCTGCACCACGGCATCGTCGATCTGGACGTCGTCCAGAATGGTTCCGAAGGTGGTGTGGCGGCAGTGGTCCGACCAGTAGGTGTCGATCATCTTGATCTCGGTGATGGTCGGGTCGCGCTTCTCCGAGCGGAAATACTCCTGGCAGAACTTGATGTCGCCCAGGTCCATGGCGAGGCCCTTCTCGTCGATGAACTTTTTCAGGCCTGCCTCATCCAGCTCGTTGAAGCCGTCCAGCACCTCCACTTCGGTGGGGATGGGATACTCCATCTTCAGGGTAGCCCTGGTGTCCAGCGAAGCCTCGCGGGCCTCCACCGGGTTGATGACGTATTTCTTGATCTCAGCCACCTGCTCATCGGTCAGGGTGCCTTCCAGCAGGTAGACGCGGGCAGAGCGCACCAGCGGGCGCTCGCCCTGACTGATGAGCTGGATGCACTCAGCAGCAGAAGCTGCGCGCTGGTCGAACTGGCCGGGCAGATACTCCACCGCGAAGGACACGCCCTCGGCAGCGGGCAGCTCGGCGTAGGTGTTATCCACCGGCGGCTCGCTGAACACGGTGCTGACGCACTGGTTGAACAGTGCTTCGTCGATGCCTTCCACATCGTAGCGGTTCAGCAGGCGCAGACCGGTCAGGTCCTTGATGCCCAGCAGGCTGGTGAGTTCGTTTTTCAGACCGTTGGCCTCGACATCAAAGCCGGGCTTTTTTTCCACATAAATACGATAGACCATTGGGTAGGTTCCCCCTTTGTATTCTTTGAACCGACCCTCTCAGTCACGGCTTGCGCCGTGACTGAGAGGGTTTTCTTTCTTACTGCTTCTCTGCCAGCGCTTTCAGGGCACGCAGGCCGATATCGCTGCGCTTGTGCAGCTTTTCAAAGCTGATCTTTTCGGCTGCTTCATAGGCGTGGCTCAGGGCGTTGGTCAGGCGCGGGCCGATGGCGGTAACGCCCAGCACGCGACCGCCGTTGGTCACAAGCTGGCCGTCCTCGGTGATGGCAGTGCCGGAGTGGTACACCGTCACGTTCTCCTCGTCGGGCAGCTGGCCGTCCACAAGGCCGGAGATGGGCTTGCCCTTCTCGTAGGCCACAGGGTAGCCGCCGGAGGCCAGAATCACACAGGCCGCAGCACCATCGGAGAACTTGACTTCCTGCTGTGCCAGCGTGCCGTCGGTGCAGGACTGCATGATGTGCAGCAGGTCGCTTTCCAGCAACGGCAGCACCACCTGCGTTTCGGGGTCGCCGAAGCGGCAGTTATACTCGATGACCTTGGGGCCGTCCGGGGTGAGCATGAGGCCGAAGTACAGGCAGCCCTTGAAGGGGCAGCCCTCGGCGTTCATGGCGCGGATGGTAGGCAGGAAGATCTTTTCCATGCACTCCGCAGCCACCTCCGGGGTGTAGTAGGGGTTGGGGGCAATGGTGCCCATGCCGCCGGTGTTCAGGCCGGTGTCGTGGTCGTTGGCGCGCTTATGGTCCATGCTGGAGACCATGGGCTTGACCACCTTGCCGTCCGTAAAGCTCAGCACACTGACCTCCGGCCCGGTGAGGAACTCCTCCACCACCACATGGTTGCCGGATGCGCCGAACTTTTTGTCCAGCATGATCTCCTTAACGCCGTCGGCGGCCTGCTGCTCGTTTTCGCAGATGAGCACGCCCTTACCCAGTGCAAGGCCGTCCGCCTTGATGACCACCGGGTACTTGCCCTCGGCGCGGATGTAATCCATGACCTTTGCGGGGTCATCGAAAGTCTCGTACTTTGCGGTGGGGATGCCGTATTTCTTCATCAGGTCCTTGGAGAACACCTTGGAGGCC
>OLVX01002465.1_pt1 | contig 13383 bp, 7 predicted proteins | sample 1673271 | NCBI WGS metagenome assembly OLVX01 (sample SAMEA3178939, study PRJEB25190) | human gut metagenome | biome: human gut; feature: human-associated habitat; material: faeces | place: Austria | collected 2013
CCTTGACCCTGCAAGGGGCAGACGAAAAGGGACGAAGTCCCCCCTTGACCCCTTTCCGCGATTGAGTTGGTCGCGCTTTCATGCTCCTTCTGCGTGCAGCTTTTTGGCGCTTCGCCTAAGCCCTTGTTTACTCCCCCAGCTTTCCATGAAGAACCGAAAAGTTCGCAATTGCTCGGTGTTGCCATAACCAAAAAGCCCTGCCGCATTCACGACAGAGCCTTTTTGTGCCTTGATTACGCCTTGCCAGCGCAGCCCAGCACATCCACCATCTTGTGGGCGACCATCGCCTTCACCGCGGCGCGGGCAGGCTTCAGGTACTGACGGGGGTCAAAGTGATCCGGATGTTCCGCAAAGTACTTGCGGATGCTCGCGGTCATCGCCAGACGAATGTCGGAGTCGATGTTGATCTTGCAGACCGCCATCTTCGCCGCCTTCGCCAGCTGCTCTTCCGGAATGCCAATTGCGTCGGGCATATTGCCGCCGAACTGGTTGATTTCCTTCACGAACTCCTGCGGGACAGAAGAAGCGCCGTGCAGGACGATCGGGAAGCCAGGCAGACGCTTGGAGCATTCTTCCAGTACCTCGAAGTGCAGCTGGGGCTTCTGACCGGGCTTGAACTTGTACGCGCCGTGGGACGTGCCGATGGCAATCGCCAGCGAGTCGCAGCCCGTGCGGGTCACAAACTCTTCGACTTCTTCCGGATGGGTGTACATTTCCTGACCATGCTCCACCTTCACGTCGTCTTCGACGCCGGCGAGCGTGCCGAGTTCCGCCTCGACGACCACGCCGTGGTCATGGGCATACTCGACGACCTTGCGGGTCAGGGCGATATTATCCTCAAAGGACTTGGAGGAAGCGTCAATCATGACGGACGTGAAGCCGCCGTCGATGCAGCTCTTGCACAGCTCAAAGCTGTCGCCGTGGTCAAGGTGCAGCGCAATCGGGATATCGGGGTTCTCGATAACCGCCGCTTCCACCAGCTTCACCAGATAGGTGTGGTTGGCATACGCGCGCGCGCCCTTGGACACCTGCAGGATGACGGGAGCCTTCAGCTCACCCGCCGCCTCGGTGATGCCCTGAATGATTTCCATGTTGTTGACGTTGAAAGCGCCGACCGCATAGCCGCCGTCATACGCCTTCTTGAACATTTCCTTCGTCGTAACAAGCGCCATTGGATTTTCCCTCCTGATGCAATAATGTAGGGGTTTCCACCGAATCTATTATAGCACATTCTGCCGAAATAGAAAAGGGGGTTTTTTCACAAGTTGTATTTTCTTTCACAAAGTTTTGGAGAAAAAAACGACCTCATCCCCCTTTTCGGCAAATGAAGCCGTATCAGCACGCAAAAGCAGCCTGAAAGAGAAGTCCACTCAATCGCGCGAAAGGGTCAAGCGTAGGGATTTCGTCCCGTTTCATTCGCCCCTGGGTTTCCCCCAATTAACACGCGGAAGCAGCCTGAAAGAGAAGTCCACTCAATCGCGCGAAAGGGTCAAGGGAGGAACTCCCTTGCAGGGTGCAGGGGCAGCGCCCCTGCTGGAGACCAGAGGCAAAGCCTCTGGTCATTGCCCCTCTTCCGTCCGCTCCACCGTGCCGACGTAGATGATTTCGCTCTTTGCCTTGTAGGTGTCGGTGTACATCAGCTTGCGCTCGGTTTCCGCGCCGCCCACATACTTCACCAGGTAGCTTTCCACCACACAGCCGTCGGTTGCCTTGCGGTAGGTGTACTCTTGGTCAACATAGGTGGCGTAGGTGTGGTTCGTGTCCTTGCGGTATTCCGGCTCGGTCGGGGCGGGCAGGGTCTGCACCGTCACCGTTTCCAGCTCGTACTTCACGCCCTTGCCGAGGCTCTCGCCGTAAATCGACACCACGCACACCTTGTGCGACTTGTCGTAGCGGCTGTCCTTCATCACCGTCGCGACGATGAAAATCGTGCTGTTCGTGTCGTTGCGGAACTTGAAGTCAATGCGGTTGTCGGATACCGTCGCGTCCTTGCCGTAGTCGGTGTAGCCCACCGCGTCGGAGTGCGGCTCGCGCTTGAGAATCGTCATGTTCGCCTTCGCCGCCGCGAGGTACATCGTCGTGCTTGCCTGACACACGCCGCCGCCATAGCCCATGCGCTGATCGCCATACGCGTACTCAATCGCCTGATAGAAGCCGTTTGCCTTCGTGCGCTTGCCCACAACCGTATTGAAGGAGAATGTTTCGCCCGCTGCAAGCATCTTGCCGTTGATGCGCTCGAACGCCACCTGAATGTTCAGGTTGCGCTCTTCCGTGCTGGTGGTCGAAATCGGGGTGTACGCCGTCGCGCGCAGCTGAATCTGCGGCTCCAGCATGGCTTTGGTCGTGGTCGGCTGAAGCTCGCGCGTCGTCAGCTCCACCTCGCCGCTGACCAGGGACGACATCATCTGGTACACCTGATTTTTCGCCTCGGTCGTGTCCATATAGCGCCCGACGGTCTCCGGCTGAATCGTCAGCGGATTGTTGAAATTGTTGTAATCGAAGATAATATGCGCATCCACCGGCTGGATGTACGCCTGCTGCGCGATGCTGAGCAGGATGTTGTCAATCACCACATTGTCGCCGCTGGGCGTGGCGGAATAGCCCTCGTAGGGATTTTCCGCCAGCGCGTCCATCGTGGCTTTGCGCGCGTCAATGCCGCCTTCTGTGTGCCCCGGCTGCCACGCCGCGTCGAGGGCTTCCCGCACATCGACGGTCATGTTCAGGTCGGCGCTCGTGATTTCCCTCACCAGCTGACCGGCGTACATCAGGCGCACCTTCCACGCGTCGCGCTGCTGATTCGCGTGCGCCGTGACCGCCTCTTCCGCCTCCGCGCGGGTCATGCCGCCGAGGTGGATGCCGTCCACATACACGTTCGGGACGTACTTGTCGTCATACGCCGTCACCGACGCGACCAGTGCTTCCCGCTCGTTCTGCTCCTGGATGGCATTGCTGATGGCGCCGCCCGCCGCGACCAGCCCGCAAATTACCGCCACCGCGCACGCGCAGAACAGGATGCGCTTGAGCAGCTTTTGCCCCGACGGCTTGCGGCGGACAGGCTCGTTCTTCGGCTCGCGATGCTCCGGATTGAAGCCCCCCAGCCCCGTCGGCGGATGATTGCCGCCGCCATTGCCGCCGCTTCCGCCATTGCCGTTCGCCGGATACTGCGGAAAATTCACCGGATACATCGGCTGCTGCCATCCGCCATAATTCTGCTGCGGATACGGCGGATTCTGCGGGCGCTGCGGATTCATCGGCTGATTGGGCATCATCTGCCCGCCGCGAATCGGCTGATTGCGCCCAGTGTTCATGCTTGTCGGGTTCTGCCCCCACGAGAACTGCTCCAATTGGTGCGCCGCATCGAGCGGCTGCACGCCGTTGTTCCAGCCCTGCTGCGGCTGCATGGGCGTCCCCTGCACGCCGCGGAAGCCGCACATTTTCCCGCTTTGCGCATATTGGCTCCCCTGCCCCGGCTGATTCATCCCCTGCGGGCGCATCGGCTGAGCCGCACTCATCGGCTGAGCCGCACCCATCGGCTGAGCCGCACTCATCGGCTGAGCCGCGCTCATCGGCTGAGCCGCACTCATCGGCTGAGCCGCGCTCATCGGCTGCATGGGCGGATTGGCGCTCTGCTGCACCGGGGGCGGCTGCGGATTCCGGCGCGGCGGATTTGTCGGCTGCATGGGCGCGTCTTCCGTGCGGATAAGGGGGATGCTGTTGTCCAGCGTCTGCTGCCCGGCATACTGCGCCGCGTTCAGCTGCGTGCGGCGGCGGCGCGGCTGCTTGTTGTCGTTGAATTCGGACATGGTTTCAGCACCCCTTTCTGATGGCAATTCGGTATTTCTTCATCTTATATCTATCACATGATTTGAGCAGTTGCCACTGCTTGCAGCAATTTCTCCACATCATCGGCCGCCCTCGCCCACATCGGCGCGGTGCAGCCGACCATGCCGTGGCGGTCGCCATCGCCATGGAAGTCACTGCCGCCGGTGACCAGAAAGCCCATACGCCGCGCGGTCAAATCCAGCAGGGGCGTGGCGCGTCCGGCGGATGGGTGGTAAACCTCAACGCCCCGCAAGCCCTGCTCCTGCCAAACGCCGAGCAGGTGGCGCAGCAGCGCGCCGGTCTTCTCCAGCTCCATCGGGTGCGCCAGAACGGGCACGAAGCCGCTTTCCCGCATCAGCGGCAGCGCCTCCGCCATGCTCAAGCGCTCCCCCGCCACATAGGCCGTTGCGCCATCCGCCAGAAAGCGGTCAAACGCCTCGCGCGTGTCCACCACATAGCCGTGGCTGACCATCGCGCGGGCGATATGCGGCCGACCGACGCTGCCCTTGGCTTCGCGTGCGATTTCGTCGTAATCCAGCGGATAGCCCAGCGCGTTCAGCTTCTCCACCATCTGCCGCGCGCGTCCGAGCCGCATTTGGGACAGCGCCCGAACCTTGCGGTGCAGGGGCGTATCCGTCCCGCGCCCGTAGCCGAGCAGGTGCAGGCCGGGCATATCGCGCAGGGACAATTCGACGCCTTGCAGAATCGGCATCGGCGTGGGTTTTCCCAGCAGCTGCGCCGCGCCGTCAAACGTGTCATGGTCGGTCACGGCAAGGAGCGTCACGCGGTGCTTGTCCGCCAGCGCCACCAGCTCCGCGGGCGTAAGCAGCCCGTCGGAGGCAGTGGTGTGGGTGTGCAAATCAGGCTTCATGGGGAGCATCCGGGTGATTTTCGGGCGCATCCGCCGTCTTTTCGGGGGCTTCCGCGCTCTTTTCAGGCGTTTCGGCGGACTTTTCGGAATTCTCTTCCTTCTTTTCGTCCGCCATATCCTGCATCATCACATCGCCCGTGGTGCGGGTGTCGGCATCCTGAATATCCGGCAGCGCACCCGTTTCCATCAGGGTGACGAACTCGCGGCGGCTGATGGTGTCGTACTTGAGCAGCGCGTCCACCAGCTTCTCCATGCGGTCGCGGTTGGCGCTCAAGGCGTCCACCGCCTTCTGGTAGCATTCCTCCAGCAGGCGCTTGACTTCCGCGTCGATGCGCGCCGCCATTTCTTCGCTGTACCCGCGGCTCTGCCCGAACTCCATGCCGACGAACACTTCCTGATCGCCGTCAAGATAGACCGGGCCCAGCTTTTCGCTCATGCCGAACTGCGTCACCATGCGGCGGCAGACCTCCGTCGCCTTTTTCAGGTCGCTCGTTGCGCCGGTGGTGAACTCGCCCAGATAAAGCTGCTCCGCGGCATGACCGCCCAGCCCCATCGCCACGAAGTCCATCAGCTGGCTGTAAGTCTGCAAATCGTCCTCTTCCGTCGGCAGGGACAGCGTGTAGCCGCCCGCCTGCCCGCGCGGGACGATGGTAATCAGGTGCACCTCGTCGCAGTTGGGCAGGACGTGCCCGACGATGGCGTGACCCGCCTCGTGGATGGCGACCATGCGCTTGTCGCGCTGCGTCACCTTGTGGCTGCGCTTCTCCGGGCCCATCTGCACGCGGGAGATTGCCTCCACCAGCGTCTGCTGATTGATGGCCTTCAAGCGCCCGCGCGCCGCCAGAATCGCGGCTTCGTTCATGATGTTTTCCAGCTCCGCGCCGGTGGAGAAGGGCACGCGCTTGGCGATATTCTCCAAATCCACATCATCCGCAAGGGGCTTGCCCTTGGCGTGCACCTTCAGGATGGCAACACGCCCCGCCATATCGGGGTAATTGACGAGAATCGTGCGGTCAAAGCGGCCGGGACGCAGCAGCGCGGGGTCAAGAATGTCGCGGCGGTTCGTCGCCGCCATGACAATAACGCCCTCGTTGATTGCGAAGCCGTCCATCTCGACCAGCAGCTGGTTCAGCGTCTGCTCGCGTTCGTCGTGTCCGCCGCCCAGCCCCGCGCCGCGGTGACGACCCACCGCGTCAATCTCATCAATAAAGATGATGGACGGGGCAGCGCGCTTGGCTTGGTCGAACAGGTCACGGACGCGGCTCGCGCCCACGCCCACGAACATCTCCACAAAGTCAGAGCCGGAAATGGAGAAGAACGGCACGCCCGCCTCGCCCGCAACCGCTTTTGCCAGCAGGGTTTTGCCCGTGCCGGGCGGGCCGATAAGCAGCACGCCCTTGGGGATGCGCGCGCCCATGTCAATGTACGCCTTGGGGTTGCGCAGGAAGTCCACCATTTCCTTGAGTTCTTCCTTCTCTTCCTCCGCGCCCGCGACGTCGGCGAACGTCACCTTGTTCTTGTTCGGGTCATGGATGCGCGCCCGGCTGCGGCCGAAGTTCATCACCTTGCCGTTGCCGCCGGTCTGCGCACGCATAATCAGCCAGAACATCACGCCGCAGAGCACCAGCGAAATCGCCAGTGGAATCAAATCATACCACCACGGGGTGGTCAGCGGCTGACGGTAGATGATGGTGAACGGCAAATCCTTGACGGACACCTCGTCCAGCGGCTTATTAAGCTTCGCCGCCTGCATCTGCCGCGCGGTGACGATGAAATCAGCGCCGATGGTGGTTTCAAAATCGTAGTTCTTGTCGGGGAAATCCGCGTCGGCGACCGTTGTAGTCGTCGTCACGCCCACCAGCGACGTGCCGCGGATGGCGACGGAGCGAACCTGCCCCTCCTCAATCATCGTCAGCAGCTGGGGATAGGTGATGCGGCGGTCACGGGTATTGCTGCCAAAGCCGTTGGTGAACAGCATCGAAATGGTGAGCACCATCAGCAGCAGAACCGCGACGTAGCCGAACATCCCGCGAGACTTCTTCAATGCGAGCATCCTCCTTCCGTTCCAGCGCCATCCGCCTGTTGCGGCGTATACCCATATAGACGAATGACGTGTGCGGAAAAATCCATCTTTACAAAAATTTTATCTTTATTTGGGGAAAAATCGGCTGATTTATTCGTGCGCCGCGCCGTACACGCGGCTGTCCAGCACGCCGATGTCCGGCAGATTGCGGTACTTCTCAGCAAAATCCAGCCCGTAGCCGACGACGAACTCATCCGGAATCTTGAAGCAGTGGTAATCCACCGTCAGGTTGTGTTCAGGATTGCGGCGGTCGGGCTTGTCCAGCAGCGTCGCAATGCGGATGGAGGACGCGCCGCGGCCCATCAAATACTTGCCGAGGTAGAACAGCGTGTTGCCGCTGTCCACAATGTCCTCCACAATCAGCACGTCGCGCCCCTTGATGGACACGGACAGGTCTTTCTCCAGATTGACCACGCCGGAGGACTTGGTGGAGTTGCGATAGCTCGAAAGCGCCATAAAATCCAGCGTCACGGGCAAATCGACTTCGCGGATGAGGTCGGAGAAGAAGACGCTCGCGCCCTTCAAAATGCAGACCATCACCAAATCACGACCCTGATAGTCGTGGGTGATTTCCCGTCCCAGCTGGGCAACGGCCTTCTGGATGTCCTCACGCTTGACGAGAATCTTCGTCATGTCTTGATACAGCTTGGCATTGGTGTCCATCGTGTTGTCCTCCTAAATATATGTAGGTTTCTATGTTGACTTAGTTGGCGTTGTCCTTTTTTTCGCGCAGGGGTGCGCCGCAGCGTTTGCACTGTTCGAGCTTGTCGTAGGGGTCATCCTCAATCTGCGACCACTTGATGACGCCGGACAGCGGGCGGTATTTCGGATTGAGCGATTCGCAATTCGGGTCAATGTGGTAGTACGTTCCGCCTTCGGGATTGTAGTAAATCAGCAAGTCCGGATGGCTGGTGTTCAGCACGGGCTGGGTGGCAAGGGCGTTGGTCGGGGTGGCGGTGCTTTCCTGCTCGTTGCTTTGCAGCGTCGCGGGGTCAACATACCACACGCCGTCCTCCTTGACCATGCGTACCTTCCACAGGTAGACGCTTTCGCCCAGGGTGTTGTTCTTGTTGATGACGGCGCGCACGGTGACCATGCGGGCAATGTCGTTCGATGTGCCCGTGATGGCCGTAAAATCCCAGCTGACGGGCGTGCGGTTGGTCAGCACCTCGCCGAAGAGCTTCTGCGTCACCGCGTCGGTGCCGCCCTTGATGCTGCTGCGCCACGACGGGGCCGTCAGGTTGACCATTTGGCTGATGGCGTTGTTCTTCCACAGCGTGAAGAAGGAATGCAGCTGCGCGTAGGACTCCTCGGAGTCATCCACAGGCGTCGCGGTGGGCGTGGGCGCGGGATTGGGCGTGTCCGTTGCGGTCAGGTTGACATCGAGGTTATTGCCCGATGTACTCCCCTGCTGCATCTGACCGGGCTGATTCGGCTGCGCGGGGTTCTGATTGTCCGCCGCGTTCGTCGCCAGTGCGCTGACGAGGCAGACGACCGCCGCCGACGCCAGCAAAAGCGACAGCACCAGCCGCGCGTTGGGCGTAACCAGCTCGCGGAGCCACATCGCGGCGATGCTCGCCACCGCGCCGACGAGGACGATCCACTTCACCGCCGTCCACGCAAAGAGCATGCTCAAGATGAAAAGAATCGGCAGCACGCCGAACATCAATACTTTGGCAATCGTATCCCACGGGATTTCCCTGTGCGCCGCCGGCTGCACCCGGAAGCCGCTGCGCCCCGACGTCGGGTACACACGCTGACCGTCGGGGGTGTACTGCGCGTACTGCTGCTCCGGCGGCAAATCCGTTTCCTGCGGATTCTGCTGGCTGTACCCCTGCTGATACCCCTGCTGCTCGTAGGGCTGCTGATACCCGCCGGGCTGCACAAACCCCTGCTGGTCATACGGCTGCTGCTGATAAGGCTGCTGGGCGTATGGCTGCTGATAGCCCTGCTGCTCATAGCCCTGCCCATACGGCTGCTGATAACCTTGCTGACCGTATGGCTGCTGATATTCCTGCTGACCGTATGGCTGCTGGTATCCCTGCTGACCGTATGGCTGCTGGTATCCCTGCTGACCATAGGGCTGTTGATAGTCCGCATACCCCTGCTGACCATAGGGCTGCTGCCCATAGCCGTTTTGCGGCGCGTAGCCCTGACCATAGGCATCATTGGGCGCGTAGCCGCCATTCGGGGCATAGCCCTGCGCCGGCGGATAATTGCCCTGCGAAAAACCGGGCTGCTGAGGATTCTGTCCGGCGTCCCCGGCGCCATCATAGGGTGGACGGCTGTTGCTCATCCGGCTTCCTTTCCTTTCTTCCGCGCGTTTGTGCGCGAAGTTCCCTGCCGCGCCTGCGGACGGAGGAATTGCACCCTCCCGCGCGCGGACTTTCACGCAAGCGCCTGCTTCGCGCTTTACATGATAACGCATCTTACAGTATAGCACAAAAAAATGGCTTGTAAATAAGAAATCGGAAAAATTCATGGTTTGTTCGCCTGTAAGATGGAAAGATTTTTACTTCGGTGCGCGTTTCCGTCCTCCATTCCGCATTATTTTCGCTTTTCCGCTTGCAAAAGTCGTTCGGCTATGGTAAGATAGAGCGTGCCGACGAAAGTCAGCGAAATATTGGAAGCGATGACCGGGAAACAGTAGCGCGTGCAAGTCCCCTTCCTATTTCCAAATGAGAATGTGCCAAGATGCGAAGCGAATTTTTTCTGCTGGCTAACGGGAGTGAAACGCAGCGTAGCAGCGCTACGCTAAGTGGAACGAGCGGACGCCAGAAGGAAAAAGGCGCGAGCAGATGGCACAGGCGAATGCAGGAAATAGGATATCAGAGAGCCGCCGGGTGGTGCGAGGCGGCAGGGCGCACGGCGTGAACCTTCATCCCGTGAGTTTTTCGGCGTGGGCAGCCTTATCGCCTATCAAGCGGCGGCAGCGGAATTTTTTCCTTTGCCGCAAGACGAGTGGTACCGCGGATTCAGTCCGTCTCATCAAACGATGGGACGGGCTTTTTTTCATCCAACTGTAAGGAGGAACATCCGGAATGAACGAGAAGATCGAAGCCCTGAAAAGCAGCTTTGATTCCGAGCTGAAGAAGATCGCCAACATGGTGGATCTGGAAGCCCTGCGCGTGAATTACCTCGGCCGCAAGGGCAAAGTGACCGACGCGCTCAAGGGCATGGGCGGCTTGACCGACGAGCAGAAGAAGACCGTCGGACGCGAGACGAACGAGCTGAAAACCGCCATCACCGTCGCCTTGGCGGAAAAGCTGGAGGCGCTCAAGGCACAGGAATTGCAGCGCGAAATCAACGCCCTGCCCGAATTTGACATCTCCATGCCGCCGGACATGACCCGCGGGTCGTATCACCCGATTACGCTGGTGCAGCGCCAGTGCGAGCAGGTGTTCAAGTCGATGGGCTTCACGGTGGAGGATTACGCCGAGGTGGTGACGGACTACGAGTGCTTCGAGAGCCTGAACATTCCGAAGTTCCACCCCGCGCGCGACATGCAGGACACCTATTATCTGGACAACGGGCAGCTGCTCAAAACGCAGACCTCCGCCGCCCAGAACGCCATCTACCGCCGCTACCGCGACGCGCTGGTCAACGACGGCGTGCCGATTAAGGCGATTTTCCCCGGCCGCTGCTTCCGCAACGAGGCGACCGACGCCTGCCACGAAAACACGTTCTTCCAGATGGAAGGCATCATGGTGGATAAGGATATTTCCATCGCGAACCTGATTTACTTCATGAAAACGATGCTGAGCGAGGTGTTCCGCAAGGACATCAAAGTCCGCCTGCGTCCGGGCTTCTTCCCGTTCGTTGAGCCGGGCTTTGAGCTGGATATTTCCTGCCTCATCTGCGGCGGCACGGGCTGCCCGTCGTGCAAGCATTCCGGCTGGCTGGAACTGTGCCCCTGCGGCATGATTCACCCCGAAGTATTGAAAGCCGGCGGCATCGACCCGGAGCAGTACACCGGCTTCGCGTTCGGCTTGGGCATGACGCGCCTTGCCATGATGAAGTACGGCGTGAAGGACATTCGCGACCTGAACAGCGGCAGCCTGACGCGCTTGGCGCAGTTCACGGACGACGAGTAATGCGGAGGAAAGACGAACATGCTGATCTCAATGAACTGGATTTCCGACTTCGTTGACCTGACGGGTCTTGACAAAATGGCGCTGATTCGCCAGTTCTCCCTGTCCACGGCGGAAGTTGAGAATGAAATTTTCCACAAGGGCGCGGATTTGTCCGGCGTTGTCGCCGCGCAGATCGTCAGCGTAGAGAATCACCCCGAATCCCACAAGCTGCACCTGCTGAAGGTGGACGCGGGCGACGGGCAGCTGACCGACGTGGTCTGCGGCGCGCCGAACGTGCAGCTGGGCATGAAAACCGCGTTCGCGAAGGTGGGCGCGCAGCTGGGCGACATCACCATCAGCCCGCGCAAGCTCGCCGGGTACACGTCCTACGGCATGTGCTGCTCGGAGAAGGAAATCGGCATCAGCGACGACAATTCCGGCATCATGGTCCTCCCGGAGGATGTTCCCTGCGGCACGGATTTGAAGGCGCTCTACCCCATTGACGATATTATCTTCGAGGTGGACAACAAGTCCCTGACGAACCGCCCCGACCTGTGGGGGCACTACGGCATGGCGCGCGAGTTCTCCACCCTGTCCGGCCGTCCGCTGAAAGCCCTGCCCGTGGCGGATTTGACCGCGTACAGCGACCTGCCCGCCATCGACATGAAGATTGAAGACCCGCTGTGCCAGCGCTACTCCTGCCTGCGGGTGGAGAACATCAACCGCCACGTCAGCCCGATGGCGATGCGTATCCGCCTGAATTACTGCGGTATGCGCGACATCAACTTTCTCGCCGACCTGACGAACTACCTGATGCTGGAAATGGGGCAGCCGATGCACGCCTTCGACAGCCGCAAGGTGGAGAAAATCCGCATCCGCCGCTTCCCGGAGAGCTTCACCTTCCAGACGCTGGACAAGGTGGAGCGCACCATCGACCCGAACACGCTGATGATCTGCAACGGCGACAAGCCGGTTGCCATCGCGGGCATCATGGGCGGTCTGGACAGCGAAATCGTCGATGACACGACGAGCCTGACGCTGGAATCCGCCACGTTCGACGCGGCGTCCGTCCGCAAGAGCAGCGTCCGCCTCGCCCACCGCACCGACGCCTCCGCCCGCTACGAAAAGAGCCTTGACCCGGAAATGACGACCGTCGCCATCGCCCGCTTCGTCAAGCTTTTGCAGGAATACGATCCGGAAATGCGCGTCACCTCCCGCCTGACCGACGAGTACGCCTTCCACTATCCGAAGGTGCAATTGTCCTTTGACAAGGCGTTTGTTGACCGCTACACCGGCATCAACATTTCCTCCGACGAAATCATGCACACGCTGACCGCGCTGGGCTTCGGCATGACGCGCAATGGCGATTCCTTCACCGCGGACGTCCCCTCCTGGCGCGCGACGAAGGACGTAACCATCAAGGCGGACATCATCGAGGAAATCACCCGCATTTACGGCTACGACAACTTCGACCTGCACACGGCGGAATCCCCGCTCTACCCGGTTCGCATGTCCACCGAAAAGACGGTGGAGGACAAATTGAAGGACATCCTCGTCAAGCGCTATTCGCTGCACGAGGTGCATTCCTACATCTGGCAGTACGCCGACGACTACAAGAAGCTCGGCATCGCCGTCGAGGACAACGTGAAGCTGCTCAACGCCTCCAACCCCAACATCGAGACGCTGCGCCGCTCCATGATTCCCACCCAGCTGTGCCAGGTGAAGGGCAACACGGGCTATGCGCCGTCGTTCGGCATCTTTGAAATCGGTCACGTTATCGACGGTGTGGACGAGAACAAGCTGGCGAAGGAACACAAGAAGCTGTGCATGACGCTCTTCAGCAAGGTCGATAACGTGGAAACGCTGTATTTCCGCCTGCGCGACATGCTGTGCGTCGCCGTGAGCGACATCCTGCACAAGGATTTGTCCTTCCACGCAATGACCGCGACCCACTCCTATGAGCATCCGAAGAACCTGAACGCCATCGTGCTGGACGGCGTTGACCTCGGCGAAATCGGCGTGGCGCACCCGGTTGTCGGCAAGAACATCGACAAGAAGGCGGCAATTGTGTTTGCCGAAATCGACATGGAAGCGCTTGCGTCCATCGCGCCCGCGCCCATCGTCTACCGTGAGCCGTCCCGCTTCCCCGGCATGGAGCAGGATTTGACCTTCGTGGTCAATCGCTGCCAGCCGATTCTGGACGCGGTGAAGGCGGAGAACTCCCCGCTGGTGCAGAAGGTGACCGTGCTGGGCACATACAGCGACATCACCGGCAAAACCATCACGATTCGCCTCTCCTTCTCGCACCCGGAGCGCACGCTCACCCGCGACGAAGTGCAGGCGGTTGTTGACGGCGTGGTTGCGCGGCTGAAGGGTCAAGGGATTGAATTGAAGAAGTAACTTCCTCTATATATACATCTTTCTTCCTCCGAAACGCGGCTGTGTTTCGGAGGTTTTTTCGGTTCTTCACGGAATCTTGGGGGAAAAGCAGCTTGGGGGCGCGTCTGCGGACGCGCAAAGTTACTGGCAGGGAC
>OLVX01002485.1_pt1 | contig 13292 bp, 15 predicted proteins | sample 1673271 | NCBI WGS metagenome assembly OLVX01 (sample SAMEA3178939, study PRJEB25190) | human gut metagenome | biome: human gut; feature: human-associated habitat; material: faeces | place: Austria | collected 2013
ATGATATTGACAGGGAATTAGAAGATGAAAATTTGAATATTGAAAAAGAAAATTACAGATTTAAGCTAAAACAAGGTGTGTATAGAGATATGACTAAAATTAACGAGAATTTTAAAAAATTAGGAATAAATGTGGATAAAATCTAGGAAGGAAAATTGTAATGGAAATTATTGTAGGAGGAATTATTGAAAAAGACAATAAAATATTAATGGTAAAAGAGGCAAAAAAGAAATGTTATGGAAAATGGAATGTACCTGCAGGACATTTAGAAGATGGAGAAACAATATTTGAAGGTGCTATTAGAGAAATATTTGAAGAAACTGGATGTAAAGTTAGATTAAAAAATGTACTTCCAATAATGAGTAAAGATATGGAAGATACTACATTGATGATAATAACATTTACAACAGAATTATTAGAAAAAAATATTTCATTTAATAAAGAAGAAATTTTAGATGTAAAATGGATTTCTAAAGAGGAATTAATAAATATGACAGATAAAGAATTAAGAGACGAAAAGAGAATAAAAATAACATTGCAAATGCTTGAAGAAAATAAAGTATATCCTTTAGATGCAATAAAAATATTAGAATACATTAATTAATAGGAGGTATTGAATGGCTGATTTAATAGAACAGAATAATCAAGTCTTTGGAAATTACTATGATAGAATAAATAACTTAATATTAAAAACAAAGCAAAATGTTGTGAAAAATATTAATTCTGAAATGGTCGAACTATACTTTGAAATAGGTTCTACTATAAATGAATTAATTGAAAACTATAATTTAGAGGCATCTCAAAATGAAATATTAAAATTGTTTTCAGAAAAGTTAACTCGAGAATTTGGACAAGGTTTTAGTGTTCCAAGTTTAAAGAAAATGAAAAAGTTTTATTTAACGTATAAAGGTGGTTCCACACTGTGGAACCAGTTGAGTTGGAGCCATAATCGTTTAATAATGAATATAGACAATGAGGCTAAAAGAAATTTTTATTTAGAAGAAACAATAAAGTCAAATTGGAGTGTTAGACAATTAGAAAGGCAAATAAATAGTTTTTATTATGAAAGGCTTTTATCAACAAGTGAAGAACATAAAGAAGAAGTAAAAAATGAAATAAATATTTTAGAGAAAAAGGAGAAAGTTCAAGATTTTATTAAAGACCCTTATGTTTTAGAATTTTTAGACATAAAAGACAGAAGATTTTTAGAAAAAGACTTAGAATCTAATTTAATTGAACATGTATCAGAATTTTTACTAGAATTAGGTAGAGGATTTTCTTTTGTAGCAAGGCAAAAAAGAATTGATGTTGATGGCGATAATTTTTATATTGATTTGGTATTTTACAATTATGTGCTAAAATGCTTTGTTTTAATTGATTTAAAATTAGACAAGCTAACACATCAGGATATTGGACAAATGGATTTCTATGTTAGATATTATGATAATGAAATAAAAGCAGAAGATGATAATCCAACAATAGGAATTATATTATGTTCGGACAAAAAAGATACAATAGTAAAATATTCCGTTCTTAATGATAATAAGAATTTATTTGCATCAAAATATCAACTATATTTACCAACAGAAGAAGAATTAGCAAGGGAAATTGAAAAACAAAAAGAAGAATTTGAAGATAAGAAATAGAGTGGTTCCACAGTGTGGAACTGAGATAAAAGAAGATATATCTTATTGAAATAGTTAATAAAGGTGTCATATATGGAAAAAGAAAAGTTTTATAAAATGCTAAATAATAAAGAATACGAAGAACTAGAAAGAGAACTAAAAAATGAATATAGTGAAAATAGAAATCTCGAAACAAAATATCAATTGGGAATATGTTATGGGGAGCAATTTAATAAAATAGAAAATGCAAAAAAAGTTTTTAAAGAACTTATGAATACTGACTTTAACCCTCCTTATATATATTCATTCAATGCTAAGCATACAAGAGGAAATATAGAAAAATTAAAAATTTTAAATGAAGGACTAAGAAATTATCCTGATAGTAGAATGCTAAATAATCAATTACTATTCTATTTAGAGAATAATGAAAAAGAGCAACAATATAAAGAATTAGATAAAAAGGATATTTTAAATGTTCCAAGCATTATGGAAATGATAAGTTATTATTTTGAAAAAGAAGAATTTTCAAAATCAAGTAAGATTTTTAAAGATAAAAAATCAGATATAGAAAATGCAGAATTTAATTTCGAAGATATTGGATTAATAAGGATTTTATCAACTTATCTAAGTGGTGAAAAAATAGATTTAAATGAGATTAGCTCATTAATAATTACAGACAATAATACTATTAAAGGAATAATATTAAGATTAGTAGAGATTGATATAGTTTCGAGAGAAGACATGTCAAAAGCAAAAGAATTATTAAAGCAAGTTAATTATAGAGCTAAATACCCAGAAGATTTTTTAGAATTAATCAATTTTTCAGATTATACATCTTCTTGCTTCACAATAAAGAAAATTTTATTTTACATTATAGATAAATTAATTCTAAAATTTGAAAATGATGAGAAACAGAGAAAACTAAGATTAATAAAATCATTACATTATCTATATTGGGAAGAAGATAATATAAAGAAAGCTGAGTTAAGAGCAATCGAAAAGGACTTAAAAGAAGAAATTAAAAGTACAGAAAATTCTGAATTATATCTATTCTTATTAGATATATATGAAAAATTGAATGATAACAAAAAGTACTTTATGACTTTTATTAATGCAATAGAAATTTGCAGAAATAAAGAAAAATGTACAATTGAGTTTAGTAATTTTAAAGAATTAGAATTAGAGTATGTTGCTGATTATATATGTAATAATATAAAAATATATAACTTTAATTCAAATATATATCAGGAATTAATAGAATCAATTATACAAGAACTGTTTAAAAGAAACAAATATGGTGTAATAATTAGAATAACAGAAAGTATTGATTTTAAACAATTGGATTATTTAAAATTTGGATTTGAACTAGCATATTCGTATAAAGAATTAAAAAAGGATAAAGAAGCCAAAAAAATTTATGAAGAATATATGGATAAATATCCAAATAGTGATGCAACTATAAATAATTTAGGTGTAATATATGAAAAAGAAGGCAATTTAGAAAAAGCATTAAAATTATATGAAAAAGCTGAAAACATTTGCCATAATAAAATATATACAAATAATATTGAAAGATGCAATAATCTTATCGAAGAAATGAAAAAAGAAGAAGATAAATTTTCAGAAGCACTAGTTTTGTTTGAAAAAGAAAATATTTGGGTTATAAATGAACTAAAACTATTTTATTTAGATTGTGATGAGAATAACAATGTTATCTGCCCATATAAAAGATTGCCAAGTTTGCTAAAATGTAGTGAAACAAAGGCACAAGAACTTTTAAATATGTTTCTTGATAAGAATTATATTTTAAAAAATAAAAATCATAATTATAATACAAATTCTAATGTATATAGAATAAATACAGCGATTTATGAAAGAATAAAACAACTAGAAAAAGAAAATATATTAGTATCAAATTTTACGGATAATCTTAGTAACTTTACAATAGAAAACTTAAAGAATTTAGATTATATAGAAACAAAACAAAAATTGTCAGAGATAAAGAATCAAAAGGTAAAAGATATATTTATTAGGGATTATAATGAATTAGTTTATAATTATTTATCGAATCAATCAAAAACTGTTGTTTTAATGAGCGGTACAATAATTGAACTGCTACTACTATATATACTTGAGTTGAATAGCATCTCAAAATATAATGTAGGTTCTAAAAGTAAAAACAAAAAAATTGAAGAAATGGATATATCAGAAATGTTAGAAGTGTGTACGTCTGAAAAATTAATTCATAATGCACCTAAAAAGTTTATTGATGGTATGAAAAATTTTAGAAATTTTGTACATCCAGGAAAAGAAATGAGAGAAAAGCTACTAGAAATAGACAAACAAACTGTTGACTTATTAATGTCAATAGTTAGATGGTTAATATTGACATTAGACTTAAAATAAATATAAGATGACAAATTTCTTTTTAAAAGTTATTGCCAAAAATAAAAAATTATGTTAAATTAAAAATATAGTTAATAGCAAAAAAACTCACATTTGTATATACATTATTTTCAAACCATTGCTATAACTGATTTTGAGACGGATAATAAGGTGCTTTTGCACGTGGCGCTTTTCGAATACGTCCTCCGCTAACGCACCAATGACGTATCTGTTCAAACTAAATTGAACAGAAATGATACAAAAATCAATCAGAAAATAAAATCTGGTTGATTTTTTTGTTGCCTAAAAACAATATTAAAATCATCCAATCGAAAGGATGGTGTTAAAATTGAAAATAATTAAACAAGAATTACAAATTGAAGAATGTCTAAAACAAAGACTTGAATTTATATGTGAATTTGCTAAAGTTACTCCTACTTTTATAAATGGCAGTATTAGGAAACAAGAGAAAATAAATATTAATAAAAAGCTATGAAAATGTTGTAAATTATGATATAAATATATAAAAAGATTTAAAAGACAGGAAGTAATTATGGAATATATAGATATATTTGATTATAATAATAATCCAACAGGAGAAATAAAAGAAAAAACACAAGCACATGAAAACGGAAATTTTCATAGAACAGCACACGTCTGGATTATGAATGATAAAAAGGAACTTCTATTACAAAAAAGAAGTGCAACAAAAAAATCTCATCCTAATTTTTGGGACATTTCTGGAGCAGGACACATTAGAGCTGGAGAAACAGTAATTGAAGGAGCTATTAGAGAATTAAAGGAAGAATTGGGAGTTGAAGTAAAAGAAGAAGATTTACAATATATTGCAACAATTAAAAGCACGAAAAATCCTAAAAATATGGAATTTCAATATGTATATTTATTAAATTGTAATAAAGAGATTGAAGAATATATTTTTGAAGATAATGAAGTATCAGAAGTTAAATATGTATTTTACAAAGATTTAGAAAAAATGGTCGAAGAAAAAGCAGAAGGATTATTAATACATGAAGAAGAATATAAATATCTTTTTAAATACATTAGAAAACAAAATATAGAGATAAGAAAATGCACCCTTAATGATGTTGGTGAAATATACAATATACAAAACATTATAATAGAGAATTTTGAACAAGAAGAAAAGGGGTATTTTTTGCCGTTTAAAAAAGAAACATACTTAAGAATATTGAATGCTCCAATAAATAATGGAGAGATATATGGTACTTTTATAGATAATAAAATGATAGCATGGATATTCTTATCAGTTTCAAATAGAATGAAAGAATTAAAACAAATGATTCCTAATTTAAATGGCAGTTGTGCAGATATAGATGGTGTTGTAGTATTACCAAAGTATAGAGGTTATGGATTACAGAAAACATTAGTAAAATATCTTGAAGAAAGAGCTAGAGAAAAAGGAATAAGCAATATTATTGCAGAAGTAACTTTTGGAAATGTTTATAGTTTAAGAAATTTAAAAGATTTAGGATATGAAGAACAAACTTGGTATCAGAAAGACAAAAATATAAAAAGATATATTTTATTAAAGAAATTAGGTGAAACAGAAAATGGATAATAGTATAAAGCCAATGACTTTTGATTTAAAAGATTTAGAAGGAAAAGCTAAAAATGGAGATAAACTTGCATGCTATATTTTAGGAAGAAGTTATGATAGTGAGGAAAATGGAGCAGAGCAAAGTTATGAAAAAGCAATGTACTGGTATGAAAAAGGAAAAGAATTAGGAGATCCTTGTTGTACATATGGAGTTGGTGCTTGTTATTATTTTGGAGATGGAGTAGAACAAGATAAAGAAAAAGCAAAGCAAATACATATAAATGCTTATAAACCATTGTTAGAACTTATCGAGAAAGAAAAAGAAAATCCAAGGAAACAATCATTTTCAAAATTTTGCCTAGGAGCTTATTACTATTTTGGATTTGGCGATATTGAAAGAGATGAAAAGAAAGCATTTGAATTAATACATGCTTGTGCAATGCAAGGGCATTTACCTGCAATATATGATTTAGGCGCAAATTTTTATTACAATGGAGTTGGAACAGAAAAGAATTTAAGATTATCAGAATACTATTTAAAAATGGCAGTTGATGCAGGATTACAAAGAGCGAAAGTTAAGTTTGAGCAATACAAAGATACATATGAGAGTGAAATTGAAAAATAGCATAAAACAAGGAGGTAGAATATGGAAAATTATTTTATAATACATGGAAGTTTTGGAAGTCCATTTGGAAATTGGTTTAGTTGGGTACAAGATTTTATATCAACAGATGGAAAACAAGTATATGTACCACAATTTCCAATAGGAGTTGATTATCAAAATTATGAAAATTGGAGCAAACTACTTAAATACTATTTAGATTTAGGATTAATCAATGAAAACACAACAATAATAGCACATAGCATTGCACCAGTATTTGTTTGCAAATTTTTAGTACAGAATAAAGTAAAAGTGAAAAAATTAATATTTATATGTGGATTTAACAACTATTTAGGAATAAATGAAGAATACGATACAGTAAATAGAACAATGTATTTTGATAACTTAGAAGATGTAAAACAATATGCAAATGAAATAATATGTTTCTATTCAGATAATGATCCATATGTAAAATATGAAGTAGAAAAAGATTTTGCAAATAAGATTGCAACAGAGCAAATTTTAATACCAAATGCAGGACATATAAATAGTGAAAGTGGATATGACACATTTGAAGATATAGTAAATTATCTTTAATGTAGATTTATAGGAGATGATTATGAGAAATATAACAGTTGAAATGGCATGTTCTATCAATGGACTAATTGCTACAGAATATGGAAATGAAGATTTTTTATCTTACAGAGGTTGGGAGATAATGTTAGAATTCTTAGAAGAATATGATGTACTAATATGGGGAAGAAAAACTTGGGAAAACATATTGTCTTGGGGAGACGACTATGTAAAGGACTTAAAAGACATAAATATAATTATTTTAAGTGAAACAAGTAATAGGCAAAATGAATTTTCAAATATTACATATTGTAATTCAATAGAAGATTGTTTAAAAGTATGTGAAAATTTGAAATATGAAAAATTATTTATTTCTGGTGGTGCAACAATAAATAATGCTTTTATGGAAAAAGGTATAGTGAATAATATAATTTTAAATTATAATCCATTTGTATTAAATAAAGGAATACCAATGTTTAAAGGTAATTATTTTGAAAATAAATTAAAACTTGAAAAAATAGTAAGAGAACAGGAAGATATAGTACAAGTTCATTATAGTGTCATAAACTAAAAATAAGAAAATAATTAGAGTAGAGAAAGGAGACATGATGAAAATGGAATTGAATATTGGTATGCTAGAGAATTAATGAAAGTTTTAAGTTATAAGGATTGGAGATATTTTGATGCAGTAATTGAAAAAGCAAGAACAGCTTGTAAAAACTCTGAAATAACTGATGTTGACCATTTCGTTGTTGACAACAAAATGGTAGAAATAGGTTCTGGTGCAAAAAGAAAACAAAAAGATTATAAATTAACACGATATGCTTGCTATCTTATAGCTCAAAATGCAAATCCAAGATTAAAAATTGTTGCTCTTGCACAAACATATTTTGCAATTCAAACTAGAAAACAAGAAATTAGTGAAAAAGAGTACACTTCATTAACAGAAGATGAAAAAAGATTTTATCAAAGAAATTTAACAAGAAAAGGAAATTATTCACTAAATCAAACAGCAAAAAATGCAGGCGTTAAAAATTTTGATAAATTTCATAATGCTGGATATAAAGGCTTATACAATGGAGAAACAGCTGATGATATTGCAAAAAGAAAGGGATTAAGATACAGAGAAGATATTTTAGATAATATGGGAAGCGAGGAACTTGCGGCTAATCTGTTTCGCATTACACAGACAGAATCAAAATTAAAGAAAGATAAGGTTAATAGTGAAAAAGAAGCGAATAAAACTCATTATAATATTGGGAAAAATATTAGAGAAGTAATTGCAAAGAATGGTGGAACAATGCCAGAAAATTTACCTACACCCCAAAAGAGTCTAAAGCAATTAGAAAAAGAAAATAAAAAAAGTTTGAAGAAAAAGTAATATGGAATGTGTCAATTTTGACACATTCCATAAATAATATATAAATTTATTATAGATAATCAAAAAAGTCAGGTCAATTGAAAAAGTAAATTATATTTAGAAAAAGTAATTTCTATTTACCGATTAAATGTTATTTAAAGGCAAAAAATTGATAAATAGGGGTTGCTTTTTTTACAATTTTTTGTAAAATGAAGGTATAGACAAGAAAAAATGACGCACTTAAGCGAGTGAATTTTAATAAATTTTTTTCGTGTAAGATTTATTTCTATTCAATTATTCGTTGTCACAACAGTGGCATTATGCAGTTAGTGTAGATGCTTCTTGTTTTAAGATTTAGTTGATTTTTAAAAGATAAGGTTGTAACGTGACTTTATCTTTTTCTATTTTTTGTATATTTAACTTATCAAGTGTTTCTTTGCCATAGAAGAACTCAAACGTCTCATATGGAGTCCTTCCACCAAGTGATTTACGCGGTACAGAATTAATATGTGAAAATATTAATTCTAACATATCTTGTGTTAAACCTTATCTGTTAATGTATAATTTAATTTTATTCTAATCAAATTAAATTAAATTAAATATAATTTACTTTTTCAATTCACAATCAAAAAAGTCATAGAAATAAAGTCAAAAATTATTGCAAATAATGTGTCAAAATGTTAAAATTAAGTAGAGGTGAATCAAATGAGAAGTAGATTAGAAAGTATAAAACCATTAGATGCAAATGTTGAAAAGAAAAATTTAGAAGGAACTTATACTACTAGTAAAATTAATACACAGAAACTTAAAATGACTAGTTGGGAATTATTAGAAGAAACGCATAAAAGAGAACAAGAAAGAAAAACATCTTATGCGTTAGGCATTCGATTTGGTGGACTAGGATTATCAAACGGCGAAGACCCTTTTAAGCCTTTACCAAAGCCTAAATTTTCGGCGATAGATATAGGAAAAGAAACTATAAACACTTCTACTAAAGACAAAAAAGAAGCTCAAAAAGTAGAGAGCGAGTTAGAAGTAATGATGGAATCATCACTAGATGGATTAGATAAATAAAACCAAGGAGAAGATAAATATGATAGCAGAAAATTATGCTTGTGCATATAAAGAAGTAATAGAAATATTAAAATATACTAATAAAGATGATGTAAATAAAATTCCAAGTGATAAAATATTGTTATGGAGAGACAATATGAAAGAAGATTATAACTTTGAAATAGATGAAGAAAAGCCGTTATCTGAACAAAATATTTCTAAAGAGGCTAGAGCAATATTAGCTAATATTTTTAAACAATATTGGGCTACTGATTATCAAAAAGAAAGAATAGAAGCTAAAGAAAAATATGATATGGAAAAATTGGAAAAGAAAAAATACGAAAAATATAATCCAGATGATATTTTTAAAAATAAAAAACAAACTATTTCAACCGATGAAAATATTAGTAATACAGTAGCAATGGTTGAATATAAAGAATCCATATTTAAGAAAATAATAAATAAAATAAAAAGGCTATTTATTAGATAGTAAAATTAAAAAATGAAGGTATGTATGTTTAATATTAAAAGAATATTAAAAAGAAAAAATTATGAAGAAAGTTTATATAAAAAATATGGAAATGCAAGCAAACTTCAAAAATATAATTTGAGATTATTATTTATAACAGATACTCACAATTGTTTAAGAAATAATAACGAAATATTAAACTATATAAAAAAGCAAAACGATTATGATTATTGTTTTTTATTAGGAGATCATTCATCAAGTGATATAGAAGAAATTTTAAATATAATTCCACTTAATAAAATTTGTGGAGTATTGGGAAACCATGATAGTTGGGAAAAATATAATAATTATGGAATAAATAATATCAATGGAAAAATTATTAATATAAAAGGAATAAGAATAGCAGGAATTGGTGGAAGTTTTAAGTATAAAAATATCAATGAGTATGCTTTATATACTCATGAAGAAAGTGCCCAAATAGCTAATAATATAGCAAAGGCTGATATTTTAGTGACACATGACAAAGCATTTATAGAGGACAACCATAATCCATCACATGATGGTCTAAAAGGAATAACGGAATATATTTATAAAAATCACATTGCACTACATATACATGGGCATTTACATGAAGAAAAAGAAGAATTATTAAAAAATGGCAGTAAAAGTATTTGTTTATATATGGTAAAATTATTAGAATTATAAATAGATATAGACAATTAATGGAAAGGAAAGAGCGATGAAATTATTTAAGAAAAACAATAATAGAGAAGAGATAATAGAAAGAATGAGATTACCTGAAGAAATTAGAAATTTGAGCATTGATGAACAGAAAAAATTTATAGTTAGCTTTATTAGTGAACTTTTAGAATCTGGAATATTAGAAAATGAAGATTATATTGAAAACATATCTAATTATCATTATAGCCAAAGACAAAATATAGTATTAGATAATTTTAAAAATAATCTAGATAAAGATTTAATAGTTGATGCATATTTTGAGTTAAGAGATTTTGTTCATAATTATGGAGATACTACATATAAAAAATTATTATTGATAGAGGCAAACGAAGTTATAAAAGATTTGCAATTAATTTGCGATAGAGTAAACAATATATCAAAACAAGAAAAAATTGAAGAAATAATTAACAAAATTGTTTATAAGATTAATAAATTGGATAGTGGCACAGAAATTGCAATGTCTGAATTGTGGAAAGATGAAATAAAAAGATATAAGCTTGAATTTGATGATTTATTTGATATGAATGAAAAAATTCTTAACATTTGTGAAGAAAAGAATATTAAATTGAATTTTGATAAATATGATGGTGCATGTGTGGGACTACCTTATGATATACCATTTATAAAAGAATAATTTTATTAAAGAAATTTGAAACCAGTGACAAAATTTCTTTTCAAAAAGTATTGCCAAATATAAAAAGTTATGTTAAATTAAAAACATAGTGATAGACAAAAAACACTGATGTGTGTATACATATCTTTAAAACTATTGCTATAACTGATTTTGAAACGGATAATAGAGTGCTTTTGTGCAAGGCATTTTTCGCATACATCTTTCGCTAAGGCACCATAAAAACAAGGAAACTTGTTTTTATTTTTATCAATAAAGCAAACAGGTGTTTTAAAAAAGGAGACTGATATGGATTTTAATTCAAATAAAAAACTTACATAAATTGTTTTTTGTCTAGAAATTTGATATAATGTATATTAATTAAACATAGTTTTAATTAAATTATATGTTTTTCTTATAAGAAAAAACTAGAAAAGGAGGTTACCTTATTCATAAAAAATTATAAAACTGTATTAAAAATAACATCTAATCAAAGGAGATTATACCTATGAAAAAATCAATGTTTGTTACAGAACGGCTTCAATCAAATGGTGATTGTGTTCTATTTTGTGCTGAAACAGCTTCAATAATAGTACTAAATCCAAAAGCTTTAGAATTATGGAATAATAATCAGTGGAAACAATTTCCAAATTTTGAAGAAATGGTAAAATTGAAATTTGTCATTAGCGATGATGAAGATCAATTGGCTGTCCAATCACAAATACGAAACTTCGTAAAGGAATCAAGAAGTGTTAAGACAATGAATTTTGTTATTGCTCCAACATTACTTTGTAATGCAAGATGCTCTTATTGTTTTGAAAAAAATACGAATAAGAAAAGAATGGACACTAACACTGAAAATGCCATGGTGAAGTTTATAACTTCAATAATGGAAGAATTTAATGTTCAAAGAATTGCTATAGCATGGTTTGGAGGAGAACCACTTCTAGAGAAAGAACTAATTAGAAGAGTAAGTCATAAACTTATTGCCAAGGTAGGAGAAAATAATTATAATGCATCAATAACTACAAATGGGTCTTTAATAGACGAGAATACAATTGAGTTATTTAATGAATGTAAAATATCAAGTGTACAAATTACATTAGATGGTGTAGAGGAACAGTATAATCGTATAAAGAATTATATTAATCCTGATAAATTCAATTATCAAACAGTTATTAAAAACATTGAAAGATGTTGTAAAAACGGAATTTTTGTAACTATAAGATTAAATATCTCTAAGGAAAATTACAATGATGTAAGATTAGTTTTAGCTGAATTAGGAAATAAATTTTGTGAATATAGAAAAAAGATGCATGTTTATGTATTTCCAATTATGGGAAATAAAAACGATTCATCACTATATTCATATGATTCTCCGGAATTAAAAGAGGCTATGGGGGAAATCTATAAGCAGCTTTTTGAATTAGGGTACAAAACTTCTTACAAATCATTAGGATTTAAGGTAAGACCAGTTCATTGTTCGGCCTTTAGGTATCATTCTTATTCTATTGACCCTGATGGAAACATATTTAGATGTGAACATCATTTAGGACAAAAGGAATGGGCTGTTGGAAATGTATTTAATGGAGTTGATGAAAATAGTCCAAAGTTTAAATATTGGATAAATTCTAAAATTTCAAAAAAGTGTGAAAATTGCAAAATACTTCCAATGTGCCAAGGAGGATGTACCATTGCAAAAGGAACAAATCTTGATACGTGTAGTATACAGTTGCTAACTCTAGATACCAATCTGGATTTAGTATATAAACTTTATGAAAGGAGGTAATAGCATGGCTAATACAAGTACAATAACAGCTATTAATACAAGCAAAGCAAAAATGGTCATTTTGCTTGCGGGGAATGTTATTACGGAATTAGCAACAGATGAAATCAGAGCATGTGGATGTGAATGTACAATAGACGAAAGTTGCTATTCTTGTAATGATTGCAATGATGAACCAGAATGTGCTTGCTAAAACCATGTAACCGACTTTAGATGTGCATTATTAGCACAACTAATGAACTAAAAAAGTTCAACAAAAAATGAGATTTAAGTTTGAATTATAACTTGAATCTCATTTTTATATTATAAGTACAAAAGTTATTAATGTCTGCTTTTGTTCTAATAAAATTTTTTATATTTTAATTTTATTCATTAAAATTTTTCTAAATTAAAATTGTTTTTATTTAAAATTTATGATATAAATAAGAAAATCATAACATTTTCATATTAAAAATTCAAAAGGAGAAAATAAACATGAAAATAGCAATCATATCAGATATACATGGAAATTTA
>OLVX01002491.1_pt1 | contig 13267 bp, 20 predicted proteins | sample 1673271 | NCBI WGS metagenome assembly OLVX01 (sample SAMEA3178939, study PRJEB25190) | human gut metagenome | biome: human gut; feature: human-associated habitat; material: faeces | place: Austria | collected 2013
AGCGTTTGGCTACGGACCAAAAGGCCAGGGGTTCGAATCCCTTACAGCGCGGAATAAGACTTGAGACATGCGCTCAAGTCTTTTTTATTTCATTTAAAAAGGGGAATGAAAATGGGATATTACAAAAGTGCCCACTGCGTGGTGGAAGGCGATGTGCGCATCGGTGACGATGCCAGCATTTGGCACTATGCGGTGGTTCGCGCTGATGAAGACAGCATTCGCATCGGTGCACGCACCAACGTGCAGGACGGCGCAGTGCTGCATGTGGATGAAGGTTGGCCGCTCGTCATTGGTGACGGTGTCACCATTGGCCATCGTGCTGTGGTTCATGGCTGCACCATCGACAATGATGTGCTCATCGGTATGGGTGCCATTGTTATGAATGGTGCTCACATCGGAGAAGGCAGCATCATCGCTGCTGGCGCCGTTGTCACTGGTGGTGTTGATATCCCGCCAAATTCCATGGTCATGGGCGTGCCAGCAAAAGTACGCGGCAGCGTCCGCCCCGAACAACGTGCCGCCAGCCAGGAAAATGCTGAGCGCTATGTGGCATTGGCAGAGAAACGCCTCACCACTGTGGAAAACTGATTGGATCATTAAAGACCAGAAACACCTTTCTAAAAGTGTGTTTCTGGTCTTTTTTGCTGCCAGGGGATTTTTCAAAAATACCCCCTGTGGAAAAATGTTTTTTGAATATTGGCCATTTTAGGCGAAGAAGGATGTTTTGTCTATGAGCTGTGGAAGATGATGCGCCATTGGTAAAATGTTATCAGTGTGTAAAATCTGTGGAAAACGTACAAGCCGCGAAATTCTGGGGAAAATGATGGTTTTCCACGAGAACTGTGGAAAAATCTTCGGAAAAGTCGACAGTTTTCCACAAAAATTGGGGGAAAACCTGGGGATTGCAGTGGAAAACTCACATGTTAAGTGGAAAAAACCGCTTGGTTGAGCGGGGGAAAATGTGGAAATGAAGGTTGTGGATGACTTTGGAAAAGTTATTGTTACGCCAAATAAAAAATAATAATCAAATTTTCCGACAGTTTTGGCTGTTTTTCCGCGATAATGCTTGCAATATATGTGTACGGGGTATATCATAGACGTACATCCACGATTTGTGGGATCTCTCATCCGAGAATTGTAGAATTTGTAGAATGGAGGAATGTAGGATGAAGATGAAAAAATGGATCGCCGGGATCGCTCTCGGCAGTATGATGTTGTTAGCAGGCTGTGGCGGGGGCAACAGCAGTAGTTCGGCAGGAGACAGTAGTGCTGCCGCAGAAGCCGACGCAGATGCACTGCAGATCGGTATCATTCAAACAACCGCACACACCGCGCTCGACCGTGCACGCGAAGGTTTTGAAGACGGCCTTGAAGAAGCAGGGTACACCATTGGCAAAGATGTCGTCATCGATTACCAGAATGCACAGGGCGATCAGTCAAACTTGAACACCATCACCAGCCAGTTTGCCAGCGACAAGAAAGACCTTGTCTGCGCCATTGCAACACAGGCTGCTGTACAGATGAAGAGCGCAAGCTCTGATATTCCTATCGTCGGCACCGCCATCACCGATTACGAAAGTGTTGGCCTTGTTGACAGCAACGATGCCCCTGGCGGCAACGTCACCGGTACCAGCGACATGAACCCAATCGAAGATCAGGTCGCATTGATGCAGAAAATGATGCCAGACCTCAAGTCTGTCGGCGTTATGTACTGCTCTGCGGAAGAAAACTCCCGCATCCAGGTTGAGCTGTTCAAAGAACAGTGCGAAGCAGCAGGCATTTCTGTTAAGGAAATGACCGTTTCTAACGTTAATGAAATCCAGCAGGCAGCAACCAGCCTCATCGGTGAAGACATTCAAGCCATCTATGTCCCAACCGATAATACCTTGGCATCTGCTATGCCAACCCTCACTGGTGTTACCAATGAATCCAAGATCCCAGTTTTCACTGGTGAAGTCGGCATGCTCTCCGGCGGCGGTCTTGCCACTGTCAGCGTAGACTACTACGAACTCGGCAAGCAGACTGGTGCCATGGCTGCGAAGATCCTCAAAGGCGAAGCACAGCCAGCTGATATGCCAATTGAAATGGCTCAGACCACGACCACCGAAATCAACCAGGAAGAAGTTGATCTGCTCGGCATCACCGTGCCAGATGATCTGACTGAATATGTCGGTGAATACGCTGCTGAAGAATAATGAACCCATTGTCGGCATTCTGCCGGCATGACGAAGGGTCACCCCCTGTGGCGACCCTTCGTTTTGTTTGTTTATTCCGACTATTACTTTTTGCCGGGAAAGTTATTGGGCGAAGGGCCTGCACTATGCTATAATGCAAGGGTGGGGGACTTCATAACCCGGCGTGGAGATATTATGGAGGATCATTATGGAACTCGTACTCTCAACCGTTGCGCAAGGGCTCCTCTGGGCCGTGCTCGCCATTGGCTTGTTTATCACATTCCGTATCTTAGATATTGCTGACCTGTCCATTGAAGGTACCTACCCGCTTGGTGGTGCCATCGCCGTTATGACCATCACTGGCGGCGGTTCGCCAATCTTAGCGATACTCTTCGCCTTTCTCGGCGGCTGTGTTGCCGGCGCTGTGACAGGCTTTCTGCACACCAAGCTTAAAATTCCTGCGCTGCTCGCCGGGATTCTTACCATGATCGGGCTCTATTCGATCAACTTGCGCATCATGGGTCGCGCCACTACATCCATTCTTGGTGAAGAAACGGTCTACACTTTTTTTGAAAGCAGCATGAGCAAAGTCAGTGCGACGTTGGTTGTTGGCCTTTTGGCCACCCTCGTTGTCTGGTTCTTCTGCTATATTTTCTTTGGCACCGAACTCGGTGCCGCCATTCGTGCCACTGGTGACAATCCACAGATGATTCGTGCTCAAGGTGTCAACACCGACATCACCATCATCCTCGGACTCATCATCTCCAACGGCTTTGTTGGCATCACCGGTGCGCTGCTTAGCCAATCCAATGGCTATGCCGACGTCAACATGGGGACTGGGGTGCTCGTTACCGGGCTCGCTTCCATCATCATCGGTGAAGTGCTTTTTGGCACCCGCAGCTTTAAAAACTGGCTCATCAGTGTTGTCTTGGGCTCCATCGTTTATCGTGCCGTTGTCGCCTTTGTACTGTGGCTCGGCATGAATCCTAACGACCTCAAGCTGCTCACTGCTGTCATCGTTGCAGTTGCGCTTGCTCTGCCGCTCATCAAGAGCAAAATGCAGAAACTGCGCTCTCGCGTATGAGGAGGTCCTGACCATGTCTATGTTAGATCTGAATGGCATTGAAAAAACCTTTAACCCTGGCAGCGTCAACCAGAAAAAAGCACTTCGCGGCCTTGACCTGCATCTTGAAGAAGGCGACTTCGTCACCGTCATCGGTGGCAACGGCGCCGGAAAATCCACCATGCTTAATGCCATTGCCGGCGTGTATCCCGTCGACAAAGGTGAAATCTATATCAATAATGTCAATGTGACAAAACTGCCGGAGCACAAACGTGCTGCCTACATCGGCCGCGTTTTCCAAGATCCTATGATGGGCACCTGCGCCCACATGCAGATCGAAGAAAACCTCGCCATGGCTTCCCGCCGTGGCCAGCGCCCAGGCCTGCGTTGGAGCTCCCGCTCAAAAGACAGAGCCTTCTTCCAGGAACGGCTGGCCATGCTTGGCCTCGGCCTTGAAGAACGACTCACCGCGCGCGTCGGCCTTTTGTCCGGCGGACAGCGCCAGGCCCTGACACTGCTCATGGCCACCCTCAAGCGGCCGGATATCCTCCTGCTTGATGAACACACCGCAGCCCTCGACCCAAAGACGGCTGCCAAAGTTCTTGAGATCACCGATCAGATCGTCGCCGAATATGGGCTGACCACCATCATGATCACCCACAACATGCGCGACGCCATCGCCCACGGCAACCGCCTCGTTATGCTCGACAGCGGCAAAGTTGCCGTCGACATCCGCAAAGCGGACTACCCACATCTCTCGGTGCAAGATCTCTTACAAATGTTTGAGAAGGCAAGCGGCGACGCCATCTTAAGTGACGCCCTGCTCCTTTCTTAATAAAATTTTCAAATTTTCTATGAGGTGAACAAAAGAAATGATCGTATTAGTTATGAACAGTGGGAGCTCTTCCCTGAAGTTCCAGCTTATCAACATGGACAACGGTGAAGTCATGTCCAAAGGCCTTGTCGAACGTATCGGCATGGGCGGGGACGCTGGCTTCGAAGTCAAAGCGAAAGGCGAAAAGATCAAGAAAGACGTTAAAGCAGACAACCACAAAGAAGCAGTTGCTCTCGTTGTTGACGCCCTCACCAAAGGTGATCTCGCTGTCGTTGAAGACCTCAGCCAGATCGACGCCATCGGTCATCGCATTGTGCAGGGGGGTGACTCCTTCCCTAAGGCAGCAGTTGTTGATCAGCGCGTCAAAGACCTCGTACATTCTTACGGCGCTATGGCTCCGCTTCATAACTACGCTGCCCTCGCCGGTATCGAAGCCTGCGAAGAAAACATGCCTGGCATTCCATCCGTCTGCGTATTCGATACTTCCTACCACATGACCATGGATCCAGCACACTACATGTATGCTATTCCATACGAAGACTACAAGACCCTCAAAGTTCGTCGTTACGGCGCACACGGCACCAGCCACAAATACGTTGCTCGTGAAGCAGCTAAGGCTCTTGGCCGTCCAATCGAAGAACTCAAGCTCATCACCTGCCACCTCGGCAATGGTGCCAGCATCTCTGCCATCAAAGGCGGCAAGATCATCGACACCTCCATGGGCTTCACTCCACTCGAAGGTCTCGTAATGGGTACCCGTACCGGTGACATCGACCCAGCTGCAGTCCTTTACATCATGAAGCACAAAGGCCTCAGCCCAGACGAAATGGACACCTATGTCAACAAGAAATCCGGTCTCCTTGGCGTCAGCGGCATCTCCAACGACTTCCGTGACATCGAAGAAGCTATGGACAACGGTAACGAACGCGCACAGCTCGCTTATGATATGTTCGTCCTCCGTGCTAAAAAATACATCGGTGCTTACTATGCAGAACTCGACGGCTGCGACGCCATCGTCTTCACTGCCGGCATCGGTGAAAACGACGACCGTGTTCGTGCATCCATCTGCGAAAACTTCGACGCTCTGGGCATCGCTGTTGACCCAGCCAAGAACGACGGCTGCCGCGAAATGCGCGACATCAGCGCTGACGGTGCAAAAGTACGTGCCTTCGTTATCCCTACCAACGAAGAATACGCCATCGCAACCGAAACTCTGGAAGCAGTTCAGGAAGCTGGCCTCGTGAAGTAAGTTCACACCACACAACCCTCCCCGACGCACTCGCGCCGGGGATTTTTTATGCGCCAGTGCCACCCTCAATATTGCGAAAACCGCACCTATTTTGTATCATAGAAGCATATCCCATCCGGCACCGCAGCCGGTCAATAACGAAAGGTGATCAAACAATGAAAAGAAACGAATGGTACTGGGTTATTTGGTGGCTCGTGGCCTTCATCGTTGCCGCGCTCAGCCTCTGGGCACCGCAGATACTGCCCATTCGCGTCGAAAAACTGCCCATCATCATGGCAGCCATCATCTGCGCCCGCAATCTCGCCACCGCCCTCGGCAACCCCGACGAAGAAAAAGAAGAACCCCGCTGGAACAAATTCTGGATCTACTGGGGCATCCTCGGCCTCGTCACCGTCTTCTTCAGCTTCGTCTACAACCTCCAGGCCAACCTGCCCCTCACACTCTGGCTCCTCGCCACAACCATCATCACCGCAGGCGGCTACATCGCCTATCGGCGCGACATCCAGGAACTGTAAACAACGATCCCCCGACATTGAAGCAGGAACGCTTCAGTGCCGGGGGTTTTTTTATTGCACGAGAAAAGCTGCCTGGCGGCCGATTGGGACTGCGGGCAGCTTGTTTGTTTATTTATTGTTGGCTGAGCATGGCGGTGAGCCAGGCATCGGCCTGGGCGTAGTTTTCAAATACGGTTTCGGCTTCTTCGCGCACGACGGCGATTTCGGCGGCGTCGTGGTATTGGTCGAGCATGGCGGCGGTGTGGATGCCGATGCTTTTGGCGGTGCGAATAGGGCCGAGGCTGTCTTCAAACATCCAGGTGTCGCAGGCATCGCTGCCGACGGCTTTGCGGGCAAGCTCGATGAGGGTTGGCTCGGTTTTGCCCAAGCCCAGGTTGAAGCCGCAGTAGAGGTCATTGAAGCAGTCGCGGATGCCGGTGCGCGTGAGCAGGGCGTCGGCGAGGGCTTTGTCGTTGTTTGTCACGAGCACCATAGGCAGGCCGAGGTCGTGCAGGCGGTGCACAAAGTCGTAGGCGCCGGGCTTGAGTGGGGCCACGTCGGTGTAGATGCGGTTGGCTTCGCGGTACCAGGCGTCGGTGACTTCTTTCGGGGTCATGTCGAGGTGGTAGAAGTCGCAGATCATGGCGGCCGACTGGCTCAGGCTCATGGCGTGGATTTTATCGGATGAGAGGGCGTCGGTGTCGGGCTCAAAGCCGCACTGGCGCACAAAATTAGGGATGATTTCTGTCCAGTATTGGATGGTATCGGCGAGGGTGCCATCCATGTCGAATAATAAACCTTTGATCATTGCTGTCTCCTTCTTCGTTGTTTGTAATGGTTTATAAGCGTTCCAGGCGCAGGCTGGCGGCGAGTTCCTGCGGGGTGATGGCCGAGAGGGCATCGAACATGGCGGTGTGGAAGCTGGCGGTGGCGTGGTAGCCAGCTTTTGCCAGGGCGCGGTCGCCGGCGCGGCACATCAGGGCGATGGCAGCGGTGGCGGCGCGCAGCGGGTCGGCCGGGGCGACGGCGGCAAAGGCGGCGACAAGGCCGGTGAGGGTGCAGCCGCTGCCGGTGACGCGGGTCATCATGGCGTTGCCGCCGTTGACCACGTAGGTGGTGCGGCCGTCGGAGATGATGTCGCGTGGGCCGCTGATGGCGATGACGGTGTTGTGGATGGCGGCCAGATTTTTCGCCATGCCGGCGGCCAGGGTGAAGGCGCGTGGGTCTTCGAGGTCGGCTTCGGAAGCATCCACGCCGCCAGCGTCGGTGGAGAGGCCGGCGAGGGCCTTGATTTCGCTGATGTTGCCGCGAATGCAGGCGATCTGGCATTCTGTCAGAAGCTGGGCCAAGGTGTCGCGGCGCAGCGGCGAGGTGCCGACGCCGACAGGGTCGATGACCACTGGCTTGCCGAGGCGGTTGGCTTCGGCGGCACCGCGCAGCATGGCGTCGCGCTGTTCGCTGCCGGTGGCGCCCAGATTGAGCAGCAGGGCGTCGGCGCGCGCCACAAAATAGATGATTTCTTCCGGTGCGCTGGCCATGACGGGGCGCGCATCGATGGCCAGAAGTCCGTTGGCCATGTCGTTTACGGTTACGATGTTGGTGATGCAGTCAACAAGCGGGTGTTGGTGCTGCACCGCCTGGAAAATGTTTGCAAATGGCGCCGTTTCGCTTGGCGCAAGAAAGGTTTGCTCCACCGTTCTGCCTCCTTTAAAGGTGATCGTTAAGTCGTCAATCTCTATTGTAAGGGAAGGGCGGTGCCATTGCAAGCGGCGGCAGGGCATAAAAAAACTGCACCATCGCCATGAGGCGTTGGTGCAGGAGATGGGTTATTTTTGCATCAGGGTGCCAAACAAGGCGATGGCTTCCTGCTTGCGTTGGTAGTAGGTGCTGCGTTCGATGTGCAGTTCTGGCCAGAGGGCGCTGTCGCCGCCAGGGTTGGCGCGGAAGTAGGCGCCTTCGAGGATGGCATGGTAGAGCGCGCCGTTGTGCGGGTAGTGGGCCACGGCGGCCAGGGTGCGGCGCATGAGCGCTGTGGCGGCGGCGTAGCCTGCGCGCGGGCTGGTGCCCAGCGGAGCCAGCTCCAGCAGGCTGGCGATGAGGGCACGGCCACTGGCGAGTTCGTTGGCGTCGTTGGCACGTTTTTCTTCCAGCGCCGCGCGCCAGGCAAGTTCCTGGTAGCTGCGCAGGAGCTGGCGCACTTGTTTCATCACAACACGCGGGTCTTGACCAGCGGCACGCCATTCTTGTTCAAAGTGGTGCATGAGTCTCGATTTTGACGGCATGATTATCATTCCTCCCTTTACAGTACAGACGTCGTCGTGCTTTGTGGCAAAGGTCGTGTCGTGAGCTGATTCTATTATAATAGAATTTATGTTCGATTTAAAGTGGAACTTGCATAGAAAAACGAAAAAATATTTCTGTCACTCTTGTCCACTGACAACCATGTTCGCAGCAAGGATAATAGAAGCACATCGATGAATTGATTTTCTGTCCCGGGGCAGTCCAAAGGAGACTGTCACAATGACGACATCTATTGATACTGTGTGCAGCAATGAACGTGTGCTGAAGCTGCGTGATGAACACAGCCGCCGTGTGGTGGCTGAAGTGGTGGTCAGTGAGGCGGTGTATCGTGCCTATTATCAGGAGCGGGAGCATGCCAGTTATTTGGCGGCGAAAGCACGGCGCCATGAACTGTCGTGGAATCAGCTGGCGGAGGAATACGGCATGCCGGTGGAGGTGCATCTGGCAGCTGGCGCAGGCATATTGGATGCTGATGGGCATCAGGCGCTGGAGGAGGCGTTGGCACTTTTGACGCCGGAGATGCGCGAAGCACTTTGGCAGCTGGTGTGCGGCGAAACCACGGAGCGCGCCTTGGCACAGCGCTGGGGCATTTCTCAGCCGGCGGTGCATCGGCGCAAACAGCGCGCGCTGCAGAAGCTGCGCCATTATTTGGAGGCGTCAGACTGTCATGACTAAAATGTGAAACCAACAGGACGCTGACAATTTGTTACTGGTTTGTCGAATACTGGTGAAAGATTGGTGAAAATTGATGGCTGACGAGTGGGATAATGTTGACTATCATGCCCAGATTGGATAAAATGAACGCATAGACATATATGTAATTCGTATTCAAATATGTTTTGGCTTGGAGAGGGGGAGTTTTGTATGCGCTTTGCGATTTGCGACGATAACCGCGACCACATCAACAGACTGCAGGCACGCTTCGACGCACGCAAGGAGTTGCATATTGAAACAGAACCTTACGAGAGCGGGGAAGAGCTGGTGGCCGATTATGAGAAAAACGGCCGTCGTTTTGATGCATTGTTTATTGACATTGAAATGGATGGGATGAATGGCATTGAGACGGCCAACGCTATTCGCCGCATGGATGACAAGGTGTTGATTATTTTTGTCACGAGTCACACACAGTACATGCAGGCGTGCTTTCAGTGTGCGCCGTTTCGCTTCCTCAGCAAACCTGTGGAGGAAGACGCTTTTGCCGAGATGCTGTGTGCTGTGGTGCGGCGTTTGTCAGAAAAGCGCGTGGCGATCAATTTTACGGTGAACAAGACACAGGTGCGGCTGTACTGCGATGAGATTCTTTATTGCGAGTGCCACGACCATCGCCTGACGATTCACACCTGCGAGCGAACGTATCAACTGAGCAAGACCATTGCAGAGATGGAGGCGCTTCTTGATCCGGAGTTGTTTGCGCGGTCCCATAAAGCTTTTCTTGTGAATCTGCGTTACACGCGGGCCATCGACGGCAGCCGCATTCTGCTGCGGCATTGTGATGCGGAGATTCCTCTGGGCAGAACGTATAAAGAACAATTTATGCAGGCGTTCACGGTGCAAAAAGCACGTGAGTTGTGCCTGTGAATGATGTGCCACTTCCAACCCCCTTTGATGCTGTATGCGCAGCATCGGAGGGGGATTTTTTATGCGCGGTCTGTTGTTCACGTCGTGCAGCGTGTCGTTTACGTCGCTTCAGATTTTGGTAACATTTTTTCTGTTACAATGCTGGGTGGAAAACCCTCTTCATAAGAGGGGATCTTTCATCATCAAGGTTTCGCCGGTGGCGATCGCTGTGGCCGATGGCCGCCGTGCGGAACAGATGAGCGTGATTGAATGTCGGTGGTGCACAGGAGGCGGCAGCTATTGTGCACACTGGGAGATTTTTCGTGCCGGTTGGACCTGCGGCGCGGTATGCGCCTGGTCAAGGCTGGCGTTGCGTGCTTTGGCATAAAGCGGGCTCGCGGCTTTGTGGCTGCGTCTATAAAAGGAAGTGATGAAAATGGCAAAGGATGTTCTGGAATACAAAGGCTATGTGGCAAAGGTGACGTTTGACGTGCAGGCGCATCTCTTGCGCGGCAAGGTGCAGGGCATTGTCGACTCGGTAGATTTTGAGAGCGACAGCCTGGATGGTGTGGAAGCGGCATTTCAGGATGCTGTGGACCGGTATTTGGCGTTTTGCGCCGCGGTTGGGCGTCGGCCGGCAAGAGCGTTCAAAGGCAATTTCAATGTGCGCCTTGGGCCCGATCTGCATAAGCAGATGGCCGTTTGGGCGATGGCCAATGATATGACATTGAACGCCGCCGTAGAAAAGGCGGTGCGTGAATTTATCGAGCGTCAAGAATGACGATAGGCAGCGAATGGATCGCTGCCTATTTTTTTTTGCCTTTTTTTAATCATGCAGGGTATCAAAGGGGTGTTTTTTTCCTTATAGATATGAGGGGGCAAAAAGCCGCCGACAAAAATGAAAGGAGGTGTTGACCATGGCTGTGATTGAAGCCAATCAGGTGACAAAAGCGAAGCTGGTGTTTCAGGTGCAAACGGAAGAAGGCGACATGCGACAGACCAGCCGCACGTTTTCCAACCTTGCAGCAGCTGCTGGCAATGATGCGCTGCATGCTGGGCTGTTAGCAGTAGCAGGGCTTTTGGACATCAGCGGTGCCAGCGTGGTGCGTGTGGATGAGCGTGAGCTGGTGAGTGAGTAAAGGATGAGCGCCTTGGATGAAAGGAGGTGAAACCATGGCTGAAAAGAAATTGGTAATGAAATTTGCCACTGCCGGTGGTGGTCAGACGAGCATGACCCTGTCGGATGCGAAGCAGGATCTCGACGAGGTCACCGTGAAGACAGCAATGCAGTCTATGTGTGACAGCGCAGCTTTTGCCACCACAAAGGGTGCAGCGTATACTGCTCCTTTGGCGGCTTCTTATGTGGAAGAGGTCGAAACGACGCTGTTTGATGAAAGCAGCGAAGCTGTGTGATGAGGAGAGGGGCACTGCCCCTCTTTTCTGTTAAAACGAGGATGAAAGGAGGACTGCAGCATGCAGTTATTGACAATAGAAAACGGATTGATCATGGATGAGGCGATTGACGGCATTCCTGTGGAGCGGCGCATTGTGCAGACAGGCACCGACAACCACTGTGTGCGTACGCTTCTGGCTTTGGCTGGACCGATTGGCGTGACGGTGCACAACACCGCCAATGCCACGCCAACGGCGGACGCGCGCGCCCATGCCAGTTACCTGCAGAATGTGGAAAACGACGGCAGTTACTATGTGGGGGCGCATCTTTTTGTGGATGCCGAGCGCATTGTGCAGACGCTGCCGCTCAATGAGATGAGTTGGCATGCTGGCGATGGCTACGGCCAGGGTAACCGCGCCACGATCAGCGTGGAAATTTGCGAGACAGCGCCCTATGAACAGTGTGAGGCCAACGCCATGACCTTGTGCGCGGCGCTCATGGAAACCTATGGCTTGAACGCTCTCTACACCCATCAAATGTGGAGCGGAAAATATTGTCCGCACCTGATTTTAGACCGTGACAATGGCTGGGCGTCGTTTGTCGATGGCGTGGCACGTGTGCGTGCGGCACTGACGGCACCTGCCATGGCGGCGCCGGTGCTGGACAATGCGGCATCGATCTGGGCACAGGAGGCGGTGGACTGGGCACTGGCAAACAAATTTCTCGTGGGCGACGAAGCAGGCGACCTGCGTCTCCACGCCGCAGCGACACGCGAAGAAGTGCTGGTCTTTTTGCACCGCATCTGGTCGAAAGGAGCGTGAGGCCATGACCATGGAAATGGGACAGGTGCATACGGCCAGCAGTGACAACAATGGCGGTACCAGCGAAGCTGTGGCAACGGCAGTGGCTCAGGTGAGCGCACAGGCGGCACCGACTCAGGCCGCAGCGGCTGAGCCGGTGAAAGCTGGCAGCTTGAATTTGCCAGATTTGGATGCTCTGGCGAAGCTGGAGACGGTGGCGCCCGGTTATGCCAAGGCTTGGCTGGAAGCAGAACTGGCGCGTGACAAACAGCGCAGGCTGTTTCGCCTGCTGGGGCTTTTGGTGACCATGGTGCTGGCGGTGTTTGCCATTGGGTTCGGCCAGTGGACCCTCATGCAGGGGGCGACGAGTGAGGCACTCTTTCTGTCGGGCACAGGGCTGTTGGGGCTTGTGGGAACGTTTTTGAGTGCCACCCGCGGCAATTAGCTTTATTCCTACAAGTCCGCAATGAAATAAGGACGTTCGTCATAATTTAGAAATTTGCGAAAATATTGGCTGACAACGAACGCATTTTAGGGTATCATGGTAGTAACAACGAAAGGAGGCGAAGGATGGGCGTCAATGGAGGTTGCTGACGCTCGTCTGCTGCATATGTTGAAAGGTTTAACATCTTTAAAAGACTCTGCCATTGATCTCGGCCTGGGCCTGTTGTTGGCAGTAGGTGCTGTAACGCTGTTGGTTCGTATGGTTAGAAAGTGAGGGATTCTCATGAAAAAGTTACTGAAACGCGCCCTGCGTGCGGTAGTGAAAGTGGCAGTGGTGTTGACGGCTGCACGTTACGTAGTGCCACGTGTTAAAGAACGTTTTTTTGGTTGAACAATGGAAACAAAAGACCGAAGCGCTGAACGCTGCTTCGGTCTTTTTGCATGAAAAATGCTCGACAGCAATGGCTGTCGAGCATTTTTTTATGCGTTTGTGTCTTCCACGGTGTAGGTTTCGCGGCGTGGACGTGGTGCCGGTGCAAGGTTTGGCATGTCGGTGTAATCGAGGGCAAAGAGGTTGTGCAGGTCGTCCATGGTGAGGCGAGAGATGACGCCTTCTTCGGAGGTGATGATGGCGTCGGAGAGCGCCTGTTTTTTCTCTTTGAGTTCGAGAATTTTTTCCTCGATGGTGTCTTTGGTGATGAGGCGAATGACGTGCACACTCTTCTTCTGACCGATGCGGTGGGTGCGGTCGGTGGCCTGGTTTTCCACGCTTTGGTTCCACCATGGGTCGAAGTGGATGACGGTATCGGCGCTGGTAAGGTTGAGGCCGATGCCGCCGGCTTTCAGAGAGATGAGGAAGACAGGGATTTTTTCTTTGTTGAAGCGGTTGACGAGCTCCATGCGATCCTGGCTCTTGGTTTTGCCGGTGAGGGTGACATAAGCGATGCCGCGCTTGTC
>OLVX01002501.1_pt1 | contig 13193 bp, 10 predicted proteins | sample 1673271 | NCBI WGS metagenome assembly OLVX01 (sample SAMEA3178939, study PRJEB25190) | human gut metagenome | biome: human gut; feature: human-associated habitat; material: faeces | place: Austria | collected 2013
TATCACATTTATCACAGTAGGTCTGATGGCAATGGCATTTATGTGTTTCTCTGGTTTGAACATCTAAAAAGAAAGGAATAAGACAATGGATATGAATTTAATATTAGCGAGCATTGGGGTATTCCTTGTGGTTATTCTGCTGCTTGTTGTTATCCTGTTGGTTGCCAAAAATTTCCTGGTACCGTCAGGTAACGTGAAACTGACAATCAACGGTGAAAAGGAATTGGAAGTGGCTTCCGGCTCTACTTTGCTGAATACGCTGTCTGTGAATGGCATATTCCTGTCATCCGCTTGTGGTGGTAAGGGCTCTTGCGGACAGTGCAAATGCCAGGTGCTTGAAGGTGGCGGTGAAATCCTGCCTTCCGAAGTTCCTCACTTTAGCCGTAAACAGCAGCAAGACCATTGGCGTCTGGGCTGTCAGGTGAAAGTGAAAAGTGATATGTCTATCAAGATTGACGAGTCTGTGCTCGGTGTGAAAGAGTGGGAGTGTGAAGTTATCTCCAACAAGAACGTGGCTACATTTATCAAAGAGTTCATCGTTGCTCTGCCTAAGGGTGAACACATGGACTTCATCCCCGGTTCTTATGCACAGATCAAGATTCCTAAATTCTCAATGGACTATGACAAGGATATCGATAAGAGCCTGATTGGTGACGAATATCTGCCTGCATGGGAGAAATTCGGTCTGTTGGGCTTGAGGTGTAAGAACGATGAGGAAACAATCCGTGCTTACTCTATCCGGCAGAAGGTGACCGTATCATGTTGACTGTACGTATCGCTACTCCACCGTTCAAACCGAAAGAACAAGGTCCCGGATTTATGGATGTAATGCCGGGTATCGCTTCTTCTTATATCTTCACGCTGAAACCGGGTGACAAGGTTATTATGAGCGGTCCTTATGGAGATTTCCACCCAATCTTGGATTCTAACAAGGAAATGATGTGGATTGGTGGTGGTGCCGGTATGGCTCCATTACGTGCGCAAATCATGCACTTGACCAAGACATTGCATACTACTGACCGTAAGATGTCTTACTTCTACGGTGCCCGTGCGTTGAACGAAGTATTCTATCTGGAGGACTTCCTGCAAATCGAAAAAGACTTCCCGAACTTCACATTCCATTTGGCACTTGACCGTCCGGATCCTGCTGCTGATGCTGCCGGTGTGAAGTATACTCCGGGATTCGTTCACAACGTAATCTATGAAACTTACCTGAAGAATCACGAAGCTCCTGAAGATATTGAATATTATATGTGTGGTCCTGGCCCGATGTCGAAAGCTGTTGAAAAGATGCTTGATGACCTTGGCGTTCCAGCCCAGAACTTGATGTTCGATAACTTCGGAGGATAATCTTCGAAAAATACCCTCCGGTTGGGAAACTACCGGAAAGGTTATATAAAAACAGGGCGGGAAATCTGAATGCTGATTATGCTTCTCAGATTTCCCGCCTTCTTTTGTGTCTTTTCGGGATGTATTTGGTGAATTTTATGTCAGTTTTGAAGATAGTTATCTGTTTTTGCATCTACTTATCTATTAATTTTGTACTTTTGACTACATAATAGTTCCCTAAATACATTTTGTTATGGAATATCATCGTATTTCTTTTATTCACGACGACACGGAGTATTCGTTTATCAAAGCTATGAATGCAGGTTTAACCGGATATGATCTGATGAAAGCCTGTCGGGTAGAAGTTACGATTTATATGAAGGAGAATAACCTGAAAGGTCGCTATATACTGACTGGAATGGCTAAAGTTTGACCGTCTTTTTGTCTTCATACTCTTACTCTTTTTGTATCTTTGCCACATGTTAGAGAAAAATGAGATTATACAATCGGTTCTTCGTAACTTGAGGATCGAGGAGTTGAACCCGATGCAGGAAGCATCGCTGGAACAAGCTACAGGAAAAAAAGACGTCATACTGTTGTCACCGACAGGATCAGGTAAGACTTTGGCTTATCTGCTGCCATTATTGCTCACTTTGAAAACGGATGACGGTAGTGTGCAGGTATTAATCTTAGTACCTTCACGCGAGCTGGCTTTACAGATAGACAGTGTATTTAAGGCAATGGGTACTTCTTGGAAAACTTGTTGTTGTTATGGTGGGCACCCTATTGCTGAAGAAAAAAAGAGTATTCTAGGCAATCATCCTGCTATTATTATTGGTACTCCGGGACGTATCACCGACCATCTGTCTAAAGGAAATTTCAATCCCGAAACCATTGAAACTTTAATTATCGACGAGTTCGACAAATCGTTGGAGTTTGGTTTCCACGATGAAATGGCAGAGATTATCACCCAGCTTCCGGGATTAAAAAAACGTATGTTGCTTTCAGCTACCGATGCCGAAGAGATTCCCGAATTTACAGGATTGAACCGCACAGTGAAACTGAATTTCCTGCCGGATGCTTCTGAAGAACAGGAATCCCGCCTGACATTAATGAAGGTGATTTCTCCCTCGAAAGACAAGATTGATACTTTATATAATTTGCTTTGTACACTGGGAAGCAGTTCAAGTATTGTTTTCTGTAATCATCGGGATGCGGTAGACCGGGTACATAAGCTTCTGGCTGAAAAGAAGTTATTTGCCGAACGTTTTCATGGTGGCATGGAGCAGCCGGACCGTGAACGTGCTTTGTATAAATTCCGTAACGGTAGTTGTCATGTGCTTATCTCTACGGACCTCGCTGCCCGTGGGCTGGATATACCGGAAATTGAGCATATCATTCATTACCACCTTCCTGTGAACGAAGAAGCCTTCACGCATCGTAACGGACGTACCGCGCGTTGGGATGCAACCGGAACTTCTTATCTGGTGCTTCACGCTGAGGAAAAACTTCCGACTTATATCCCGGATAATATAGAAACAGTGGCATTACCGGAAAATGCTCCTCGTCCTCCTAAATCTGTCTGGACTACTGTATATATAGGTAAAGGAAAGAAAGAAAAATTAAGCCGGATAGATATTGCCGGATTCTTATATAAAAAAGGAAATTTGGCTCGTGAAGATGTAGGGGCTATTGATGTAAAAGAGCATTATGCATTTGTTGCCGTTCGTCGGGCTAAGGTGAAACAATTGCTGAATTTGATCCAAGGAGAAAAGATCAAAGGAATGAAGACAATTATCGAAGAAGCGAAGTAGAAAAAAAACTTTTTCTTTATAAATATTCATTTTTATCTCATTTCTCTTTCACTTTATAATTTATTGATTTTATAGAGTGATATTTTCGACTTTTATTCTTAACTTGATATGTATAGATAACAATATGGTGTATATATCCTGTATAAACCAATAAAAAGTAAGAGAAATCTGCTATAAAATAGTATTTTTATAAGGAAAGATTTGTACGCCGAAAATAAATTCGTAAATTCGCAAAGTCGAAAGACAAAAAGTAACGAAATTGTTAAACCAAAAACAAACTTCAAATGAAAAAGCATAATTTCAATGCAGGACCTTCCATTCTTCCGCGTGAGGTGATAGAGGATACAGCGAAGGCTATTTTAGATTTCAACGGCTCTGGTTTATCTCTGATGGAAATCAGCCACCGTGCCAAAGACTTCCAACCTGTGGTTGACGAGGCAGAGGCATTATTCAAGGAATTACTCAATATCCCCGAAGGTTATTCGGTTTTGTTCCTGGGTGGAGGTGCTAGTATGGAGTTCTGCATGGTGCCCTATAATTTCCTCGAAAAAAAAGCAGCTTATTTGAATACCGGTGTATGGGCAAAGAAAGCAATGAAAGAAGCCAAAGGTTTTGGTGAAGTTGTAGAGGTTGCCTCTTCAGCCGAAGCTACATATACTTATATCCCGAAAGATTACACAATCCCTGTTGATGCAGATTATTTCCATATCACTACAAATAATACAATTTACGGTACGGAATTGAAGAAAGACCTCGATTCTCCGGTTCCAGTGATTGCCGATATGTCTTCTGATATTTTCTCACGTCCGATTGACGTTTCCAAATACATCTGTATCTATGGTGGTGCGCAGAAGAATTTGGCTCCCGCAGGTGTTACATTTGTTATCGTAAAGAATGACGCACTAGGTAAAGTTTCCCGCTATATCCCGACAATGTTGAACTATCAGACTCATATTGATAGTGGCTCTATGTTCAACACTCCTCCGGTAGTACCTATTTATGCTGCTTTGCAGACTCTTCGTTGGATTAAAGCTCAGGGTGGTGTGAAGGAAATGGAACGCCGTGCTATTGAAAAGGCTGATATGCTGTATGCAGAAATTGACCGTAATAAATTGTTCGTAGGTACTGCTGCCAAGGAAGACCGTTCACGCATGAATATCTGTTTTGTAATGGCTCCTGAATACAAAGATTTGGAGGCAGACTTCTTGAAGTTTGCAACAGAAAAAGGTATGGTAGGTATTAAGGGACACCGTTCCGTAGGTGGTTTCCGTGCTTCATGCTACAATGCTATGCCGAAAGAGAGCGTTCAGGCTTTGATTGACTGCATGCAGGAATTTGAAAAACTTCATTAATAATATTGTCACCACAGATTACACAGATTGGCACAGATATTTCTAAATTCTGTGAGAATCTGAGTAATCTGTGGTGAGTTTTTATAAACAGAATTTGATTATGAAAGTACTTGTAGCTACTGAAAAACCGTTTGCAAAGATTGCAGTAGACGGTATCCGTAAAGAAATTGAAGCGGCCGGATATGAGCTTGTTTTGCTTGAAAAATATACAGATAAGGCTCAGTTGTTGGATGCAGTGAAAGATGCTAATGCGATTATTATCCGTAGTGATATTATTGATGCAGAGGTGCTGGATGCTGCTAAAGAACTGAAGATTGTAGTTCGTGCAGGTGCGGGATATGATAATGTAGATTTGGAAGCTGCTACTGCCCATGGTGTATGTGTGATGAATACTCCGGGACAGAACTCTAATGCTGTTGCCGAACTGGCTTTGGGTATGATGATTTATGCTGTCCGTAACTTCTATAACGGTACTTCCGGTACGGAATTAATGGGCAAGAAATTGGGTATCCATGCTTACGGAAACGTAGGTCGCAATGTAGCCCGTGTTGCTAAAGGCTTCGGAATGGAAGTTTATGCATACGATGCATTCTGCCCGAAAGAAGTAATCGAGAAAGACGGAGTGAAAGCGCTTGATTCTGCTGCAGAACTTTACAAGACTTGCCAGTTTGTTTCTCTGCACATCCCGGCAACTGCCGAAACAAAGAACTCTATCAACTATGCTTTGCTGAAAGACATGCCGAAAGGCGCTATGCTAGTGAATACTGCCCGTAAGGAAGTAATTAATGAAGCAGAACTTATCAAATTAATGGAAGACCGTGCAGACTTCAAATACATTACGGACATTATGCCTGCTGCTAACGCTGAATTTGTAGAAAAGTTTGCCGGACGTTATTTCTCAACACCGAAGAAAATAGGTGCACAGACTGCCGAGGCAAATATCAATGCCGGTATTGCTGCAGCTCAACAGATTGTCGGTTTTCTGAAAGACGGTTGTGAGAAGTTTAGAGTAAACAAATAATATTCAGAATGAGGAAGGCGGATTTTCAGGATAACATAGTTATAATCTGATTAAAAACAATCTGTCGCAGAACGTCTTTTTTAGAAATAAGTAGTATATTTGAGCCACAGATTTTATATAAGTCTGTGGCTCTAATTTTTTACATATAAAATACTAATATCATGGCAATAATTAAACCTTTCAAGGGCATTCGTCCTCCGCAGAACCTGGTTGAACAGGTTGCTTCACGTCCTTATGATGTATTGAACTCAGAAGAAGCCCGCGCAGAAGCGGAAGGTAATGAAAAATCCCTTTATCATATTATTAAACCTGAAATAGATTTCCCTGTTGGTACGGACGAACATGATGAATGTGTTTACAGCAAGGCGGCCGAGAATTTCCAACTGTTTCAGGATAAAGGCTGGTTGGTGCAGGATAGCAAGGAAAACTATTATATCTATGCGCAGACAATGAACGGTAAGACGCAGTACGGATTGGTAGTCGGTGCGTATGTTCCCGATTATATGAATGGTGTTATTAAGAAACACGAACTTACCCGTCGCGACAAGGAGGAAGACCGTATGAAGCATGTTCGTGTGAACAATGCGAATATCGAACCCGTATTCTTTGCTTATCCCGATAATGATAAACTGGATGTTATCATCAAGAAATATACTTTGGAAAAGCCCGTCTATGACTTTATCGCTCCGGGTGACGGTTTCGGACATACTTTTTGGATTATTGACCAAAGCGAAGACATTGCGGCTATCACCGCCGAATTTGCTAAAATGCCAGCTCTTTATATTGCCGACGGACATCATCGTTCTGCTGCCGCTGCATTGGTAGGTGCTGAAAAGGCAAAGCAGAATCCGAACCATAAGGGAGATGAAGAATATAACTATTTCATGGCAGTTTGTTTCCCTGCCAATCAGTTGACTATCATTGACTACAACCGTGTGGTAAAAGACCTCAATGGATTAACTCCCGAACAATTCCTTGGCGCCTTGAACAAGAACTTCATTGTTGAGGAAAAGGGGGCGGATATTTACAAACCTTCCGGTTTGCATAATTTCTCTCTTTATCTTGGAGGAAAATGGTATAGTTTGACTGCTAAAGCAGGTACATACAATGATAACGATCCGATCGGCGTGCTTGATGTGACTATATCCTCCAACTTGATTTTGGATGAAATCTTAGGCATCAAAGATTTACGTTCCGACAAACGTATCGACTTTGTAGGAGGTATCCGTGGTTTGGGAGAACTCAAGAAACGTGTAGACAGTGGTGAGATGAAAGTGGCATTAGCTCTTTATCCCGTGTCTATGAAGCAATTAATGGATATTGCCGATACAGGTAACATCATGCCTCCAAAGACAACTTGGTTCGAACCGAAACTTCGTTCGGGACTGGTTATCCATAAATTGGAATAAGACAAGTATCATTTTATAAAATAGAGTGGTCGATTTGTTACAATCATACGGTAGATTATAACGGATCGACCGCTTCTTTATAACGGATCGACCGTTCGTTTGTAGTAAAACGACCGCTTGTTTGTATCATCCCGAACGTATCTCGTCAATTGTCTGATCGCTTAATATTTCCAAACGATAAATTGAAATTTCCGTGTAAACCCGTATCTTTGCAACATGACTGCTGAAGATACTTACAAAACCATTGCCGAACCTTCCGAAGGTATTTATACAGAAAAGCGGAGCAAGTTTATTGCTATCGCCCTGCCTGTGCGTACTCTCGATGAGATAAAAGCTCATCTTGAAACGTATCAGAAGAAGTATTATGATGCACGGCACGTATGCTATGCCTATATGCTGGGAGCCGCTCGCAAAGATTTCCGTGCCAATGATAATGGAGAGCCTTCCGGAACGGCGGGCAAGCCTATTCTCGGACAGATAAACTCCAATGAACTGACAGACATCCTGATTATCGTAGTCCGTTACTTCGGAGGAATCAAGTTGGGGACAAGCGGACTGATTGTTGCCTATAAAGCTGCTGCTGCCGAAGCAATAGCTGCTGCTACGGTCATCGAGAAAACGGTGGACGAGGAAGTGACAATCATGTTTGAGTATCCTTTTATGAATGATGTGATGCGTATTGTCAAGGAAGAAGAACCGGAGATTCTTCGGCAGTCGTATGATATGGATTGCAGTATGACATTGCGCATCCGTTCTTCCATGATGCCGAAACTGCGTGCACGGCTGGAGAAAGTGGAAACGGCACGGATTCTTGAGGAAGACTGATTGAGACATTTACCTATCACCTCTCCCTACGGAGACTCCTCCTTTCCCGAAGGAGGAGAGTTTTGATAGAGATTGTTGGTGGAAGTGAGATAGAATATAAATAAGAAAAATATGTTTATGAGGAACAGATATAATATACTTTTCAGCTTGTTTTGGGCTTCTCTTGTGTTGGTTGGCATTGAAACACAGGCACAGGAGAACTTGAAATTTGCTCCAAACGACATACCTGTTCCCTGGTATTCGCAGAAAATCACAGGTTGTCCCTATACACACTGTTCGCTTGCATCCTCATTAATGGTATTCGATTATTTCAAAGGCATGACAGCAGACGCGCAACGAACCTCTTCGGATGCGGAAAAGAAACTGATTGAATATCAGAGGAACTATTTTTTTAAGAAACGCGCTCCCTTCCGTCGTCGTACATCGATAGGGCAGGGAGGATATTATTCTTTCGAAATAGATTCATTGACCCGTTATTATGAGAATATGATAAGTGCGGAACATTTCCAACAGAAAGATTACCGGATACTGAAAGATTATATCGACCGTGGGATTCCCGTGTTGATAAACGTAAGGTATACAGGAGCAACTCGTGGACTTCGTCCCGGACCACGAGGACATTGGATTGTATTGCGTGGCATTGATGATAAATATGTGTGGGTGAATGACCCCGGCCGTTCGCCGGAGATGAGGAGTAAAGGCGAGAATATTCGCTATCCGATTAAGAAACAAGTCGGCAATCCTTCTTATTTTGACGGATGCTGGACAGGCAGATATATTGTGGTTACTCCGAGAGAATGGATACGTAATCCTCTTGAATCAGTAAATAAGAAACATAAGATATATGGCATTTGAAGCAACAAAAAAAGAATGGTGCGAACTTTATACTTTCTTCCGCCTGTTGGCAGACGGAAAAGTTGTATTAGGCACGGCAGAAGCGAAAATAGGAGAAATGTCCTGGCCTATTGCAGTGATTCAACGGGAAGAACATGACGGAACGCGCCGGTATTATATTGAAGAAGAATCAGTCCGTATTGAGGGAGAAACGGGTGTTAAGTCCATGCCGCGTGAAGATTTCGGTATTGTTGCCGATCTGATTTTGCAGGCAGTGAAATCCTCCTCGGAAAATGATGTCACCTCGCCGGAGGGAGTGGAAGAATTTTTGGACGAAGCCGGTATCTTCGATTTGGAAGCAAAAACAGAAGATCGTACAGATTTCTCGGTTGCCTTTTGGCATCCGGAAGCTCCGGTAAGAGGTTTCAATGTACGTTCGCGGTTGAGTGCCATGAATCCGTTATTGGACGGAGGGCGTGCGGCAAATCTTAAACTGGAGCAGAGTGGAATCAAGTTTGCTACTCCTACGGTGAATAAGATTAATGCATTGCCCGAATCCCCCAACGAAGTATCCGAGCGAATGATGCTGATAGAGCGTTTGGGTGGTGTGCTCAAATATTCGGATGTAGCCGACCGTGTGTTCCGCAGTAATCTTCTGATGATTGATTTACATTTTCCGCGTGTACTGACAGAGATGATTCGTATTATGCATTTGGACGGCATCTCCCGAATCAGTGAATTGACGGAAGTAATCAAGCAGATGAATCCTCTGAAGATAAAAGATGAGTTGATAAACAAACATTGTTTCTATGAGTTTAAAATAAAGCAATTCTTAATGGCTCTGGCCTTGGGGATGCGTCCGGCAAAGATATACAATGGTCAGGATTCGGCTGTTGAAGGCATTTTGCTGGTAGGTGGAAACGGGGAAGTACTTTGTTATCATAAATCGGAGAAGCAGGTCATGGAAGACTTCCTGTTCCGAAATACTCGTTTGGAAAAGGGCTCTTTGGATAAAGATAAATATGGCTTTTTGGAGAAAGAGAACGGAGTTTATTATTTCAAGCTGAATGCAAAGATTGGTTTGGTTAAACGGTAAATAAATTATAGTATGAAGACAAATGAAATTTTAGAGAATATCAAAGCACGTCGAAGTGTACGGGCTTACACCGGTCAGCAGGTCTCGGAAGAGGATTTGCAGGCTGTTCTGGAGGCTGCTACTTATGCACCGAGCGGGATGCATCTGGAGACATGGCATTTCACTGCCATTCAGAATGCCGATAAACTGACCGAATTGAATGAACGTATCAAGGGATCTTTTGCCAAGAGCGACGAACCCCGTTTGAAGGAACGCGGGCAGAGCAAGACGTATTGTTGCTATTATCATGCTCCTACTTTGGTTATCGTTTCCAATGAGCCGACTCAGTGGTGGGCGGGTATGGACTGCGCCTGTGCTATCGAAAATATGTTTCTTGCGGCTCATTCTCTGGGGATCGGTTCTTGTTGGATAAATCAGCTCGGGACGACGTGTGACGATCCTGAGGTACGTGCATTTATTACTTCGTTGGGCGTTCCGGAAAATCATAAAGTTTACGGTTGTGTAGCGTTGGGATATGCTGATTCTAAAATCCCGATGAAAGAGAAAAAGGTGAAAGACGGTACGATAACTATTGTCAAGTAGGCATTTCCGAATATATAAGTCCCGGGTATATTTCCATTATGCCCGGGACTTTTGTGTGTTTAGCCCTGGGAAGAAAGGTGATGAGTCCGGGCTTTATAGAGATAATCCCGGAGCACAACAAGTGTAAGCCCCGGGATTGTTTTATTAGTTTTTCATCACTTTATTTGTGATGATTTTCTCTGTGGCCGTTTCTTCTTATTCGAATGTGCCGTAGCGAGTCGGCAATAACTTCCGGTCTCCCAGTGTATTGTCTACACGTGCCACATTTATCCAGAACTTATTCTCACGTACACTTTCTATCGGGTAAGCTGCTTTTTCGCGTGTGTACGAGTGCTCCCAGCGATCACTTACAATTTCGTATTCGGGATGCGGAGCATTAATCAATACGTTGTCGTCTTTGTCCGCTTCACCGTTCTTCACTTCTTGAATTTCCTGCCAGATGTTCAGCATGACATCAACGAAATTATCCAGTTCTGCCAGACTCTCGCTTTCGGTTGGCTCAATCATCAGCGTGCCATGCACAGGGAAGGAGAGGGTAGGAGCATGATAACCATAATCCATGAGACGTTTTGCGATATCATTTTCGGAGATGCCCGTTTCCTCGTGCACTTTGCGGCATTCCAGAATCATCTCGTGCCCGACGAAACCATTCGCTCCGCGATAAACGATCCCATACGTGTCTTTCAGACAAGCAGCCAGGTAATTGGCATTTAGAATCGCGATTTTAGTAGCCATAGTCAGTCCTTCTGTACCCATCATACGGATGTATCCGTAAGTGATCGGCAGGATTCCCGCACTTCCGAACGGAGCGGAGGAAACCTGATTCTGTGCATTACCGAAGATTCCGTGTCCCGGAAGGAAAGGTACCAGATGCTCGGCCACACAGATAGGACCCACACCCGGACCACCACCACCGTGAGGTGAAGCAAACGTTTTGTGAAGGTTCAAATGGCAGACATCAGCACCGATAAATCCCGGATTGGTTAACCCGACTTGTGCATTCATGTTCGCACCGTCCATATATACTTGTGCTCCACAAGCATGGATAATATGGCAGATTTCTTTTATTTCTGTTTCGAAGATACCGTGTGTAGAAGGGTATGTAATCATCAGTGCCGCCAGTTCTTCTTTGTTTTCTTCCGCTTTGGCACACAAGTCGTCCATGTCTACATTTCCTTGCTCGTCGCATGCGCAGGTGACGGTTATAAACCCTGCCTGTATTGCCGATGCCGGATTCGTTCCGTGAGCTGAAGCGGGAATCAATATCTTGTTACGGTGTCCCTGACCAATGCTTTCGAGATAGGCACGAATCACACGAAGGCCTGTATATTCTCCGGCAGCTCCCGAATTTGGCTGCAAACTTACGCCGGCAAAACCGGTGATGATCTTCAAGTCCTCACTCAGATTATTAATCAATTCCCGATACCCTTCCGCCTGGTCTTCCGGAACCAATGGATGCATACCCATAAATTCGGGACGGCTCAAAGGCAGCATTTCCGCAGCGGCATTCAGTTTCATGGTACATGAACCGAGGGAGATCATAGATTGGGCCAGCGAAATATCCTTGCGGTCAAGACGTTTGATGTAACGCATCATCTCCGTCTCCGTATGATATTTGTTGAATACTTCGTGTGTAAGGAAAGGCGTGGTACGTTTTACAGTCTTGTCTATATTGCTTTTTTCAGGGATGTCATCCACCTTCTGATAATCTTTTCCCGCAGCAATGGCAAAGATAGAAAGCAACACATTGGCGGCTGCTACATCAGTCGTTTCGTCAATACTGAACCCTACGTTTCCGTTTTCGAAATAACGCAGATTTACTTCCTTGCTAAGAGCTATCGTACGGATTTGCTGTGCCGAAACGTGTTCGGGCAGTTCGAAGCGCAGGGTATCGAAGTATTGTGCATTCACTTGCGTATATCCGAATTTCTTCAATTGTTTATCAAGGAATACGGTGATACTGTGGATACGTGAAGCGATAGTCGTGATACCTTCCTGACCGTGGTAAACGGCATAGAATCCTGCCATTGTAGCCAGCAATGCCTGTGCCGTACAGATATTTGAAGTTGCCTTCTCGCGTTTGATATGCTGTTCGCGGGTCTGTAAAGCCATTCGGTAACAAAGTTTACCGTATTTGTCTTTAGACCAGCCGATGATTCGTCCTGGCATATTCCGTTTGTATTCATCCCGTGTGGCGAAGTAGCCGGCCGAAGGTCCGCCGTAGAACATCGGTGTGCCTAGGCGTTGTGTTGTTCCGAATACGATGTCCGCTCCCCATTCTCCCGGAGGTGTCAGCAAGGCAAGACTTAGGATGTCGGCGGCAACGGCAACTTTACAATCTGCCGCATGAGCCTTTTCCGTAAACTCTGTGTAATCTTCTACGCTGCCATTCGAATTGGGATATTGCAATACGCAGGCAAATACTTCCTGTGAAGGTTCAAATTCTTTATATTTACCTACACGCAGCTCGATGCCTTGAGGTACGGCACGTGTAGTCATTACCGCCAATGTCTGAGGGAAAATATTTTCGTCAACAAACACTACGTTCGCACCCGCTTTCTGTTGCGCACGGGAACGTAGGGCGTACATCATACTTACGGCTTCGGCAGCCGCAGTCGCTTCGTCCAAGAGTGAGCAGTTGGCAAGCGGCATGGCGGTAAGGTCGCATATGGCAGTTTGGAAATTCATCAGTGCTTCCAGGCGTCCTTGCGAAACTTCGGTCTGATAAGGAGTATAAGACGTATACCATACGGGATTTTCGAACACATTCCGTTGGATAACGGCCGGAGTAATCGTGTTGTACCAACCCATACCAATGTATGTAGTGTACAGTTTGTTCTTACCTGCCAGTTCGGCGATGTGTTTCCCAAATTCGTATTCCGTCAGGGGAGCGTTTAATGCCAGTGGCTCTTTCAGCCGGATATTGGCGGG
>OLVX01002505.1_pt1 | contig 13191 bp, 15 predicted proteins | sample 1673271 | NCBI WGS metagenome assembly OLVX01 (sample SAMEA3178939, study PRJEB25190) | human gut metagenome | biome: human gut; feature: human-associated habitat; material: faeces | place: Austria | collected 2013
AGCTAATCCCCCATATGACGTTTGCGACTTAATAAAAGTATCACAAACATCTTTTTTTGTCAACTGTATTTATAAAACTTTTCGACCATTCACCGTCAGCTTAAAAGTTGTTCCCAGCACTTCCGCGGATTTTCTGCAAAGCATCATTCTCTCCAGAAAAATCTCAAAGTAATCATACATGGAACAAATATTTTCATCAATCTGAAGATTAAGTGCAATAACCGACCTATCTTTTGCGATCTTAAGTTTTGAATCTGTAACCGCATAATTGACACGATCATGAATGTCAAAAGCTGATTGCTCTTTTTGACGCACCCGGCTTCTTCTTACATCTGTTTTATCTGCAATAATAAGTGCCGCTGAAACCACATCCTCAGGGCTTCCTGTTGATTCGTCATGATTACCGATGGCTGCTATTACAGTTATTCTGTCTTCCAGAGACATATCTGTATCCTTTAGCAGATCGTTTGCGAGAAGTGCCCCGTACTCTGCATGGTGCGTTCTGTTAATGGCATTCCCGATATCATGCATATACCCTGCAATTCTAGCAAGTTCGACTCTATGTTCATTGTAATCAAGCTTTTGAAGTACTTCCGCTGCTCTATTTGAAACTATGTTAATATGCCTCATAGAATGCTCTGTATAACCTAAGGCATCCAGCTGTTTTTGAGAACTCTCAATTAGATAATTTATCTCCTTGTTATTTTTAACATCTGAAAATGTTACCATATATGTCCTCCATACTGTTAAATTCTACTCTATCTGTAAGAAAATATCAACCTTTTATATGCAATTTTTTTATTTTTTACTATATTTATTTAGTTTATATTATCTTACATTTCTATCTCCTCATATTAACTCCAATAATTCCACCAATCATTCCTGCAATAATTGAAGCAGCCATTAGAATAATTGCACTTAAATTTACATTAAAGTTTGAATTTATTGTACTAGATAATAAATATATTACAATAACATATATTCCTCCAACAATAGCTCCATTAAAAATTCCCCTTTTTGCAATTTTTGAAACACTCAATATGCTTCCAATCAAAATACTAATTGATGTTATGCCTATTACAACATAATTAATAGTGTTCTCACTAATCTCAGTATTTACAAGTATTATAGAATATATTAATAAACCAGCAATTGTAAGTACAATTGATAAAATGCTTCCTCTTAAAATTCTTGTTACGTTACTGCTTTCAGCATTAGATGTTTCTTTAGATATCTTTTTTATAAACTTCATACATAAAAACCTCCAATTATAAATTACTATAATATATTATAATTGAAGGCTTTTTATGTTTATTTTTTCTCTTTTTACTAGAAATTACAGTTCATTATTATTAGCAATTTCATTTGAACTATTAGTACTACTATTATTACTATTATTTGTTTTTTCGTTACTAGAATTATTTGTAACAGGCTCAAGCCCTAATACATTTTTTAAGTATTCAATAACATTCATAGTGTTACCTTGATATGTTAAATAATATTGATTTTCTCCCGAATTATTTATTACATACATGTCTGTAACAAGAGGTAATATTAGCTCTTTACCAGATGAATTGTATAATCCATATAAGCCATCTTTTCGTACGACTATAGCCTCATATTCTGGAATTACAACTAAACTATTTGCCTGATTATTCTTTGATGAGTTAGATAAACATCCTAGACTGTCAAATTCAAGCGAAGCAATCGTATTTCCATTTAGGTCCAATAATCCCCATTTATTTGATCTTTTAACAGGAATACATTTTTCAAATAATATATATGGGTTATCTATTTCATTTGTAGGAAAATCACTTTTACTTATTCCAATTTGCTCATATTCTATATATACAATTACACGCTCATTTTTGTTAATTATTCCATACTGCGTTTTTGATGCACTTGAAGTTTTCGATACAAGATATAACCCTCTAGCCTTGCTTATAAGTTTTATACTCGTGTAGTCAGGCGTTATTTTTGTTTTTCCAGTCTTATCTATAATTCCAAATTTTCCATCGTCAGTCTCTACAATAAATTCCTCTTCTTCTTCCTCAAAAGAAATAGATTTGTATTTTTCACCAATTATTGTGTTGTTTGACGAATTTTTTACACCATACTTTCCAGCTGTATTTTTTACAACTATCATATCATATAAAATAGCTTTTTTATTTTTATATGATTCTACATTATCTTGTGCGACAATTTCAGCACTTTCTGGTATTGTTTTCGCATAAGATGTTGATAAATAATTCATTGTATATATTTTCAATGTATTATTATCCTTATTATATGAATATGCTAAATTACATCCTTTACTTATTCCGTCAATTGTTGTATACATTTTATTGTTAGACATAAATACTGGTTCATCAATTTCAAAATATTCATAATCAGCATCCGAACTTTGGCTTTCTGTCAATATTGCTTTATATATTTGGTTAGACTCGGTTATATATGATACAGTTTCGTATTTATTTTGCAAATAACATTTATCTACATCCTCTGAATACGGGTCTTTATATTCACCATTATTTTTTGTATAACCAATTTTGTCAGCTATATCTTCAAGAGAAACATAAATATTATTTTTGTTTTTGTCAATTATCATCGTGTCAGATTTTATTGAAACTCTTGCATTATTAATATAACATTTGAATTTGTTTTTCTCTATATAAGAAATGTAAAATATCAACCCTATTGATAGTATAAACAATATAATAATTGTAATACCAAGTATTATCATTAATTTTTTTGTTTTAGCTTTATTGTTTTCAAAATTTGGTTGTTGTTCATATAAATTCATTCTTTATTCCCCCTCGTATAGCTATAACGCATATAAGTTCTATAATTTGTCATTTGTATAACCATATTTTTTATAGAATTCTTCTTTAAAATTTAATAAATTATCATTTTCTATTTCAATTCTAACTCTTTCCATTAATTTAGTCAAGAAATATAAATTATGTGTTGACAATAATCTTGTTCCTAATATTTCTTTAGTTTTTACTAGGTGTCTAATATATGCTCTTGTATAATTTCTACAAGTATAACAATCACATTCTGGGTCTAATGGAGTAAAATCTCTTTCATATGTTGCATTTCTAATAACAACCTTACCATTCCAAGTCATAGCTGTTCCGTTTCTTGCAATTCTAGTTGGCAATACACAATCGCACATATCAATTCCAGCAAGAGCCGCCTCTATTAAATAGTCTGGTGTACCAACTCCCATAAGATACCTTGGCTTATTTTTAGGCATTAATGGAGTAGTATATTTTAAAATATCTAAAAATTCTTCTTTAGGTTCTCCAACACTAATTCCACCAATTGCATATCCTGGAAAATCAAGTTTTATTAAATCTTCAGCACTTTGTTTTCTCAAATCTTTATAAAATCCGCCTTGTATTATTCCAAATAAGCCTTGCTGTTCAACATTTTTATGTGCTTCTTTGCATCTTACTGCCCATCTAGTTGTCCTTTCCATCGAATTTTTAGTATACTCATATGTAGATGGATATGGACAACATTCGTCAAATGACATTATAATATCTGCTCCTAAGTCTTCTTCAATCTGCATTACTTTTTCTGGAGTAAACATATGTCTACTTCCGTCTAAATGAGATCTAAACTCTACTCCATCCTCTGATATTGTTCTTAACTCGCTTAAACTAAAAACCTGAAATCCTCCACAGTCTGTTAGTATTGGCTTGTCCCAATTCATGAATTTATGTAAGCCTCCAGCTTCTTTAACTATTTTTTCTCCTGGTCTTAAATATAAATGATATGTATTTGATAGTATAATTTGAGCACCTAAATCTTTTACTTCTTCTGGTGTCATAGATTTTACAGTAGCCTGTGTTCCAACTGGCATAAATACTGGAGTTTGAATATCTCCGTGTGGTGTATGTACAATTCCCCTTCTAGCGCCAGAATTTTTATCTTCGTGTAATAATTCATATGTTATTGCTTGTTCCATATTTTTACTATTCAATTTTATAGAAAATCTATTTAATTGAGTTATTCCTTTCTTTTATATTTTACTTTTATTTTATGAACATTGCATCTCCAAAGCTAAAAAATTTATATTTTTCCTTTACAGCCTCATTATATGCATTTAGTACATTTTCTCTCCCTGCTAATGCAGATACCAACATCAATAATGTAGATTCTGGTAAATGGAAATTTGTTATTAATCCATCTAAACATTTAAATTTGTAACCCGGGTAAATATAAATTCCAGTATCTCCTTCACATTCTTTTACAAGACCTTTTTCATCAGCAACAGTTTCTATTGTTCTACAAGATGTTGTTCCAACTGCAATTACCCTATGTCCAGATAGCTTTGTAGAGTTTATTTTTTCTGCATCTTCTGCCTTAATGTAATAGTGTTCTGTATGCATATGGTGGTCTTCTATGTTTTTTTCTTTTACTGGTCTAAAAGTTCCAATTCCAACATGTAATGTAACATTTGCAATTTTCACACCTTTTTCTTCTACCTTTTTTAGAAGTTCATCTGTAAAATGTAACCCTGCTGTAGGAGCTGCTGCAGATCCATTATATTTAGCATACACCGTCTGGTATCTGTCATTATCTTTTAGACTCTCATGAATGTATGGTGGTAATGGCATTAATCCTATTTTATCAAGTATTTCATTAAATATTCCACTATATGAAAATTTTACTTTTCTTGTTCCATCTTGCATAACATCTAATATTTTAGCCTTAAGTAAACCATCTCCAAATATAACCGTTGTTCCAACATGAAGTTTATTTCCCGGTCTTACCATTGTTTCCCATATATCACCTTCTAAATTTTTGAGTAATATAAATTCAACATTTGCACCAGTTTCTTTTTTTCCATATAAACGTGCTGGTATAACTCTTGTGTTATTTCTTACTAAACAATCTCCTGGTTCCAAATAATCAATTATGTCTTTAAAAATCCTGTGTTCTATCTCTCCAGTATTTTTATCTAATATCATTAATCTAGATTCATCTCTTTTTTCTATTGGTGTTTGTGCTATCAATTCTTCTGGTAGTTCATAATTAAATTCAGATAATTCCATTTTTATTCAGATACTCCTTTTGTTTGTACAATATTATAATCTTTATTTTTTTCTTTAAATAATCTCTTCATTTGATAAATTATACTGTTTATCGCTTGTTTTATATTTTTTGGTTCCTCAAGTTTATCCAATTTTAAAGAATACGTAAAATCTGTAGATTTTACTGGTTTAATTGTATATATTTCTTTTGGAAGCCCTATATAATCTCCAGAATAATTTTTTATGTTCTTATTCATGTAGTCTATATACCATTTTCTTAATCCATCATTTCTATCATCTACATAATTATAAAGATTATAATCATGCAGATTAGGAACTTCGTAGCCATTTTCTCTTGCGTTTCTTTCAAGTGTATGTAAAAATTCGTGAACAAAAACCTCCTCAGGGAATGTGTTTGTTGTATAATTATTTGTTTGTTGCTGAATAATTCTTACATTAGAAAAACCTTTTCCTAAAAAAATCATATTTCCTAATCCGATCCACTCACATAATTTATTATTTTGTGTTAAAACACTCTCCAACGGTAAATTTGTACACACAAATATATGGTCAAATTCTTTTTGTTTAACATATTTATTTATTAGCTTATACGCATCCTTTTCTCCAATGTAATAACCATTTTCCTCGTCATATGATAACATTGTAAGTGGTTCTGTTATTTCTATAATTTCATATTCAATATTCATTTGATTATTTGAAATATTTCTTATTGAATTTTTTAGTCTTTGTAAATTGATATTTACAACAGTTTTATCAGACATAGTCATGCTATATTTTTGTAAATTTCCATTTATATTTACACTCGCATTATCTATTAGGAAAACTCCAAAATTCCAGGTATTGCTTTCATCTAATGCTCCTTCTTCTATTTGCAAATTTGCAAACTAAGCTGTTCCCTCTGCAGTATTTAGCACTCCTCCTAGTCTAAATCCAACTTGTACTTTATTATTGTTCTTTGAATTAAACATAAATTCTAACTTAGTCCAATCCGTGTTACCTTGTATAACTTCCGAGTGTTCCTCCGTACCATTTAAACATATCTGTGCCCCAGCAGTTGGGTCATTATCGTTTCCTACCACATTTTTGGTTTTTACCATACAAGTTATCCTGTAAGGAGTGTTGGGTATAACAGAAATTTCCCTATAAAACATAGCATCATTTGAAATTTTATTTTCAACTTTATAACTTCTGCTATTATCATACTTTTCGCTTGAATCTCTTGAAAATTTTGTCTTTCCTTTTTCGGCAATACCTTTAGTGTAAAAGTTATAATCATATTTTCTATATACAAAAATTGCAAATATTATTATTACTATTATAAATATATTGGACATCAAATTTTTATATTTATTATTTTCCATATTTTACCTCTTTTGTTGTTTTTTACATAATTGAGTAAAAACTGCTATCCATTATGGCACACTACAGAAAAAGGAGTATATAAATATATTCCTTTTTCTTAGTACATTACTTATTTTATGCAGTTCCAGTTTTTTTGGTTGTTGTAGTTCTTCTTGCTTTTGCCTTTTTAGGAATTTCTCGATTATTATTTATTATTAATTTTGGAGCTTCTCCATTTTCAACAGTTGCCCTAGTTATTATGCACTTTTCAATCTTTGGGTTTGAAGGAATTTCAAACATTATATCTCTCATAATATCTTCTATTATTGCTCTTAATCCTCTTGCTCCAGTCTTTCTTTCAATTGCTTTATCAACAACAGCATTTAAGGCTTCATCATCAAACTCTAATTCAACATTATCATATTTAAATAATTTTTTATATTGTTTTACCAACGAATTTTTTGGTTCAACCATTATTTTAATTAATGCTTCTCTATCTAATTCCTTGAGAGTTGTTACTATAGGTAATCTACCAACAAATTCTGGAATTAATCCAAATTTTAGTAAATCTTGTGGCAGTAATGCTTCAAACACATCATATTTGTTCATTTCTTTACTACTTTTTATATCAGCCCCAAATCCCATAGTCTTTTTATCAACTCTATCTTTTATTATTTTTTCTAGTCCGTCAAAAGCTCCACCACAAATAAATAAAATATTTTGAGTATTTATTTGTATAAATTCTTGATGCGGATGTTTTCTTCCACCCTGTGGTGGTACAGAAGCAACAGTCCCTTCAATAATTTTTAATAGAGCTTGTTGAACTCCTTCACCACTTACATCTCTCGTTATTGATGGGTTTTCTGATTTTCTTGAAATCTTATCAATTTCATCTATATATATTATTCCTTTTTCAGCTTTTTCTACATCATAATCAGCTGCTTGTATTAACTTTAACAAGATGTTCTCAACATCTTCACCAACATAGCCTGCCTCAGTTAGTGTTGTAGCATCAGCAATAGCAAAAGGAACTTTCAATATTCTTGCTAATGTTTGAGCAAGCAATGTTTTTCCACAACCAGTTGGACCTAATAATAATATATTACTTTTTTGTATTTCAACATCATCTTTTTCAACATTCTTTTCTGCATTTATTCTCTTATAATGGTTATAAACTGCAACAGCTAATGTTTTTTTTGCAGTGTCCTGCCCTATTACATACTGGTCTAATATATCTTTTATTTCTTCTGGCTTTGGTAAATCAGCTGGTGATTCAAGTTCATATGTTATTTCACTATCTTCATATAAATCATTTTCTATAATATTTGTACAAACTTTTATACATTCGTCGCAAATATATACTCCTGGTCCAGCTATTATTCTTTCAACATCTTCTTGTGTCTTTCCACAAAAAGAACATCTAATAGATTTATCTTTATCTCCTTTTGGCATTAATAATCTCCTTTTTTTTAATTTCTTATGTGATACTTCCTTTTATTTTCTCTTTTCCATTATTCCGTCTATTAATCCGTATTCCAATGCTTCTTGTGCTGTCATATAATGGTCTCTCTCAGTATCTCTATTAATTACATCTATTGATTGACCAGTTCTATCACTTAATATTTTGTTTAATTTTTCTCTTGTTTTTACCATATGGTCTGCATGTATTTTAATTTCAGTTGCCTGGCCAGAAAGTCCTCCACCTCCAATTAGTGGTTGGTGTATTAATATTTCTGAATTAGGTGTTGCAAAACGTTTTCCCTTTTCTCCAGATGCTAGCAATACAGATCCCATACTTGCAGCCAAACCAACACATATGGTTGACACTGGACATTTTATATAATTCATAGTATCAACAATTGCCATACCATCTGTAATTGAACCTCCTGGGCTATTTATATATAAGTCTATTTCTTTATCTGGGTCTTCTGATTCAAGAAATAATAGTTGAGCAACAACTAATCCAGCAGATGTTGCATTTACATCTTCTCCCAAAAAAATAATTCTATCCTTTAACAGTCTTGAGAAAATATCATAAGATCTCTCTCCTCTTGCAGATTGCTCTATAACATATGGTACTAAGCTATCTTTTTCAAACATATTTTTACTTCCTCCTATTTTATCTTATTGGTTAATTTTTAAAATTTAAAATAGTTAGTGAGCATAATGATATTTATAATTTATATAAATAAATTTCCCCCCTAACTATTTCGATTACTATTTCTTTATTTTAGCATTTTCAATTATTATTTTTATTGCTTTTTCTATTTTAACGTTATTTCTTAAATATTCTACTAAAGCTTCGTTTTTACTTAACTCTTCTTCTTTTCTACCGTAGCTTTTTGCCATTTCTTTTAGCTTTTCAGCCACTTCATCATCAGAGGCTTCTATTTTTTCTTCTTTAATAATTGCTTCAAGTACTAGTCTTGATTTTACATTTTTCTCAGCTTGCACTCTGTAATTATCTTCAATTTCTTTTCTTGTTTTATTCATTATTTTTAAATATTGTTCTAAATTAATTCCCTGGTAAGATAATTGTTGATCCATGTCTCTTATCATTGTTTCAACTTCATTGTCTATCATTCCAGATGGTATATCAATTTCAGTATTTTTAGCAACCTCTTCTACTGCTGCAGTTTCTGTCTCATGTTTTGCTCTATCATCATTTGATGCTTGTCTCTTTTCTTTTATACTTGTTTTTAAATCATTTAATGTATCAAATTCAGAAACATCTTTAGCAAATTCATCATCTAATTTTGGTAATTTCTTTTCTTTTATTTCATTTACCTTTACTTTAAATATTGCATCTTTTCCAGCTAAATCGTCTGAAAAATATTCTTCTGGGAATTTAACTTTTATTTCTTTTTCTTCTCCAGTTTTCATTCCTATTACTTGTTCCTCAAATCCTGGTATAAAAGCACCGCTACCAATTTCTAGTTCATGGTTTTCTGCTTTTCCTCCTTCAAAAGGTTTCCCATCTACAAATCCTTCAAAATCTATAACTGCAATATCTTTTTCTTGTACAGGTCTATTATCTACTGTTATTGTTCTTGCATTATGTTCTTGCATATGCGCAATTTCATGTTCTACATCTTCATCTGTTACTGGATATTCAACCTTCTTTAATTCTACTCCCTTATATTTTCCCAACTTTACTTCTGGTTTTGTTTGCACAATTGCTGTAAATATTAAATCTTCGCCTTTTTTCATTTTTACTATGTCAATTTCTGGTTTACTTACAACATCTAATTTATTGTCTTCTATTTCTTTTTCGTAAATTGCTGGAACTAATTCATTGAAAGCATCCTCATAAAATATCTCATCTCCATACATTCTTTCAACAATATTAAATGGTGCTTTTCCCTTTCTAAAACCAGGTATATTAAAATATCTTGCACTTTTATTAAATACCTTCATTATAGCATCATCAAATTTTTTTGCTTCAATCGTAAACTCTAGTTTTAATTCGTTATTATTCTCTGTTTTTTCTATCTTTATACTCATTTAATTCAAGTCCTTTCTCATTTTCAATAAATTGCTAATTTATTATACCACAAATTGCACATATTGCAAGCTTTTTTTAGATTTTGTTCCATACTTTTCTGCATGTTTGTCAAACATATGTCACACTTTATTACACAATTTGCTCCTATTTTCTAAAATTCATAGTCTATTGCTTGTCTATCAATTCTTATCTGCTTACATAAAGCTGATACTTTCACATGTTCAGGATTATTTTTATATTTTTCTAAGTCTTCCATAGTTTCGAATTCAGAAATTAGTATTGCATCATAATTATTTTTAGGATTTATATTTATTCCAGTCTCCATATATTTTATTTCTGGAATTATTTTTTTTAAACTATTTAATCCTTCTAAAAACTTTTTCATGTTCTCCTCTTCACCGTCTTTAAACTTCCACATTACAATATGTTTTATCATTTAATACTCCTCCTATTATATTTTTATTATTTTATTTTTTATCAAATCTGTATAATATAAGATTTCCTTATTTAATTTCTTTGCATATTCTATTTCTAAATTTGTGCTATACCCAATATAATCATCTACATTTATCACTAATATAGCATCAGATAATTCTATTTTCTTAAAGTGCTCTTCTTTTAGCATTTCTAATTGTTCTTCTGTTCTTTCTGTAGTTTCATAAGTCGGATATATTGGAGTAAGAATACAATTACCTAACAATGCCATTTCTTCAGCAGCGCGCATCATATATTTTTGAAATCTCAAACTTCCACATAATGTTATAATCTTCATAATATAAACTCCTATATAAATTATCAATTTTAATTTATAACACAAAATCACTCATTTATCAATATGTAAAAAGAACTACACATTTTAGTGTAATTCTCTATCTATTATTTTATTATGCTTTCCAATAAATTTACCAATTCTTCTTCTGTTATTCCGTTTGTTTCTATATCAAAATATATTTCTTTACATTTAAATGTTGCTACATACACCTTTTCATATTGAGATATAATAACATCTACATTACCGATTTTTGATATCTTTTTACTATCATCTAAGAAATAATCTCTTATTGGCTCTCCTACTTCTGAAAAAGCAACTTTAATACTATTTTCATAGTCTTTACTATAATAAAATACATAATCATGCAATAAACTATATTCAGCAGTATCATGATTTTCTTTTGTAAAAATTTCATAGCTGTTGGCCAATTTATATTCACTTGGCAATGTTATATTATTAATAAATTCAAATTTTTCTGGTATGCTGGTCATCTCAACAGTTTGCGCATCTGCATCTAACTTTGCCATTGAGGCACCTTGCATCGGATTAATTTCTAGCATTATATTCATATTTTGACTTCTAACCATTCCTTCATCTTCGGTTTTTATTATATTTTTATTCGTCTTTTTCTGTCCAGCTAATATTCCAATACCTAATATAAATACTGCACAAGCCGATGATAAAGCATAGATAATCTTTTTATTTTTTATGATTTTCATATAGAATTCTTTTTTATTCTTATCTTTTGGTGTTTCATATTCTTCCTCTAGATATTTGTCATCAATATCTCCAATAGCTCTTAATAAATCTTTTGAATTCATATCACTTCACCTCTTTCTTCTAAATATTTTCTTAAAGCATTTCTCATTCTTAATAATTCCATTTTCGTTTTACTTTCTTTTTGCTTATGTTTTGTTGCTATATCTTTAATCGAACTCATATACCAATACCTCTCGAGAAATACCACTCTTTTTTCCTTTGACAGATTTTCTAAGAACATATTAAGCTCTTTCACAAGCTCATTGTATTCAATTTCCTTCTCCATACTATTTGTTGGTATGCAATCTTCTAATTCTTCATAAACTAAATCCATTGAATTATTCCTTTTTTGTGCATTTTTACTATCATATTTGTCAAGAGCTAAATTTCTTGTAATCTTTGCCAAAAATGCCTTAAAAATACTAGGTCTATTGGGAGGAAGAGCATTCCATACACGCAAATATGTATCATTCACACATTCTTCAGAGTCCTCTATATTTGTTAAAATGTTATGGGCTATTTTACTGCAATATTTTCCATATTTCTTATCTGTTTCTGGTATTGCTACTTCATTACGCTTCCAGTAAAGTTCAATTATTTCATTGTCTTCCATCTTATCTCCTTCATCTATACTGACGTAAAAATTTTTATTTAGTCACATATGAATTACTTATAACAAAAAAACAGATAATTATCAATAAGATAAACCTCATTTCGGCTTATTTTTAAAATAATTATCTGTTTTCGCTATTTTACTTCTGTAAAATCTTTTCTTTTTCCTTCTTCAATCTCAGTATATAAATTAATTTTGTAATCTAGCCTTTCTAGCGTTTCCATTATGTTCTTTTGTTTTTCTTGGAGTTTTTCTCTTGCTATCGTCATTATATTCCTCCATCTTTTATTACATAATTAATCCTTTAACTTCAATCCATCTTTAAAAGCATGTCCTACAACATCACCAAGCACTCTATAAGTGTTGCTTACCATATCAAATGTTATAATCTCCATTTTATCCACATCAATGTTTTTATACATAACATTTCCTCCTTTAATTATTAATATAAACTACTTAGCAGCTTTTATACCCTATTTCACAATGTATCTCTTTGTGGCAATTTGAACATACTAATATGCATTTTTCTAATTCTTTTTTATAATCCTGCCAAGACATTGTATTTCCAGATCCAAGCTTAAATTCTTTCTCTAATGGATTTAAATGATGAAATTCAAGGGCATCAATGCATTTATTATATCCACACCTTGAACATTTTCCCCCTAACATTTTTATTCCTTGTAATTTCATACTTCTACGTAAAATAGTTTTTTGATGTTTTCGTGTTTCATATATATTTCTTGTTGAATCTCCACTACAGGCATAACAATAAATTCTTGTAGAACTTTTAGTCTCAAAAGATGCTCCACATATATCACACATTTTTTTCATAAACAATCGCCCCTTTCATAACAAACCTATTATATAATAAATCTTTATATTTTTTTGTCGTAAAAGGTCGAATTACTTAAATTTAATAAAAAATAATCTGAATATCTATTGCTAGATTTCAGATTATTATGGCTCCTCGTGTCCGACTTGAACGGACGACCTATCGGTTACTGCACTACATTAATTTTCATTAACATTATATTATTTATAATTTGTAGTCTGGACTTTCTCTTTACCATATCGATTGACTTAGGTAGGTGGTGTAAAGTCTCTACACATAGCTTTCGCCTTGCTCGGTATTGTC
>OLVX01002507.1_pt1 | contig 13180 bp, 9 predicted proteins | sample 1673271 | NCBI WGS metagenome assembly OLVX01 (sample SAMEA3178939, study PRJEB25190) | human gut metagenome | biome: human gut; feature: human-associated habitat; material: faeces | place: Austria | collected 2013
AAGCCGGTGACGAACTGACAGAAGGTAGTGTAAACCCACACGATATCCTGAGAATCAAGGGACTTCGTGCCGTACAGGATTACATGATCCAGGAAGTTCAGAGAGTTTACCGTCTGCAGGGTGTAGAAATCAACGATAAGCATATCGAGGTTATCGTTCGTCAGATGCTGAAGAAGATCCGTATCGAAGAGTCCGGAGACACAGAATTCCTTCCGGGAACAAATGTTGACAGACTTGAGTTTGAGGATGTAAATGAAGCTCTGGAAGCAGAAGGTAAAGAACCTGCAACAGGTGAGCAGATCATCATGGGTATTACAAAAGCTTCCCTTGCTACAAATTCATTCCTGTCAGCCGCTTCATTCCAGGAGACAACAAAAGTCCTGACAGAAGCTGCTATCAAAGGTAAAGTCGATCCGCTGGTAGGTCTGAAAGAGAACGTTATCATCGGTAAACATATTCCAGCCGGAACAGGTATGAGAAAATACCGTGACATCAAGCTGAATACAGAGATGGAAATGGAAGACGAACTGGACTTTGAAGATGATTTTGATTTTGAATTCGGAGATGCAGAAGATGTGAAGCAGGAAGGTGCTTCTGATGAGGAAGCAGTAACTGCAACATCTGAAGACGAAGAATAAAATAGAACAGTTTATAAAGAGAAATCATTCACATGCGAAAGTGTGAATGATTTCTTTTTTATTGCCATGCGTTCGTAAGGAGCTGCCGGTGGCAGGTCCTGTAGATAACATCTATTAATCTTCTGACTTTTTAAAAAAAAGAAGTTTATGGATATTTATCAAAGAACAATAGAATAAATTGACTTTTATATTCAGAAAGTCTATAATAATTGTCAGTGAGAATCGGCGAAAAAAAGCAACAGATTCTGTCAACATTTAAGAAAGGTTGGGTTTCTATTATGGATCAAGGTAAACTTACAAGAGTATTAAAATCAATGGAGGAGCATGAGATTCCACAGATGATCATTTCTGATCCTGTTGCGATTTTCTATCTGACAGGAAAATGGATCTTTCCAGGAGAAAGACTTCTGGCATTGTATCTGAATGTGAACGGAAATCATAAGATGATGATCAACAAATTATTCCCACAGGAGTCAGATCTCGGAGTAGATATTATTTACTATGATGATATCGAAGACGGCGTAGAGATCTTAAGCAAATATGTGGAAAAAGATAAGACTATGGGAATCGACAAGACATGGCCTTCTAAATTCCTTATTCGTCTGCAGGAACTGGGCGGAGGAAGCAAATTCGTGAACGGATCTCCGATCATCGATTACATCCGTATGGTAAAAGATGAGAAAGAACAGGATCTCATGAGAAAGTCTTCTAAGATAAATGATATTGCTATGGACAAGATCATTCCATGGGTAGCAAAAGGATTAACAGAGAAAGAATTAAATGCAAAGATGCGTGAGATCTACAAAGAACTCGGATGCGAAGACGTATCATTCGATCCAATTACAGCATATGGACACGGTGCTGCAGATCCACATCATGTAACAGATGATTCAAAAGGAAAACGCGGAGACTGTGTAATCCTTGACATCGGTGGATTCAAAGACAATTATGCATCAGATATGACAAGAACTGTATTCATTGGGGAAGTATCTGACCGTGCAAGAGAAGTATACAATGTAGTATTAGAGGCTAACTTACGTGGTATTGCAGCTGCAAAACCAGGTAACAGAATGTGCGATGTTGACCTTGCAGCAAGAAACTACATCGAAGAAAAAGGATTCGGAGAATACTTCACACACAGAACAGGACATTCTATCGGACTGGAAGATCACGAGTTCGGTGATGTATCATCTGTTAACACAGATATCATCAAAGTTGGACAGTGCTTCTCAGTAGAGCCGGGAATCTACCTTCCAGATGAGAACATCGGTGTTCGTATTGAAGACCTTGTACTTATTACAGAAGATGGATGCGAAGTCCTGAATGACTATACAAAAGAACTGATTGTTGTACCAGAAGAGTAGAAGAACAGTATTGTATGCCTTCGGGGACAATCGCAGATAAGTCAGTAACAGCGTAATGCAAGAGCAGTGGAACAAAAAATGTTTCACTGCTCTTTTTATTTGTATGCATTATCGGCAGATTTTACACTTATTTACATTACTCTGTTAGTGTGTTAAAATAGCGATAAACAATATTATCGAGAAAATATTACAGGAGGGAACAAAGATGACAAGAGATCAGGCGTATGAAATCTTAACCAAATATATGAAAGGAGAACATTATATCACACATTCTCTGGCTGTGGAGGCAATTATGAGGGGACTTGCCAAACGTCTTGCACCGGATGATGTAGAATATTGGGGAATTGCAGGACTTTTGCATGATCTTGATGAGGAGCAGTGTGACTGGCAGCATGATCTTAGCGTACATGGACCGACATCTGTAGAAATCCTAAAGAAAGAAGGAATTGATGATCCGATCCTTTTCGGAGCCATTTGTGCACACAATCCAAAAAGCGGTGTAAAAGCTAAAACTAAGATTCAGTATGCACTTCTTGCAGCAGATCCGATGAGTGGATTTTTAAAAGCGGTTGCACAGATTTATCCGGATAAAAAGATCGCAAGTGTAAAAAGAAAATCCGTATTAAAGCGTTTTAACGAAGCAAGATTCGCAAAAGGAGCCAACAGAGATTACATGGAAAGTATTGAGTTTACAGGTTTGATGCTGGAAGATCTGATTGATATAGGTCTGGAAGAAATGTGCGCTATATCCGATGAACTTGGTTTATAAACGAAAACAATATAATATAAAAAGAAATACATCATTTCGCAGGGTACTTCAAAAAACGAAGAATCAGCTTTAATGATGTATTTCTTTTTATATTATATTATTATTCGTAACGTTCGTCGATGACACGTTTGGTCTTTTTCTCGCTTCGAGGCAACAAGCCGATCTCTACTACTTTTACAAGCGGTGTAAATCCAATACGGCTTTTAACTTTAGAAGCAATACGTTTTGCGAGATCCAGGAAGTCTACGGTTCCGTTTGTCTCAACATAGATACGCATGGTATCTTTTCCTTCCAGATGAGAGATACGGATTTGGTATTCACTGGATACCTCAGGAAATTCTTTCAGGATTTCCTCAATCTGTGCAGGGAATACGTTGACACCTTTAATCTTCATCATATCGTCTGTACGTCCCATGATGGTATCAAGACGAGGGAATTTGCTTCCACAAGGGCAGTCTCCAGGAATGATACGGGAAAGGTCGTGGGTACGGTAACGGATAAGAGGAGCCCCCTCTTTTACTAATGTAGTAATGACAATCTCTCCAAGTTCACCGTCAGGTAATACTTCGCCTGTAACAGGATCAATAATTTCGATGTAAATATAATCATCCCAGTAGTGCATACCACAGTCATGGGAACAACTGATTCCAATTCCTGGTCCGTAAATTTCGGTCAGGCCATAGATATCATAGATTTCTATACCAAGTTCCTCTGTAATACGTTTCCGCATCTTTTCACCCCAGCGTTCGGAACCAATGATACCTTTTTTAAGATGAATCTTGTCTTTAATCCCTCGTTTTTGGATTTCTTCTGCAAGAAGAAGGGCATAAGATGAGGTAGAACCAAGAACGGTTGTTTTCATATCCATCATCATCTGTAACTGTTTGTCCGTGTTACCAGGTCCCATTGGAATAACCATGCTGCCTAATCTTTCTGCTCCTGCCTGGAAACCGATTCCGGCGGTCCAGAGACCATATCCCGGTGTAATCTGGATGCGGTCCATATTTGTCATACCGGCCATTTCATAACAACGTTTGAACATGACAGCCCAGTCATCAACATCTTTCTGGGTATATGGGATGATGACAGGCAGTCCTGTTGTACCGGAAGATGAATGAATGCGGACAATTTTTTCTTCCGGGGCAGTCATAAGTCCAAGAGGATAAGCATTTCTCAGATCATTTTTTTCGGAAAACGGAAGCTTCTGAAAATCTTCAGCAGACTGGATGCTGGTAACGCCGGCTTCTTCTAATTTCTTTCCATAGAAACTTTCTGCGGAAAGAAGTGCCTTGATCTGTTTGTTGACTTGTGCGATTTGTGTTTCAGTAATTTGCATATGTATGCCCTCGCCTTTCTTTTGGTGTGCTCCTATATATCAATAATGCAGGAGCAGTTGGTTAATGATAGATCTGATTGTTATATATTGTAATTCAGTGCCCGGAGATTCATCTCGTGGAATTTCTCCGGAAGTGTCTGCTTCATAATGCTTTCGATTTCAGAGATGGTAAAATCCAATACTCCGGTACGGATGGCGGCTCCTAAAAGTACCATATTCAGTACCTTGGAGGAACCAATATCGCTGCATGCCTGATCAGCATTTACAAAGGTGAGATTCGGAACATTTGCTTTCAGGTAATCGAGCATCTGGGGGGCATCGTAGTCAAAACCACTTAGAGTAGCAGTAACAGGTTTAACTGCACGGGTGCTTACAACAACGTGTCCACCGGTTTTCAGGTAAGGAAGCATCCGGACCGTTTCACCAGGTTCAAATCCTATAATAAGATCAGCAGTTCCTGTTTCGATCATAGGAGAATACAGATCATTTCCCATACGAAGATGACTGAATACACTTCCGCCTCGTTGTGCCATACCGATCGTTTCGGCACTCATGACCGGAATATCTTTACTCATGGCTGCTGCTGCGAGCAGCTTGGAAGCGAGGACAGTTCCCTGACCACCAACTCCACAGAGGACAATATTTTTCTGATTATTCATGATCTTCACCTCCTGTAATAGCAGTTACCGGGCAGACCTGACTGCAAAGGCCGCATCCTGTACACATTGAACTGTCAATACAGACATTGCCGTTATTAAGAACGATAGCCGGGCATCCCAGTTCTTTTATACATTTTTTACAGCTGATACATTTGTCAGAGGAAACATGAAGAGGTGCGGCCGGTTTTGTGACTGCAATGCAAGGTGATTTGAAAATGATTGCCTTCACACCGGAACGCTCTGCCATCTTCTGTACGCATTCTACAGATGTATTCAGGTCTAATGGATTAACAGTTTCAACGTCTGTTACACCGATTCCGTGAAGTACCTGTTCGATATTGATTTTTTGGACAATCTCTCCCATGACAGTGCGTCCGGTTCCGGGATGAGGCTGATGACCGGTCATGGCAGTTGTGGAGTTATCCAGTACAATGAGTACCATATTGGCCTGATTATAAACGGCATTAACAACACCTGTGATTGCAGATGCAAAAAAGGTAGAGTCGCCGACGAATGCGAAACAAGTTGTATCGGGTTCAACTTTTTCTACCCCTTGTGCAATATTCAGTCCGGCACCCATACACAGACAGGTGTCAACCATATCGAGCGGCATGGCATTTCCAAGTGTGTAACAGCCAATATCCCCACAGAAAATAGTTTTCTTTCCCTTCATAGCTTTTTTGACTGCGTAGAAAGAAGCACGGTGCGGACATCCGGCACAGAGTACCGGCGGACGGACCGGAAGTTCCGGCGCTACAGGAAGTCCGGCGTCTTTCCGGTCGGAAAGGCCGAGAAAAGTATTAATATAGGAAGTTACGCTGTCTCTGGTATTTTCTCCGGCACAGGCAGTGTCTCCGCTTAGTTTTCCACGTATTTTTACCGGAAGGTGGTATTTCCCACAGATGTAGGTAAGTTCCCGCTCGATGACCGGATCTAATTCCTCCAGACAAAGAACTTCATCCAGACCAGTCAGAAATTCAACGGCCAGTTTTTCCGGAAATGGATGAGGAGTTGCAACTTTTAAGTTTTTTACCATACCAGTGTTCTTTAATGTTTCCATTGCATAGGTATAACTGATTCCTCCGGTTGCAATCCCTTTCTTTGAATCTTTAAATGTTTCGCAGGACGGATGAATCTTATTCTTGTCATAAGAAGAAAAGACATCTGATAATTCTCTGTTTCGCGCTTCGATCTTCTGGTGATTCATGAAAGATAATCTTGGGAAGATGACCCAGCGTTTGGAATCTTTGATGAATCCTTCGGGTTTATGCTGCGTAAATTCTTTCTCGTCCTTTACTGTGACGGAGGCATAGCCATGACAGACTCTTGTGGTTGGTCGTAAGAACACAGGAGTACCATATTCTTCAGAATACTCGAAAGCTTCCTGGATCATCTCATACGCTTCCTGAGCGGATGATGGATCAAAGCAAGGGAGCTTGGAAAATCTGGAAAAATGCCTGGTATCCTGCTCGGTCTGAGAAGAGATCGGGCCAGGATCATCTGCGACAAGAATGACCATTCCTCCTTTGATTCCAACATATTCCAGGCTCATCAAAGGATCAGATGCCACATTTAGTCCGACCTGTTTCATAGTTACCATTGACCGGGCTCCGGCATAAGCTGCTCCGGCAGCCAGTTCCATTGCGGCTTTTTCATTCACGGACCATTCTACGTAGACATCGTCAGGTCGGTTTTTGGCAACTGTTTCGAGCACTTCGGTAGATGGTGTTCCGGGATAGCCTGCCACAACATTGACGCCGGCGGCAACAGCACCGAGGGCAATGGCAGCATTTCCCATTAAAAATTCTTTATGCATAATTTCACCTCAAATTGAACTATTTCATTTTTAAATAGTATAATATGTTCGGTAAAGAAATGCAATCGTTTGGTAACGTGATAAAGTGAAAGAGCGAAATGATACAAAAAATAAGGCAGAAAACAGGGCAGCATCTTTCAGTTAACCAAGATATATGATAGAATAATCCTATTACCTGAAAGAATATAAATGAAGAAGAGGAAGAACTGAACATGAAAAAATATGACTATTTGGTAGTTGGTTCCGGATTATACGGAGCAGTGTTTGCACATGAGGCCAGGAAAGCGGGAAAATCCGTTCTGGTGATCGATAAACGCCCGAATATTGCCGGAAATGTATATACGGAAGAGATAGAAAAAATCCATGTACATAAATATGGTGCACATATATTCCATACAAATAACAAAAAAGTATGGAATTATATTACACAGTTCGCAGAGTTTAACCGTTTTACGAATTCACCGGTGGCTAATTATAAGGGTGAATTGTATTCACTTCCTTTTAATATGTATACATTTAATAAGATGTGGGGAGTAGTTACTCCGGAGGAAGCAAAAGCGAAGATTGAAGAGCAGAGAAAAGAGATAACAAAAGAGCCGGAGAATCTGGAAGAACAGGCAATTTCCCTGGTTGGAAGAGACATTTACGAAAAGCTGATCAAGGGATATACGGAGAAGCAGTGGGGACGTGACTGCAGGGAACTTCCGGCGTTTATTATCAAAAGACTTCCTGTGCGTCTGACATTTGATAATAATTATTTTAATGCGTTATATCAGGGAATTCCTGTCGGAGGATATACAAAGATGGTTGAAAATCTTCTGGATGGAATCGAAGTCCGTCTGAATACGGAGTATCTGGAGAATAAAGAGGCATTAGATGCGCTGACCGAGAAAGTTATTTATACCGGACCGATCGATGCATATTTCGGATATGAACTTGGAACACTGGAATACAGATCAGTAAGATTTGAGACAGAACTTCTGGATCAGGAAAATTATCAGGGGAATGCCGCAGTCAATTATACAGACCGTCAGACACCATGGACTCGTATTATTGAGCATAAATGGTTTGAGTTTGGAAAAGATTCAGAAGGAAATGATATTCCAAAGACTGTAATCAGCCGGGAATACAGTTCGGAGTGGAAACTGGGGGATGAACCATATTATCCGGTTAATGATGAAAAGAATGGTGCCCTTTATGCCAGATATAAAAAAATGGCAGAAAAAGAAGAAAAGGTGATCTTTGGAGGACGCCTTGGAGAATACAAATATTATGACATGGATGCAGTGATTGCATCATCACTGGAACTGTGTGAAAAAGAACTTGGAATGAAAGCAGAATAGTGATTGTTGAGTAAAAAGTATGCATATGTACGAAAGATGTCTTTGCACATATGCGTACTTTTTTGCCACTTTTGCTTGAACTTAATCCTGATACCAACTATAATGGTGGCAGTTACTTGATAACGGAATGACTAAAAATTTTTATTTTAGGAGAATACATATGGGAAGATATTTCGGAACAGATGGCTTCCGTGGAGAAGCGGGTGTTTCGTTGACGGCGGATCATGCATTTAAGATCGGAAGATTTCTTGGATGGTATTACGGAGAAGTAAAGCGTCGTAACGGTGATGATACACCAGCTCGTATTGTGATCGGAAAAGATACAAGACGTTCAAGCTATATGTTTGAATATACACTGGTTGGCGGTCTGGTAGCTTCGGGAGCGGATGCTTACCTGCTTCATGTTACGACGACACCGTCTGTAGCTTATGTGGCAAGAATCGATGGGTTTGACTGTGGTATTATGATCTCGGCAAGCCATAATCCGTATTATGATAACGGAATCAAGCTGATCAACGGTAATGGAGAGAAGATGGATGAAGGAACGATTGCACTGGTAGAAGACTATCTGGATGGCAAGCTGGAAGTATTTGGGGAAAATTATGAAGAGATTCCGTTTGCACATACATCTAAGATCGGACGTACGGTAGACTATGTATCAGGAAGAAATCGTTATATCGGTTATCTGATCTCACTGGGACTTTATTCTTTCAAGGGAGTGAAAGTCGGACTTGACTGTGCGAACGGAAGTTCATGGAACCTCGCAAAATCCGTATTTGATGCTCTGGGAGCAAAGACTTATGTTATCAATGCAGAACCTGATGGAACTAATATTAATAATAATGCAGGATCTACACATATTGGCGGCCTGCAGAAATTCGTGGTTGAGAATGGTCTGGATGTCGGATTCGCTTATGACGGAGATGCAGACAGATGTCTTTGCGTTGATGAAAAAGGAAATCTGGTAGATGGAGATGCGATCCTTTACATTTATGGAAAATATATGAAAGAGCGAGGCAAACTGGAGAATAATACAGTTGTTACAACGGTTATGTCTAATTTTGGATTATACAAAGCATTTGATGAGGCTGGAATCGGTTATGCGAAGACTGCAGTCGGAGACAAATATGTATACGAATATATGACAAAGAATGGCTGTATCCTTGGTGGAGAACAGTCAGGTCATATTATTTTTTCAAAATACGCTTCTACAGGAGACGGTATCCTTACAAGTCTTAAGATGATGGAAGTTATGATGGCAAGAAAGAAGAAGATGAGCGAACTGCTGGATGGACTTACCATTTATCCACAGGTTCTTGAAAATGTACGTGTGACAGATAAAAAGGCTGCTCAGGATGACGCAGATGTGCAGGCAGCAGTAAAAGCTGTTACAGAAGCACTTGGAGATACCGGTCGTATTCTTGTGCGTGAATCAGGAACAGAGCCGCTTCTTCGTGTAATGGTTGAAGCCGAGACAGAGGAAGTCTGTAGAAAATATGTAGACCAGGTTGTGGATGTTGTAAAGGCTAAAGGACATATTGCAAGTTAGAAAGATACATGAATGACACTGGAAGAATAGACTATATTAAGAATTTTTACAGGGAGAAAAGATAATATGTGTGGAATTGTAGGATTTACAGGTGAACATCAGGCAGCACCCATCTTGTTAGATGGCCTGGCAAAACTGGAATATCGTGGATATGACTCTGCAGGAATCGCTGTACGTGACGGTGATGCAGATGTAGAAGTTATTAAGGCAAAAGGAAGACTGAAAGTTTTAGCAGAGAAGACCAATGATGGAGAAACTGTAAAAGGAACTTGTGGTATCGGACATACCAGATGGGCAACTCATGGAGAACCGTCTGAGAACAATGCACATCCGCATAAAAGTGATGACGGAAATGTAGTAGCTGTTCATAATGGTATCATCGAAAATTATCAGGAATTAAAAGATAAACTTGTACGAAAAGGATATACATTTTACTCAGAGACAGATACAGAAGTAGCAGTAAAACTGGTAGATTACTATTATAAAAAATATGAAGGAACACCGGTAGATGCAATTAATCATGCACTTGTGCGTATCCGTGGATCATATGCACTTGCAATGATGTTCCAAGATTATCCGGAAGAAATCTATGTAGCAAGAAAAGACAGCCCGATGATCTTAGGAGTTGCAAACGGAGAATCTTATATCGGTTCAGATGTTCCTGCGATCCTGAAATATACAAGAGATGTATATTATATTGGAAACCAGGAGATGGCACGTGTCCGCAAAGGAGAGATTACATTCTATAATCTGGATGGCGATGAGATCGAAAAAGAATTAAAAACAGTTGAATGGGATGCAGAGGCAGCAGAAAAAGTTGGATATGAGCATTTTATGATCAAAGAGATCCATGAACAGCCGAAGGCTGTTTCAGATACTCTGAATTCTGTTGTAAAAGACGGTGCGATCGATCTTTCAGAAGTCGGACTTTCAGAAGAAGAGATTAAAGAGATCAGCCAGATCTATATTGTAGCGTGTGGATCTGCATATCATGTCGGAGTGGCAGCACAGTATGTTATGGAAGACCTGGCAAGAATCCCGGTACGTGTAGAACTTGCATCAGAGTTCAGATATCGTAATCCGATCCTCGATCCTAAGGGACTGGTTATTATCATCAGTCAGTCAGGAGAGACCGCAGACAGTCTTGCAGCGCTCCGTGAGACAAAAGCGCAGGGAATCCGTACACTTGGAATTGTCAATGTAGTCGGATCTTCTATTGCAAGAGAAGCGGATAAGGTATTCTATACTCTTGCAGGACCGGAGATCTCTGTGGCAACAACGAAAGCGTACAGTACACAGCTGATCGCAACTTACACACTGGCAATTCAGTTTGCTAAGATCAGAGGTCAGATTACAGAGGAACAGTATACTGGATATATCGAAGAACTGAAGACGATTCCGGATAAGATCAGCAGAATCATTGAAGACAAAGAAAGACTTCAGTGGTTTGCATCCAAACAGGTGAATGCAAAAGACATTTTCTTTATCGGACGTGGAATTGATTATGCAATTTCATTAGAGGGAAGTCTTAAGATGAAAGAAATCAGTTATATTCATTCTGAAGCATATGCAGCAGGAGAATTAAAACATGGAACGATTTCTCTGATTGAAGACGGTACACTCGTTATCGGAGTACTGACTCAGCCGGCATTATATGAAAAGACACTGAGTAACATGGTAGAGTGTAAGAGCCGTGGCGCATATCTGATGGGTCTTACGACATTTGGACACTATAATATTGAAGAAAATGCAGATTTTTCTGTATATATTCCAAAGACAGATCCACACTTTGCAACATCACTTGCAGTGATTCCGCTCCAGTTACTTGGATATTATGTATCTGTGGCAAAAGGGCTTGATGTAGATAAGCCGAGAAACCTTGCGAAGAGTGTAACAGTAGAATAGGTCCCGAAATTGTGCTATACTAATCCTAACCGTGAAAAAGACAAATGAATAAAGGAGAAAGAAGACTATGAAAACAGCATTAGTCATCATGGCTGCGGGAATGGGGTCTCGTTTCGGTGGTGGAATCAAGCAGTTAGAACCGGTTGGCCCGAATGGAGAGATTATTATGGATTATTCTATCCATGATGCAATTGAAACCGGATTTAATAAAGTTGTATTTATCATCCGTAAGGATATTAAGGAAGCATTTCATGACGCGATCGGAAAGCGTATCGAAGGAATCTGTAATAGGTTGAACGTAGAATTCGCTTACGCTTATCAGGAATTAGATGATCTTCCGGAAGGAATCAAAAAACCTGTGGATAGAAGTAAACCATGGGGAACGGGACAGGCAGTTCTGGTGTGTAAAGACATCATCAAAGAACCGTTTGTTGTTATCAATGCAGATGATTATTATGGAAAAGAAGCATTTGTAAAGATCCATGAATTTCTGATTAATAATTATACTCCGGAAAGATCGAAAGAACTCTGCATGGCAGGTTTTATTCTTGGTAATACTTTAAGTGATAATGGAACTGTTACAAGAGGAATCTGTGCAGTGGATGAGAATGATTATCTGACGGATGTTATGGAAACCTATGAAATCAAAAAAACAGAGGACGGAGCAGAATCACAGGGAAATAAAATAAATGTGAATTCGCATGTATCTATGAATATGTGGGGATTGACACCGGAATTTGTGGGACTTTTGGAAGAAGGCTTTGTAGAATTCTTTGAAAATATCAAGGGAGACGAAGCAAAAGAACTGAAAGGAGAATACCTGCTTCCAATCTATATTGACGAGCTTTTGAAAAAAGGAAAAGTAAGTGTCAAACTTCTGGAGACACAGGATAAATGGTTTGGTGTTACTTATAAAGAAGATAAACCTGTTGTAGTAGAGTCATTTGCAAAATTGATCGCAGATGGCGTATATCGAAAAGATCTGTTCTCAGATCTGCAGGCATAAAATCCGGAGTCAGATATCCGAGGCATAGTAAAGAATCAAAAAGACAGGAAAAAATATGACAGAAAACAGGATGAAGAGAAAAAAGACAGGAATGATCTGGCTGATCTTTACGATCATCTGGATGTCAGTGATTTTTTCTTTTTCGGCTAAAAAAGCGGTAGAATCGGAGGGAATGAGCCATTCGGTAGGAAAAGAGATCGGGAGGCTGATAGTCCCGCAATTTACATCCTGGTCAGAAGAACGGCAGGAGCAGTTTGCGAAAATGATTGATTTCCCGGTACGCAAATGTGCGCATGCAACAGAGTACGCGGTCCTTGGTGTGCTGATACTGGGGACGGCGTATTCTTTTTCGGAAGACAGCGGGAAACGGTCCATGCTGATCTGCTGGTGTGCAGGTACAGCATATGCGGCAAGTGACGAATTACATCAGTTGTTTGTGCCGGGCAGGAGCTGCCAGTTCAGAGATGTATGCATCGATAGTGCCGGTGTATTGGCGGGAGGATTAGTATTTAGCTTGATAAAGCATGAAATCGTAAAATATAAGGAAAAGAAAAAATCTTGTAAAAACTAAGAAAAAAGTGGCAGAAAACATGAAAAAATCAAGGGAAATCCCTTGACAAGTATCATGATTCGTAATAAACTAAACAAGCGTGCATAGGAACGTTTTGTTTTGATGTACGACTATTCACAAGATGAATAAGCAACTTATTATAATCGTAGGAGGTGAAAGAAATGCCAACATTTAACCAGTTAGTAAAAAAAGGACGTCAGACATCTGTAAAGAAGTCTACAGCA
>OLVX01002514.1_pt1 | contig 13156 bp, 10 predicted proteins | sample 1673271 | NCBI WGS metagenome assembly OLVX01 (sample SAMEA3178939, study PRJEB25190) | human gut metagenome | biome: human gut; feature: human-associated habitat; material: faeces | place: Austria | collected 2013
CGGCTATGTGGCGCACGTGGGCATCACGCGCATCCATATGGAAGAGGACGCGGGCAAGATGGTGCATATCGGCGGCGACGAAGGCCGTATCGCTGGTGCTACGCACTCGCTCGTCGACTACAACCGCGCGGGTACTCCGCTCATCGAGCTTGTGACCGAGCCCGATTTGCGCACGCCCGAAGAGGCCCGCCTGTTCATGCAGAAGCTTCGCCAAATCTATTTGGCCATTGGCATTTCCGACTGCTCCATGGAGGAAGGCTCCATGCGTTGTGACGGCAATGTGTCGCTGCGCCGCCGCGGTTCTACAGGCTTGGGCGTGAAGACCGAGCTCAAGAATATGAACTCGTTCAAGAATCTGCACGACGGCTTGGCTTATGAGATTTGCCGTCAGGCCCAGGTGCTTGAAGAGGGTGGTCAAATCTACCAGGAAACGCGCCATTGGGACCCGTCGGCGAAGCGTACCATCGTGATGCGCGTGAAGGAAACCGCTGATGACTACCGCCTGTTCCCCGAAGCCGACCTTGCTCCGTACGATTTGACCGACGAGTGGATCGACGGCGTTCGCGCCAAGCTTCCCGAGCTGCCCGACCAGAAGGCCGCGCGCTATCAGGAAAGCTTCGGCCTTTCGGCCTATGACGCTCGCCATTTGGTTGAGCACCGCGCCACCTCGAACTTCTTCGAGAAGGGCATGGAGCTTGCGGGCGAAAAGGCTTCCAAGCTGGCTAAGCCGCTCGCGAACCTTGCGATTAACGACATCACGGCGCGCATGAACGCCGACGAGTCGTTCAACTTGGCAGAATGCCCGCTTACGCCCGCGCGCGCAATTGAGCTCGTTGAGCTTATTGCGACCGATGCAATTTCCTCGAAGCAGGGCAAGGAAGTTTTCGCTGCCGTGATTGACGAGGATAAGGACCCCTCGGCCATCGTTGACGAACGTGGCATGAAACAGGTAAGCGACACGAGCGCCATCGAGGCCGTTGTCGATGCCGTGATTGCCGCGAACCCCGATGAGGTTGCTCGTTACAAAGAGGGCAACACGAAGCTCATCGGCTTCTTCGTGGGCCAGTGCATGAAGGAAATGCGCGGCCAGGGCAATCCGAAGGTTATCAACCAGCTGCTTGCCAAGAAGCTGAACGCGTAAAACCCTTTCGCTTGAAACGAAAAGAGACCGAAATGTCTTTCGGTCTCTTTTTTGTTGGCCGCCTTCGGGGAGGGGTGGGCGAGCCTTCTTTTATGGAGCGTCGTCGCGGTACGCTTCCGTAAAGCGTTCTTCTTCCGCGATGGCGTTTCGCTCTACTTCGGTGAGCATTTCCTCGTAGCCCCTCAATGCCGAAAATGGCATGAATTGGCGCGCCCGCTCGGGATAGGCGCGCGCCTTGTGCCCGTATGGCGCATTCGCTTCTTCGGCACCCATGCGTTCAAGATAGGTATCCCATTCAGCCGGCATTGTGACCTCCAATTTGCATGTTTCGTTTGCGCATCGTCGCGTTCTTTTTAAAGCTCGTGCCGAAGAGCACGGAGTTTTTGCCGAACCTCGATTGCACGGCAAGCATGGCTTTTTGTATATCCCGTTCGCGCTGTTCTTCTTCGGGCGCGGAAAAAAGGCTCATTTGACAGCCTTCCGCTTCGACGATTTCGGAAAAACCCAGCATAATGCGTCGTATTGGGCGTTCGGGATCGACGTGGCCGTCGAAGAGCTGCGCCGCGGCGCCGAACAGGAGGTGGAATGAGTTCGTGGGCGCATCGAGCGTGCGTGCCCCACCTGTGGCTTCGTGGTAGCCGCTGTTGCGCGCGCCGGGTCCAACGATTCGTGTGCCGTGCTCGCCGACGAAAACGCGCGTTTCATCGTCCGCATTGCGATGCGGCCGATGGTTTTGGACCTCGTTGAATCTCGCATTGTCGTAAGCGTGTTTCAGTTCGGCTTGCGTTTGGAGATGGGCGAAGCCTCCGGTTGCGGTGGCGCCATGAGCCTTCGCGTAGCCCACATGCAGCGACACGCGCCGTGCCGCTAAGCCCTTTTCAATCATGTCGAGCACGCTCGATTCAACCATCTCTCGCAGCACGGTGCGGGCGTCTTCGAACGAGTAGTCGCGTTCGAGCACCTGTCCGTTGGCTATGGACTTTCCAACGGGCTTCCATGCCTTGATTTCCTCGATAGTACAAGGCTCTTGGCCCCAGGCGTGATCGATGAGGAATTCGGCGTTTACTCCGAATTCGCGATAGAGCACATCTTCTGGCAGCTGCGTTACGTCATAAAGCGTGCGCGCGCCGTGCTTGGCAAGCCTCGCCGCAATGCCGGGGCCGATGTTCCAAACATCGGTGATGGGCTCGTGGTGCCACATGGTTTCGCGAAATGACGCCTCGGTGAGCTCCCCAATGAAATCGGGGCTCTTCTTTGCGAGCACGTCGAGCGCAACCTTAGCTAGGAAGAGGTTTTCCCCAATGCCCGCCGTGGCCGTTATGCCTGTTTCCGCTTTCACAGCCTCTATGAGCTCGGCTGCCCATTCGCGCGCGGTTTTCTTTTCGAGCGCTAAATAGGGCGTTGCGTCGATGAAGCACTCGTCGATTGAATAGGGATAGATGTCGGCGGGGGATACATGCCGCAAATAGATGCCGTAAATTTGGGCGGAGCGCTCCATGTAGAGTCGCATGCGCGGCTTCGCCTTGAAATATTTGATGCCCTCGGGAATCTCGAAAACGCGGCATCGGTTGCGCACGCCGAGCTTCTTCATAGCGGGCGATATGGCAAGGCAGATGGTTTTCTCGGAGCGTGCGGGATCGGCTACGACGAGCAGCGCCTTATCGGGGTCGAGCCCCCGCTCGGCGCATTCGACCGAGGCGTAGAAGCTTTTCAAGTCGATGCATACATACGTTTTGCCGCTCCGATTTTGCAAGGCGCCAGATTCCTTTCGCCGATGAATAACGAACAAGTGTTCTAATATAGTAGCGCAAAGAAGCCGAAAAGGGAGCAACAAAGCAAAAAGAACGGGCAGCCCGAAAGCTGCCCGAAATGTGTCATCGATTGGCGCTGGTCCTATTCGAAAAGATTCAGCAACGATCCGAGCACGTCGGCGTCGGGGGTCCACTCGTTGTCGTTTTTGGTGAACGTAAGCACGAGGGGCATATCGATGGCTTGCGTCTCGTCGATGGCCTGCATGGTGATTTCGCCGATTTTTGCGGTAATGTCGTCTTGGGTCATGCTTGCCAGTTGCTCGTCGGTCATCTGCTCGCCCCAGGCTTCGGCAAGCTCTTCAGCCTTTGTGCTTGCGTCGGTGAACGATTTGCAGGTTGCGGTAAGGGTCGCCTTTGCGGAGTCGCCGTCGACCTCGACCGAATCGATGGTGTAGTCAAAGCCGTCGAGGTACGACTTCACGAGCGTCTTGCTGTCGATGCCCATCGACTCGAGCATGGCGAATTCGCTGCCGGCCTCGGAGAGAATTTCGTCCAAGGTGGCGTCATCGAGGTTCTTGATGGGGTCGAGTTCGCTTGCGATGCCTTCTTTGATGACTTCCTCGTCAGTGGGTCCGCTTGAGCAGGCAACGAGGCCCAGGCAAGCGGCCATTGCGCACGCAATAAGCGTCGCGAGTGCGCCAGTCTTCAATTTTTTCATAATTCCCTCCATGATTTAGGGCGCTGAAATGCGCCTTTCCCGTTAGGGGAAATGGTATCAAGGAAGTACATATTTCAAGAGGTCGGGAGGGCGCTTCGCAGATAATCGGTTCTTGTGGGGGGGTAAGCGGTGTGAAGAATGTTTGTTGTATGCGCTGGTCTGTCGCACGCCTTCGCGGTTTTGACTCGAGCGCCGCGATGTTTTGCGGTGGATGCGGCGCGTCGGCATGCTCCGTAGGGGGCGCCGCGAGAGCGACTGGAAAGGGGCCAAGCGCCCGGGCACTCCGAATTTGCGTGGAGGAATGCGGCGGGGCACTTGGCATGCAATAAACCGTATCACTGTTTTTCGAAAATCTGTTGCGCAACAATTTTGCAATATCAGAACACAACTTTCATTAGCTGGCAGCAAATGTTTTTGAATGCGGAAACCCTTAGCATGATTCCTGGTTTTGTTTGCGAAATAAACCGTGCATTCTTATGGGAAGGAATCAGAAATGGAAAACACGCAGTACCAGCCCCATGCTCACAGCGACTGCCTATACGCTTCTTGATCGCCGCAGATTGCAAGTGCGGTTCCCTGTGATGGCGCGGTTGAACTGGTGGCAAACGATTCTCGCGGCTGTGGTGGCCTCGCTTGTTGCCATCGTGGTGACCATGCTTGTTGGATGGCAATATACGCAGCCGATTGCGGCGTAGGCTGCCCAGTGCGTGCCGTCGTCTGCCTTCGTAGTTCTGTATCGATTCGCGATGGCTGGTATATTGCGTCGAAATAACGAAGCCAATCGGGTATAGTGAGCGGCATGCATCTTTCAATACAAAGAGAGGACGTGCTCCCATGAGCAACGAAGGCAAAAAGGTCAAGGCCCACTACCGCGGCACGCTCGACGACGGCACGCAGTTCGACTGCAGCTACGATCGCAACGAACCCATCGAGTTCACCTGCATGGCCGGTCAGATGATTCCCGGCTTCGACGCTGCCGTGAAGGACATGGCCGTTGGCGAGAAGAAGACGGTGAAAATCCCCGCCGCCGATGCCTATGGCGAATATAACCCGCAGGCTGTTCAGGAAGTTCCTGTTTCGCAGGTCCCCAACGCCGATCAGCTGCCCGTTGGCCAGACGGTGTACTTCCAAGGCCCCATGGGCCCCTTCCCGGCGAAGGTCGTTTCGGTCGACAGCGAGAAGTGCGTGTTCGATATGAACCACGAGCTTGCTGGCAAAGACCTCACGTTCGAGATTGAGCTCGTCGAGGTCGCCGAATAGCAGGCGCGCATAGTTTTATTGCGTTTGAAAGGGTCGCTCTTGCGGCCCTTTTTGCTGCGTTGTTTCTTTTTCACTGCTTTTCAGCGTCTTCTTCTGTACGACGTGGTATTATCGGCCCGTTCTCAGAAATCTATCCCATTTTCCATAGAACTCAATTCTCGCGTGCCTTTCCGCGCAATCAATCGTGTATAGGCCCCTGCCAAAAGGTTCGGGCATTCCTGCATATAAAGGAGGAAAAGTGAAGTTCTTTCTCGACACCGCCGATCTCGACGAGATCAAAGAAGCTGCGAGCTGGGGCGCCCTCGCTGGCGTAACCACCAATCCTACGCTGTACTCGCGCATCGGTGGCAAGCTTGACGACTTCCACAACCACATCGCGCGCATCTGCGAAATCGTCGACGGCCCTGTGAGCGCCGAGAGCGTTGCCATGACGCGCGACGAAATCGTGCGCGACGGCCGCGAGCTGGCCGCCATCGCTCCCAACGTCGTGGTGAAGATCCCCACGATGGTCGAGGGCCTGGCCGCATGCCGCACGCTCGCCGACGAGGGCATTCGCGTGAACATGACGTTGTGCTTCACCGTTCCTCAGGCCATTTTGGCTGCCCGCGCTGGCGCTCGTTACATCTCGCCGTTCGTAGGCCGTTTCGACGATATCTCTGAAGACGGCCTCTCCCAGCTGGAAAACGTCGTGACCGCTATCAACAACTACGATTACAGCGAGAACACCGTCAACCATGAGCAGGTCGAGATTATCGCCGCTTCCATTCGCAGCGCGAACCACGTGACGCAGGCTGCCCTGATGGGCGCCGATATCGCTACCGTTCCCTTCAATGTTCTGAAGAAAATGATTCAGCATCCGCTTACCGACCGCGGTCTCGAGTCCTTCTTGAAGGACTGGGAGAAGGTCGCTAACGCATGATCGCTGACGAGATGATCACCGAGCCGGCCGCCGCACCCGCGGCGGCCCCTGCGGCCGCGCCTGCGTCCGATGGCGCCGCGAGCGAAGCTGCGCCGAAGAAGCCCAGCGCTCGTCGCGCGAAAAAAGCCGATGAAGCGACTTCCGAATCTGCCGAACCTGCCGCCGAAGCTTCCAAGAAGCGTCGCGGCCGTCCTCGCAAGGCCGATTCCGAGGCCTCTTCCGCCGCAGCCGCGCCTGCGGTAGATGCTGCGAGTGAAACTTCAGCCGAAAAGCCGACCGCAAAGCCCAAGCGCACGACGCGCCGCACGAAGTCGGCTGCTTCTGCCGATAAGACTGTAGACGAAGCCGTGGCCGAAAAGCCCGCGCGCCGCACGCGTCGCAAAGCGAGTGTTTCTGCCTCCGAGGGCGAAGAGGACGTCCAATCCGATAAGAAAGATCAGGCCGAAGAGGCTCCCAAGACGCGCAAGCGTCCAGGCCGCTCAACGAAGCTTCGCGCTGTCGTCGAGGCTTCTGAAAAAGAGACTGCGCACAGCGATGATTCCCGTAATGATGAGCGTGAGAATACTGCTTCAGAGCGCGATGCTTCCAACGAATCTGGCGCAGAAGAGCGCACCGAGCGTCGTCGCGCAGCTCGTCCCCGCAAATCCGTGCAAATCGACACCTCCTCCAATGACGATTCCGCTGCCGAGGGCGACGCATCCTCCAACGAGGGCGAGTCGAAGGCCGACGGCAATGCTCAGCGCTATCAGAAGCGCGATCGCGGCCAGCGCGCGGAGCGTAATGATCGCCAAAACAAGGGCGAACGCGATTCGCGCAACGGTCGAGATAATCGCAGCGATCGCAATGGCAAAAACCAGCGCGACAATCGCGATTCGCGCAACGGACGCAACGACCGCAACGACCGTCACAATCGCCGCGACCGCAACAATCGCCGCGATCAATATGCTCCGAAAACCAATATCGATGACCTGTCTGCCCTTCGTGTAGCGGAGCTGCGTGAAAAGGCCGCTGAATTCGAAATCGAAATCACGGCCGGCATGAAGAAGGCCGAGCTCGTCGATAAGGTGTTCGAGGCAAGCGTGCGTGCTGAAGGCTTTATCGAAGTCACCGGCATTCTCGACATCATGCAAGACGGCTACGGATTCTTGCGCACGAAGGGGTATTTGCCTAGCGAGCAGGACGTGTATATTGGCACGTCGGTTATTCGCCGCAACAATTTGCGCAAGGGCGATATGGTGAAGGGCCAAACGCGCCCCGCCCGCGAAAACGAGAAGTACGCCGCGCTCCAAACGGTCATCTCGGTTAACGGCATCGCTCCCGAAGAGCAGGGCCGTCGTGTGAAATTCGCCGACCTTACGCCGATTTTCCCCGATGAGCCGCTTACTATGGAACATGGTCATTCCACGATTACCGCCCGCGTGATTGATTTGGTTTCGCCTATCGGCAAGGGTCAGCGTGGCCTTATCGTGTCGCCTCCGAAGGCCGGTAAAACCACGGTGCTCAAAGATATCGCCGCCGCTATTACGGCGAACAACCCGAGCGTGCACCTGATGTGCCTGCTCGTCGACGAGCGACCCGAGGAAGTAACCGATATGCAGCGTTCCATTGCTGGCGAGGTTATCGCGTCCACGTTCGATATGCCGACCGAAGACCACATCCAAGTTTCCGAGCTCGTCATCGAGCGTGCGAAACGTCTGGTGGAAATGGGACAAGACGTCGTTATTTTGCTTGACAGCCTCACGCGTCTCGCACGTGCCTACAACTTGGCAACGCCCGCGAGCGGCCGCATCCTGTCGGGTGGCGTTGACTCTACGGCACTTTACCCGCCGAAGCGATTCCTTGGTGCAGCCCGCAACATCGAAGGCGGCGGCAGCCTCACTATTTTGGCTTCCGCTCTTATCGAGACGGGTTCGAAGATGGACGAGGTCATTTTTGAGGAGTTCAAGGGCACGGGCAATATGGAACTCAAGCTTGATCGCTCGTTGGCCGATCGACGCATTTTCCCGGCAATCGACCCGATTGCAAGCGGCACGCGTCGCGAAGATTTGCTGCTTGACCCCCAGGAGGCTCCGGTCATTTGGGCGGTTCGTCGCATTCTCGCGAATATGAATAATACCGAGCGTGCCATGGATATGCTCATCAAGTCGCTCAAGCAGACCGACGACAATAAAGAGTTCCTCATGCGCACGGCGAAGAAGGGTCAAGGCGTTACTACCTCAAGGGATACGACGCTTATGTAGCCCGAGGTTTTGCCGTTGGGAAGCGCGCGAGCGGCGGATGATGCGTTTCTTCTGCCGTCGCTCCGTGCGGCCCGACACGAAATCGCCGCAGCGCGAATCCGCGGGAGGCGATTGCGTGCGTCGCTTCATAGTTCGGAGCGTGCGCGTAATGTTTTAATTGAGGTGTCATTTACGAACCGTCCTTCGGGGCGGTTTTTTACATGCGTGGAAGGAATGCCGTGCGAGAGAACGAACATCGACAGACTATCGTATTGTTCGCGTTGGTGGTGTTGGCATCATCGGTGGGGAATTTGGCCCAGACTGGCCTGAATGCGATGCTCTCTTCGATATGCGCCGAGTTCGGTATCGCTGAGGGGGTGGGGCAGTGGCTCACGACGTCGTACATGCTCGTGTTGGGCGTCGTTGTGCCTCTGTCTTCGTACTTCATGGGTCGATTCCGTCTTAAAGACCTCACGCTTATTGCCATCGCGTTGTTTGCCGTGGGCGCGCTTGTCTCTGCGATTGCACCGAGTTTTGCTGTGCTGTTTTTGAGCCGCTTGGCGCAGGCCGTTGCAGCGGGTATGCTCTTGCCGCTTGTGCAGACTATCGCCATGACGCGCTTTCCCGATGGGCGAAAAGCAACCGCCATGGGTATTTCAGGCATTGCTATGGGATTTGCGCCGAATATCGGCCCCACGATTGGCGGCGCGATGGTGGAAGGCCTTGGCTGGCGAAGCTTCTTTTGGTTGCTTGTCGCACTGACCGTTGTTGTTGGAATCGCTTGCCAGTTTGCCGTGAAGCGACGTGACGATGCTTCGTATCCCGCGGGCTTCGATGTGCTTTCTTTCGTGCTTTCCGCGCTTGGATTTGGCGGTTTGCTCATGGGCGCCTCGGAGGTTTCCTCATACTCCTTTATTCATCCGTTCGTGTGGGCTCCGTTGATTGCGGGGGCTGTGTGCCTCTTCGCGTTTGCGAAGCGACAGCGTTCTTTGGAAAACCCGCTTGTCGATTTGGCTATTTTCGACAACAGGGAATTCGTCGATGGCTTCTGGGCGCTCAATTGCTTGTTTGCTTCGTTCATGGGCATTACGCTGCTTGTGCCGCTTTATATTGAGGGACTGTGCGGCGGAAGCGCCATGCAGGCTGGTCTCGTGCTTTTGCCAGGCACGGTTGCCGCGCTTATCGCGAACCCGCTTGCGGGCCTGCTCGTCGACAAGATTGGAGCGCGACCCGTCACGCTGTTTTTCGGGGTGTGCCTTGTTGTGGGTTCGTGCCTTATGGTCACATGCGGCGCCTCGACGCCTTTGTGGGCCGTGTGCGCCATGCAAGGCGTGCGTTCGACGGGCGTTTCGGGGCTTATTGGTCCGCTTATCGCGTGGAGCTTATCGGGGCTCCGCGGTCGCCAGATTTCCGACGGCTCGGGTTTTGGCACGGCGGCGCGCCAAGCATGCGCCTCGATTGGCTGCGCCGGCATGGTGTTCTTCGCTTGCGGCGGCGCATTGGCGGGCGAGGTGGCCTTCCATGCCGCATTCGGGCTTTCCGCCGCTTTCTCCCTTGCCTGCTTTGCGATTATCGCCCTGCGCGTAAAATAAGCGAAAGAGCGCTACAATAAGCGGCGCATGACATGTTTTGTGATATAAGACGACATCGAGAGGACGAACATGGCCACGCTCGACACCATTAAAGACATTCTTCAGGAAAACCTCGACATCGCGCCCGAAAACGTCGATGAGGATTCGACCTTCGAATCGCTCGGCGTCGATTCGCTCGACATGGTCGAGCTCATTTGCGAGCTCGAAGAGCGCTTGGACGTTGACTTCGGCGAACCCGAAGGCCTCGAGACCATGAGCGATCTCGTGGAATACGTGGACAACCTGTAATTCCAAGCAACTTTGCGACGAAGACCCAGCTCGTTAGGCTGGGTCTTTCAGTTTTGTGTTCGAAATATGGTTGGCGTACGCCGTTTGACGTATGTGATTCAACGCCGTTGTTACGAAAACGTGCGCTACTTCTTCGAGGGCATCGCGCGGTGTTAGAGTTCGATTCAGCAAAGGACGAACTCACGAAAGCGAGTGGTTGAGATGACCGACGAGAATAAAAACTTCCCTGGTTCTGTTGATCCCCGGAACGCTCAGGTTCCGCAGCCCCAGCAATACCCGCAGGGCGCATACACCGCGCCTGCGCAGAATCAGCAGCCTTATGGCCAACAGCCTTATGGCCAGCAGGCCTATCAGCAGCAGGCGTACCAGTATTCCGTATATGCCGCGCAGCAGGCAAGCGAGGCTCAAAGCAAAGCGAACGCCAAAGCGGCTCACAAGGCTGACTCCAACATGAAGGCGGGCCTCGGCAAGACGTTCGCGGCGGGCTTTGGCGGCGCCGCGCTTGCGTTGGTGCTTGGCGCTGGCGGGTTTGCCGGCTACAGTGCGCTTACGGGTGGTGACGGGGGTTCGACCACGCTTGGTTCCACGACAAGCACGGTGATTTCTGCTTCTCCCGATGATTCGGACGATTCATCGACGCTTGCCGAGCAGGTGGCGCAGAAATGCCTGCCCTCGATTGTGAGCATCGACATCTATACCAGGAGCTCGTCTTCGGGCTCGATGAATGGCTTCGAAATGCCTGGAACCAACGACGATTCCACGCTTACCAATACATCGCTCGGCAGTGGCGTTGTGATTTCGAAAGATGGATATATTATCACGAACAACCACGTGGTTGAGGGCGCTGACGCCATTAAGGCGACCGTGAATGGCGTGGAATACGACGCGAAGGTCGTGGGCAGTGACTCTTCGAGCGACATCGCGGTGATTAAGGTTGATGCCGACGATTTGACGCCGGTCGAAATCGGCAGTTCGTCCGATTTGCAGGTGGGCGAGTGGGTTATGGCGCTTGGCAGCCCGTTCGGTCTGGAAAACTCGGTGTCGACTGGCGTGGTGAGCGCATTGCAGCGTTCGAATACCATGCAAGACTCCACCACGGGCGAAACGGTGATTTACCCGAACATGATTCAGACCGATGCGACCATTAATCCGGGCAATTCGGGCGGTGCGCTGGTTGATTCCCAAGGCAAATTGATTGGCATTAACTCGATGATCTCGTCGTACTCCGGTTCTTCTTCGGGCGTCGGCTTTGCAATTCCCATCGACTATGCGATTGACCTTGCCCAGCAGATTATCGAAGGCAAAACGCCGACCCATGCCCAGCTTGGCGTTTCTATGGCGCAAATTAATTCTCAAATGGCGACGTATTACGATTTGGCTACCGACGAGGGCGTATATGTGGCCAATGTCTATGACGGAACTGCTGCTGCCGATGCGGGCATTCAGAAAGGCGACATCATCGTGTCTTTTGACGGCCAGAAGGTAACGTCGCCTTCCGAGCTCACGATTGACGTTCGCTCGAAAAATGTTGGTGACAAGGTTGATGTCGTTGTGAATCGCGATGGCGAAGAAAAGACTATTACCGTGACGCTTGGCAGCGATGAGAACTCGATGAGCTCGAATAGCGGTTCGAGCAACGGCTACGGCTCAGGCAACGGTTATGGGTCTGGCAATGGATACGATTATGGTTATGGCTACGGTTACAATGGTGGTTCGGGCAATGGTTCTGGGTTAGGCAGATTGTTCTAGAGCGACGCGGCAAGGCTTTTCGGTTGGCTTGCGTTTCTCTTGTGAGTTGGCTGAAACCGCATGAGTTGAACGCTCGTATGTTCTCAACAAAATGGGTGGCTTCCACGACGGAGCCACCCATTTTTTCTGTCGAGATATATGTTCAGAAACCTGTTAAACGCTACGAGCATTTAACAGGTTCGAGCATTTAACAGCTTATTGCGGCGTTTGCCAGTTTGCGGGCTGTCCTGCCATGCCGGCGCGAATGCCCTCGATAATTACGAGTAGGCCCTTTTGGAACGAGGTCTCGGAATAGCCTTCGGCGACGGTTTGGCGCCAGCGCTCGTTGAAGCGCGGTTGTTCGGCGGCGGGATTCGCTTTGCCTGTGAGCATGCCGGGGACGCGCGATGTCGTCGCAAAGCGCGCTGCATCGGCCTCTGCCTGCTTGCGCGCCGCTTCGGCTTGCTCGATGCGCAAATTTTGGCGTGCGCGCAATGCGAAGCCCGTAAGGTACGAGTCGGTGATGGCGATGAGCTGCACGGCGATATCTTCTGGCATTCCTTGGCCAAGATAGATAAGGCGCAGCTCGAGCATGTAGGGTTCGATGCCGGGCCCGACGCACGGGTCGCACATGAGCTCGGCGAAATGCGGGGAGGAAACGAAGGCTCGACGCAGCGAGAGGGTTGTGCGAATGAGCGTGTCTTCCCAGCGTTCGCCTCGCAGCGCGCGGGTGTCGACCGTTTTCAGAAAACGTTCGACCACTTCATTGAGCAAGCTCTCGCGCGAGGGGATGTAGCCGTACAGGGCCATGGCGCTTACGCCAAGCTCGTTGCCCAGCGCGCGCATCGAACACCCCTCGGTGCCTTTGTTGGCAATAAGGTTGAACGCGCACTGCACGATTTCGTCTTTAGTGAGCGTTCCTTTTTTGCGTTGTTGCTTTGCGTACGCCACGGGTTTCCTTTCTCTGTTCGGCATATGATAAACGGTTTTCTATACGATGTATAGAAAACCGTTATGCACAAAGAAAGATCCTATTTGTTCATGGCATGCCGCATAGAGCTATTGCGCGATAAGGCTTCCAAGGCGCATGCATTCGGCGCTCGCGTCATCGTCGGGGTAATCTTTCGCGATAACCGAATCGACTACAACGAGCCCCGCGTCTTCTGCGCGCTGCTCCCACAGCTCCATCCATTCGCCGTCATTCCAATCGTACGACCCGAACAAAGCGACCCGTTTGCCTTCGAGCAGCGGTTCAACGGCATCGTACATGGGCAAGAATTCGGTATCTTCCAGTTCTTCGTCGCCCATTGCCGGGCAGCCGAAGGCGTATGCGTCGTATTCGTCGAGGCGCTCGGGGCCGAAATCCGTGGCGCTGATGAGGTCGGCGTCGCTGCCTTTCGTGCGAACGCCCTGTGCAACGAGGTCGGCCATGGCCTCGGTGTTTCCGGTTCCGCTCCAATATACGATTGCGATTTTGCTCATGGTGTCTCCTATCTTTTAGTTGTTGCATTTGGGAGCCGAATATCGAATGCTTTCAGAT
>OLVX01002521.1_pt1 | contig 13120 bp, 10 predicted proteins | sample 1673271 | NCBI WGS metagenome assembly OLVX01 (sample SAMEA3178939, study PRJEB25190) | human gut metagenome | biome: human gut; feature: human-associated habitat; material: faeces | place: Austria | collected 2013
GACGCCACCCTTTCAAGGTGGATATCGCGGGTTCGAATCCCGCTGGGGGCACCACAGAATCTGAAAAGCCCGTTACCAATTCGGTAGCGGGCTTTTTGCTACCCATGCGCCGGGATTCGAACCCCGAGGGCATTAAATCACACTGTCGTCCAAGGGCCTGTGGGCAAAAAATAGCAAATATGAGTACTGTTACCATTTTAGTAGCAGGCAAAACCACCCAAAATGACGTCCGAGCGTCCCCTACAGCCCCCTAAAGCAGCCAACCTGACTGGTTTAGGGCGTATTGGAGCCAATTTTAATGAACATACTATTGGTTATGTTCATTATCTTCTTGGATATAAATGCTATTCACTTAGCAACAGTACTCATATTTGGCATTTTTTGCCCACTGCCATATAACTAACGCCCTATAGCAGACAAAATACAGGCCGCAGCCCATCGCTGCGGCCTGTTCGGAAGCAAAAGTGGGCGTTAAGCGCTGTAGCCCATCGCCTGCAGAACAAACATGACAACCGTCAGCACCGTAATCACGCCAATGGTCGCCCACGTGAGCACATTCCACACGCGGCCGTTGCGATTAGCGCCCATAATGTGACGATCGGCGGCAATAAGCACCTGGAACACCAAAACCACGGGCAACAGCACGCCGTTGATGACCTGCGAGGTCATCATAATCTGGAACAGGTCGACGCCGGGCATGAGCACCAGCACGGCAGAGATGCCAATGATGGCCGTAATGATGCCGCGGTAGACCGGGGCCTCGTCCCAGCTGCGATCGGCACCGCGCTCCCAGCCAAATGCCTCGCAGATAGCACTGGACGTAACGCCCGGCAGCACACAGGCGGCCAAGAAGCTCGCCGCGACCAGGCCCGAGGCAAACAGCACCGTAGACCACTGGCCCGCGATGGGCTCCAACGCGCGGGCGGCGTCGGCAGCATCGCTAATCTGAATGCCCGCGGGGAACAGCACCGTACCGGTCGTGATGATAATAAAACCGGCGATGACATCGGCGGCGATCGAGCCGCTCACGGTGTCGATACGCTGCAGCACGATATCGTCCTCGCCCGCATTCTTATCGACCACGTTGTTCTGCGCCAAGAAGATCATCCACGGCGCAATGGTGGTACCAATCGTTGCGACTACAAGCGACACGTAGCTGGGGTCATTTTGGATGTTGGGCACAACCAGGTCGACCGCCACCTCGCCCCAGCTGGGACCAGCCATAAATGCAGCGACGATGTAGGTCACAAACACGCAGCTCACCAGCAGCAGAATCTTCTCGATGCGCTGGAAGCTGCCCGACATGGTAAGCATCCAAACCAGCAGCGCCACCAGCGGCACCGAGATGCTCGCTGGCACGCCAAAGAGGGCAAGGCCGCTCGCGATACCCGCAAACTCCGAGATGGTCACGGCCGTGTTGGCGATCAGCAGCGCCGCCATGGCCAGCACGCTCCTGCGCACGCCAAAGCGCTCGCGGATGAGCGAAGCCAGGCCCTTGCCTGTGACGCAGCCACAACGCGCCGCAGTCTCCTGCGTCACGATGAGCAGCACGGTCATGACGGGAAGCATCCACAGCATCTTGTAGCCATAGCTGGCACCGGCGCTGGAATACGTGGCGATGCCGCCGGCGTCATTGCCCGAAAGCGCCGCCAGAAGGCCAGGGCCCATGGCGCCAAAGATGGCCGCGATGGTCAGCTTTTGCTTGGTGCTCGCCTTTTGCTTCGTGTTTTGCACGCGACCACCTACCCCATGACCGACATGGTGAGCAGCACTGCGGCGATGCAGTACGCCACGCATGAAATCATGACGGCAATGACGTTCATCGCGGTACCCGACGTATTGAGGTCGTGCTCGTCACGCCAGAACAGCACCATCAGGTAAATCACGGCGCTCATGTTACCAATCAGGCAGACGATGGCCGCGATGTTAAAGCAGCCGGTAAAGAGCCGCTCTTCAAACATGGGCGCGTCGAGGAACGCGGCGGTGCGCACCAGCTGTGCGCACAGGTAGGTCACGAGCGACAGAATCAGGCCCATGCCCGTGCTCTGGAAGAAAAATCCCAGATACGGCTTGGGCTCATCGTCATGGCCGTCGTACTCCAGGAAGTAATTCTTGACGAACGACACCATGCGCGAGGCAGCCAGCAACACGAGCGGCATGGCGCACATGGGGAACACCACCAGATGCGCGGAGCCCAGCGCCGTCCCCAGCACTGTTGCCATAATGCACGAGGCGATGCCCCACACGACGACCCAGTACTGACGATGCACGAACCAGCTGAGCACATTCGTCGAGTCGTCGGACGCGCTGTCGCCCGAGCCGACGCCTGCGATCTGCAGGTCCTCCTGGTGCTCCTCGGCGATAACGTCCATGGCGTCGTCAAAGGTCACGATACCCAAAATGTGACGGTTCTCGTCGCAAACGGGGATGGCGACCAAGTCGTACTTGGTCATCTCGTCCGTTACGTCTTCCTGGTCGTCGTCGGGCGACACATAAACCAGGTCGCGATAGGCCAGCTGGCCCAGCGTGGCGTCGCGGTCGGCTACAATCAGCGTGCGCAGCGAGAGCACGCCGGTGAGCATGCCGCTCGGGTCCTCGGTATAGACGTAATAGACGCTCTCGAAGTCCTCGTCGAGCTTGCGGATCGCCTCGATGGCGTCAGCGACCGTCGCCGTGGCAGGCAGGGAGACAAACTCCGAGGTCATGATGCGACCGGCGGTGTTGTCCTCATAGCCCAGCAGGTTACGAATCGCCTTCTCCTCCTGAACGCCCATCAGGCGCAACAGCTTCTCGGCCTTCTCGTAATCGAGCTCATCGATCAGGTCGGCGGCGTCGTCCGGGTCCATCATGGCCAGCATCGACGATGCGTCCGTATCGGACAGGCCCTCGAGCATCTCGGTCATAAGTTCGTCGTCATCGAACTCCGAGATGGCCTCGGCGGCCTGGGCGGTGTCGAGCTGCGCGAACACCTGCGCACGCAGACGCGGGTCGAGCTGCTCGATAATGTCAGCAATGTCGGCAGGGTGCAGCTCGCCAAGCGTCTTATGCGACACCGACAGCTGAATGTTTTTAGTCGAACGGTCGAGCAGGTCCATGTAGGACCAGGCGATGATGTCCTCGCCGAGCGGTTTGCCCAGGTGCTTCATAAAGCCCTCGACGACATGCTCGAGTGCGGGGCTGATCGCGCGCACCAGACCGCGGGCACCAACTTCGGCGCCCAGCAGGCGCAGCTGATTTTCGCCCGACATGGAAAACTTGATGTCGTTTACGCGCACGACCTTCATGCCCTGCGTGTCGACAATCTGCTTGTTGAGCACGTCACGGGCGAGCAAGAGTTCGGTCGGCTGTAGGTACGAAAAACGGATTTCGGTGGCCGGCGACTTAAGGTGCACACCCGTCTCGTCGATACGGTCGACCCATTTGCGCCAGCTGATCATAAACGGCGTCTTGCCGGGTCCGCGGAACGCGAGCGACGTCACGTGCGGAAAAACTTCGCCGGTAGCAATGCCAAAATCGTTCACAACGCCGAGCTTTTCGCCATCGACGTCCAAGACCGGCAGTTTGAGCATCTCACTCAGATAATTCACTGGTGCTCCCCATCATCATCCCTTCGGACTGCGGCCATGCCGGCACGCCATCCGTGGACTTTTAGATATGTATACGCATGCGCGGGCGGCACGCCGCTCGGCGCTCACACCCCGTGCATGCGCAAGAAGCACCTGCATGGGGTCATCGACTGTATGGTCGAGGTTTGGATTTCACCTGCAACCTTTCTCTTGACCCTTGTTATCCGCAGTAACTATAGCATCAGCATCGCGCCGTGGCGCCAAATTTATGCTCCAAACATCGCAGGCATACCAAACGCTGACGCATCCGTGACATAGCCATTGGGGACGTTCTTGAATGACTAGTCTGTGGTGTCGTCATCTTCGGCGAGCTGGGGGAACACGGCGTTTTTGGGCATGGTGACCTTCGTCAGCGAGGTGAGCTTTTTGCTCAGCGATGCGTCCGTCTTGACCAGATCGCTCAACGTCACGATTTTGTAGCCGTCGGCAATAAGCCCGTCGATAATCTGCGGCAGCGCCTCGAGCGTCTGCTCGGCGCACTTATCGTTATCGGTCAGCAACACAATGTTGCCCGGCGTCACCGAATCGAGCACCGTCGAGACCTGCTCGTCGGCACCGTTGAGCAGCCAGTCGCCCGAATCGATATTCCACGAGACCACGGCAGACACCAGGTCCATCGCATCAATCCAGTTTTGCTCGTCAAAGGCTGCGTAGGGAGCACGCAAAAGCATCGTCGACGTTCCGGTCGCGGACTTGATCGCCTCGGTGCCCTTCGAAACCTGCTCGCGCACCGCATCGCGATCCTTGCCCTTGAGCGATTCGTCTCGGTAACTGTTGGAGCCGACCTCGCAGCCGGCATCGACAATCGCCTTGGCCGTGGCGGGCGAGGCCTCTGCCGCATCGCCCGACAGGAAGAACGTCGCCGTGACGCCCTTTTCCTTGAGCACCTGCAAGATCTGCTTGGTCGCTCCGCTCGGGCCCTCATCAAACGTCAGCGCCACGTACTTTTCGTTGCCCTTGGGCGCCACGCTCGCGCACTCGACCACGCAATCGGTGGCGGGCACGACCTCGCCGCGGTCCTGCGTCTTGCCCGATTGCTCGCCGACCCACACCTCGGAGCGACCCTGGATACCCCACGTCTTAACGTACTCGATGGCACCCGTGCCCTCGACCTTGAGCTTGGGCTCGATTACCGTCGCTTGGACCTCGTGCTTCTCGTACATGTCACGGCCGTCTTTGACCGTCACCTTCTCGCCGCCCGCAAGCTCGCGGCTTTTCCACTTGCCCTGTTTTACGCGCTTGCCGTCCACTTTTACCGACAGCTTTTCGCCGCCATGGCGAGTAAGCACGCTGTCGTCAACGGCCAGCAAGTCCCCGGCGTCGTAGGTATCGGTCAGCTCCTGATCGTCGATGAGATTTTGCAGCGTAGAGCCGACGCGCACCGCAGTCTCCTGGCCGTTGAGGACGACATCCACGCTGCGGTTGACGTAGCCCACGACAGCAGCGATGAACAGCACGAGCGCGCAACCCACGGCGATGAGCGCATAGGGCAGGCGAGACGGACGGCGGGGCGTGCGGCCGTTGCCGATGCGAGCGCTGCGGTCGCTAAAGCCGCGGCTATGGTTGAGATACATCGCGCCGGGCTTACGGTGACGCTTGCGCTGACCGCTGGGCAGCTGCCCCAGATCGCGGCGCGCCGTCGGACGCGCGCCCGAGCGTCCGTGTGAATATGATCCGTTTTGGCGCATGTGCCCTCCCCCATAAACGCAGCAAGCCGGAGCAACAGGTCTCCGGCTTGCCTCCCATCATTTGGTACGTCGCTATTTGTTAGCTTTCGACGAGCCACCGCTCGCCTTTTGATATTCGTCCTTAAAGGCCTTGAACATGCCGCGCGTCTTGCCGAGCTGCTTGCCCAGCGCGCGACTGCCCTTGTCCACGGCGACCGAGCCCTTGTCATCGAGCACCTTGGCGCCCTTCTTGACCTTATCGCCCACCACGACGCTTGCCTCGGCAGCCTTTGCGGCGGCGCCGCCCGAATACCCGAGCGACTTGACCTCGTCCGAAACGATCATCGCGCCGTCCGCATAGCCGCGCAGCATCGTCGGCGGCATCTGCGTGTCGCCCACCAGCACACTCGAGGCAGTGCCGGCGGTCACGTAGAACGTCTGCACGATGCCCGAACGCGGCTTGAACTCCACATCCGAGCAATAGCCCACGACATCGCCCGACTCCGTGCGCACGTCCATGCCAACCCAGATAATGCAATCGTCCAGGTTGATGTCGAGGCGCTTGGCCGCAGCGGCATCGTAGGTGCCCTTGACGTCGTCAACCGCGATGGCGCCCTCGTAGACGCCAATGGCATCGAGCGCCACAAATCGGTCGGGGCGCTCGATCATGCCCGCGATATCGGACTGGCGCACCATAAAGCCCACCACGCGCGTACCGCCCGGGGTAAAGACCGGAAAGTGAATCTTGCCGAGCTTTTTAGGACTGCGCGGCGTGCCGTCTTTTTTGGTGCGCTTATCCTCGGTAGGCTTGCGATAGATCTTGGCGCCGACAAAATCCCCGGCGCGCATTATGCCTCGGTCGAAGGCTCCGCGGCCTCGGCGTCGGCCTCGACGGCGTTCTCGACCACGACATCGGCGGCGGGCGTCACGTTACCGCCCGAGATGGCGTCGTTGAGCTGCTCGCGCAGCTGGTCCATGCGCTCGCGGGCAAGGTCAACCTTGGCACGCAGGTCATCGGTCTTGGCGTCGACCATCGGGCCAAAATCGTTGACCGCGGCGCGGGCCTCCTCGGCACCGTGCTCGTAGGTGTCGCGCATGTTATCCCAGGCGTCGTTGGCGATATCGGCAGCCATGGCGCGGGTCTCGGCGCCCGAGCGCGGAGCCAAGGCGACGCCGATGATGGCGCCGGCGGCAGCACCGAAGAGCGCACCCGAGATAAAGTTGAAAGTCTTACCCATGTTCATTCCTCTCCTGCGGGCACCTCGGCGCCCACCGTTTGAATGCTGTCCATTATACCCGCAGCACAGCGCTTGCCGTCTCGCTCATCTGCGTACGGTAAAGGCGCAGGTACATGATGGTGATAAGCGGGTGAGCCTACTCCTGCGGCATGGCAGGCATGGCCACTGTAGCGCCCGGGTCCTCGCCGGCGCCGTCAACGAGCGGCAGCGCTCCCTCACGCGCAAGGGCAACCGGAGCCGTCGCCGCACCACCGTAGACGGCAGCGGGGGCCTCATGGCTCTCGGCGGTCGCGCCCTCGGTATCGATTACTTCCTGCGGCTCGTCGTCAAAGCTCGGGACGCCCTGGGGCTCCGCGGGCTCGACCTCGACGGCCTCCTCGGCAGGGGCATCGTTGACAGACTCGGCGGCAGCCTCGGCAGGCGCCTCGCCCTCGGTCGTGTCCCCGGCCTCGCCTTCGGCGTTCGCGGCGGCGACGGCCTCGTGCGGGTCCTTGCCCTCGGCCTCGGCGCGCATACCCAGCACCAGGTTGCGCAGGCCCGCGACCGTTCCTTCCACGTCGGGGGCAGGCTGGTCGGCGTGCAGGTACGCCCAGTCCATCATAAAGGTCGCCGAAGACAGCGCGCCGATGGCCAGCGCGTCGTCGGGACACGAAAGCTCGACCTCAAAGACACGCTCGTCGTGCTCGCTTACGCGGGTGCGGCCGCACGAAATGCTGCCGGCAAGCCCGGTCTCGTTCATGAGCTCGACCGTCACGTGCTCCAGCAGATGGCAAAGCTCGGTCTGGCCCATACAGTCCTGGAATTCGCGACCGGAATCGCCCAGGCACAGGTGCTTGGCAATCGCGGGCACCAGGTAATACACGCGCGCCGTGGCCTCGATGTCCTCCGAGGTCATGAGCGGCATGCCGGGGTTCACCAGCACGTGCGCGCAGATCTTGTCCTCGCTGACGGTGACCTTAAGGATGTTGAACAGGCCTGCCATAACTCTCCCCTACTCTTCCTTGCCCTACTCGTCGCCGTCGTGCGGGTCCGCAGAACCCGCGTCCGACGCCGCCGGCTCATCGGCCGAGGGCTCGGAATCCTTCTTATCGGTTTCGGCCGGAGCGATCACGCGAATGAGCGAGATGCGCTGGCCACGCATCGACTGCACCTTAAACTTGTACCCCGCAACCTCAAACACCTCTCCGATGTCGGGCACCGAGTCGCAAAGCTCCAAAATCCAGCCGGCGATGGTCTCATAATCATCGCTTTCCTCGAGCGGCCAACCAAGCTCAATCGCGTCATCGCACGAAAAACGCCCATCGACAAGCCACTCGCGGCGCGAAAGGCGCGTGAGGTACTTGTTGTCGGGGTCGAACTCGTCCTCAATCTCGCCCACGATCTCCTCGACGATGTCCTCGATGGTGATAATACCGGCCGTGCCGCCGTACTCGTCCACGACCACTACGATCTGGTCGTGCGAGGTCTGCATCTCGGACAGTAGCGGCAGGATGTCCTTGGTATCGGGCACAAAGGTGGCGTCGCGCAAAAAGTCGGCGATGGGCTGGTCGCCCTTGCCGTCGAGCGAAGGCTGGATCAGGTCCTTGATGTGCGCGATGCCGGCGACGTTGTCGGGATCCTCGTGATAGACGGGGATGCGGCTGAAGCCGGTCTGGCGCATGGTGGACAGCACGGCGGCGACCGTCTCGTCGTCCTCGCACATGGTGGTGTCCACGCGCGGCACCATGACCTCGCGGGCAACGGTGTCGCCCAGGTCGAAGATCTCGTGGATCATGCGCTTTTCCTCATCGAGCAGGTCGTCCTGCTCCGAGACCATGTACTTGATCTCTTCCTCCGAGACGTTTTGGCGGTCGTCGGCACTCTTGATGCGCAGGATGCGGGCCAGGCCATCGGAGCAGGCGCCGGTCAGCCACACGAGCGGACGGGCGATCTTTTGGAAAAACGACAACGGTCCCACGACCTGCTTGGACACGCCCTCGGCGTTGGCCAGTCCAATGCGCTTGGGAACCAGCTCGCCGATCACGATGGACACGAAGGCGACCGCAACGGTGATGATGACCGGCGCCAGGCCGCGCGCGATGGCAGAGAGCGGTGCGATGCCAAAGCTCGTGAGCCACGTGGCAAGCGGGTCGGACAGGCTCGTCGAGGCGACGGCAGACGAGGCAAAGCCCACGAGGGTGATGGCAACCTGGATGGTAGCCAACAGCTGATCGGAGTCGGCGGCGAGCTGGATGGCGCGCTCGGCGCGCTTGTCGCCTTCCTCGGCATCGTGCTCCAGCACGGCGCGCTTAGCCGTGGTGAGCGCCATCTCGGACATAGAGAAGTAGCCGTTGATGAGGGTCAAAACGAGGGTGGTGATAAGGGAGATGGTTATGTCCATCGGGAGTTTCTCGAACCTCCAAGATTCGGGACGTCGATTAAAACGTTGGTGGCGGATACGGCAATTGCACTGGCGACCGAGCGGGGGCACGGGCGCTGGCGTGGTCGCTAGATTACGAAGAGGATCACCGCCATGAACTGGAAGATGCTGCCGGCGAGTACCCACAGGTGAAACACGCTGTGCAGATAGCGCACGTTTTTGGCGATATAGAACGGCACGCCCGCGGTGTAGCACACGCCGCCGACGGCGAGCAGGGCAAGTGCCACGGGGTTGAGCAGCGACACGAGCTCGGGCAGCTTAAAGACAACGAGCCAGCCCATCAGCAGGTAGACCAGGCCACTTACCCAATGCGGTTGACGCTCGCGCATAAAGCACTCGAGAGCGATGCCAATGATGGCGATGGCCCACACGGCAAAGAACAGCGCAGGGCCGCCGTCGTTTGCAAGCGTGATGAGGCAAAACGGTGTATAGCTGCCGGCTATGAGCAGGTAGATGCAGCTGTGGTCGATGATGCGAAACACGCGCTTGGCGCGCGCGGGCTGAATCGCGTGGTAGAGCGTGGAGGCTAGGTATTCGAGGATAATGCTGACGCCATAGACAATCGCCGCGGCCATGTGGGCCGGGCCTCCGCCGCGCAGGGCGGCGAATACGATCAGGAGCACCAGGCCCGCGATACCCAGCAGGCAGCCGACACCATGGGTGACGGAGTTCATGATCTCCTCGCCCACCGTGTAGTGTGGAACGGCCGCGGTCTTGGGTCGCGGCTTAGAACTGTCGCTCGAATCGGACATGCCGGTTACATCCTCCAACGTAAAGAGTTCTCAACACTATATCAAAGCGTCTGGGTACGTGCGAAATTTGCACCATACGTGACCCCTTGTTTACCCATTCTTTGCCTGTTGACGCATCAACGGCGAACGTCCATAATGCGCTTGCATTGAATGTTGACGTATTAACATCTTATAGGAGAATACCACATGGCTCAAAACGCACGTTCCCATCGAAAGCTCAAGATAGCCTGCATCGTTGCACTGGTGCTCGTTGTCGCGCTGCTGGGGTTTGCCGGCAACTTCTTGTTCGACTTTGCCCTGAACCCCCAAGCGCCGTACACCATGAAGATGATGCAGGATAGCAAGAACGACAAAGAAGGCGAGCAACCAGATGCCGAGGACACCGAGGCTCGGGCATGGTTTAAAGAGAACCGCGAGAGCAGCAGCCTCACCGTGGACGACGGGACCGAGCTCGCCGCCTGGTATTTTGCTGCGTCGGAGAGCACGCACGACTACGCCGTCTGCCTGCATGGATATACCAATGAGCCCATCGGTATGGCCCGATACGTCAAGCGATTCCACGACCGCGGCATGAACGTACTCGCACCCGCCGCCCGCGCCCACGAGCGCTCCGGCGGCGACTATATTGGCATGGGCTGGCCCGAACGCCTCGACATCGTCGCGTGGATCGAGCGGATCGTTCAGGCTGACCCCGAGGCGCGCATCCTGGTCTTTGGCGAGTCGATGGGTGCAGCAACTGCCATGAACGTCGCGGGGGAATCTCTACCCGCAAACGTAAAATGCATTATCGAGGACTGTGGTTATACGAGTGTTTGGGACGAGTTTTCCCTGCAACTCAAGGACGTGTTCGGCCTGCCCAGCTTTCCCTTGCTCGATGTAGCAAACTTGGTGTGCAACGTGCGCGCGGGCTACGACTTTCATAAGGCGAGCAGTGTGGAGCAACTCAAACACGCGACGGTTCCCATGCTGTTTATCCACGGCGACCAGGACACCTTTGTGCCGTACAGTATGCTCGACCAAAACTACGACGCGTGCGCCAGCAAGGTCAAGCAAAAGCTCACCATCCATGGCGCCACCCACGCCAAGAGTGCGCAAGTTGACCCCGAGCTCTACTGGAACACAGTCAACAACTTCCTCGACGAGTATTTTTAGGCGAATAGCAACGTCTGAGGCTTTACCTGACCCCCTATTTTCGGAAGTATGCGGCAAAATCTGGAACTGCCGACCAGACCACAGTTTTACCAACAATTTATCAGGGGTTTTGTTGCCAAAAAATGTCGTGTGTTCGGCGGTCTCGAAATTTGCCGCATACTTCCGGAAAGCCGCCCGCGAGCGCTGTGCTCACGGGCGGCTTTTGCTCAACTAACGCTACAAAGGCGCTTGTTTTGTCCAATAGATAGGCGCTATTTGACCTCGATGAGCTCGTACTTGCTCGTGCCCAGGCCGATCTTCTCGGCGTGCGCGATGCAGGTGCGCCAGTCGGTGTCGGGATGCGTGATGCAGAAGGGGTCCTTGGCCTGATCGCCCTCCAGATGCTCGTGGTTGTGCTCCATCTTGGCCGCGCTATCGGTGAGCTCGGTGTTGGGCAGCAGCTCGGATGCCATGACGGCGTCGGCGCAGGCCTGGTCGATGGCGACCGGGTCGAAGCTCGCGAACATGCCGATATCGTTGACGATGGGCGTGTCGTTTTCGGGATGGCAGTCGCAGTTGGGGCTAATGTCCATGGCGAGCGAAATGTGGAAGCTCGGGCGGCCGTCGACGACGGCCTTGGTGTACTCGGCGATCTTACAGTTGAGCACGTCGGCCGCGGCGTCATAGCCGGGCTTGATGGCGTCCTGGTTGCACACGCCGATGCAGCGGCCGCAACCCACGCAGCGATCGTGGTCGATGGCGGCCACGTGGACCGTGCGGGTGTTACCGTTGGCAAGCTCGCGCTCGCGGGTGTCGTCAAACGAGATAGCGTTGTGCGCACAGACCTTTTCGCAGGCACGGCAGCCAACACAGTGCTCGGTCGCGACGTTCGGCTTGCCGGCGGCATGCTGCTCCATCTTGCCGGCACGGCTGCCGCCTCCCATGCCCAGGTTCTTCATGGCGCCGCCAAAGCCGGCCTGCTCATGGCCCTTAAAGTGGGTGAGGCTGATCACGATATCGGCGTCCATGAGAGCCTGACCGATCTTGGCCTCGCGCACGTACTCGCCGCCCTCGACCGGGACGAGCGCCTCGTCGGTACCCTTGAGGCCATCGGCGATGATGATCTGGCAACCCGTGGCATACGGGGTAAAGCCGTTCTGGAAGGCGGTATCGATGTGCTCGAGCGCGTTTTTGCGGCTACCCACATAGAGCGTATTGCAGTCGGTGAGGAAGGGCTTGCCTCCCAGCTCCTTCACGACATCCGCGACGGCGCGAGCGTAGTTGGGGCGCAAAAAGCTCAGATTGCCCAGCTCGCCAAAGTGAATCTTGATGGCGACGAACTTGTTCTCAAAGTCGATCTGCTCGATACCGGCGTGACGGATGAGGCGCTTGAGCTTGTCGAGCTGGCTCTCGCGAGCATGCGTGCGCAGGTTGGTAAAGTACACCTTTGCCGGTGCTGCGGGTGCGGTTGCGGTCATAGATCTATCCCCTCGGTCTATATGGCGTTACAGACATAAGAGGATGGTACCCGTTGAAGCAGGGTTAATGTCAAGCACGGCGCCCAGTCATTGGGTAGTCATTGGGGACAGACTTAAATGACTGAAACCACTCATTGGGGACAGACTTAAATGAGTGCCGCCAGGGACAGTCCTTGCCGGCCCGGCCAGCGAGCCGGCGAATCGGCAAAGACCGTCCCCGATGACTAGTCGTTTAAGAACGTCCCCGATGACTACTCTTGGACTTTGAGGGCTTCGGCCAGGCTGACGCGCTTGATAGAACGCGTGTGTAGCAGCGCCACGACCAGGTAGGTCGCAAAGCCAATGCCCACGCACGCCGTCATGGACCAAGCGGGCACGTAGATCTCGATATTGCCGTTGTAGGCGAGCAGCATCGAGCGGAAGATGGCCGTAAGCGAGCCAATAATGACCGGCAGGCTCAGCACAAGCGACGCCACCACGCACAGCGTGATCGAGCGGATGTACAGATGCGAGATCTCGCTATCGCGATAGCCAAAGACTTTCATGTAGCTGATCGAACGGGCGCTGTGGTCGATCACAGCCTTGGTCAACAGGTACATAAACAGCAGGAAAATAAACACCGCGAGCCCAACCATCATGCCGATCATTTTGCTCATCATGCCGATAAACTGGTCGCGGAAGGCTCTGCCCGCGTCCGTGTCGGCGGCGGCGGTAGCGCCGAGGCCGGCGGTCTCCGTGTGGGAAATGATGGAAATGCCGGTCACCTTGCCGTCATTGTCCACGCCGACCATCATGGTAACGGCGCCGTT
>OLVX01002523.1_pt1 | contig 13115 bp, 10 predicted proteins | sample 1673271 | NCBI WGS metagenome assembly OLVX01 (sample SAMEA3178939, study PRJEB25190) | human gut metagenome | biome: human gut; feature: human-associated habitat; material: faeces | place: Austria | collected 2013
CTGCAGTAGAAAAAGGATTGGAAGAATCAATGGCTAATGGTGTCCTTGCTGGATACCCAATGGTTGACATTAAAGCTAAGCTTTATGATGGTTCATACCACGATGTCGATTCATCTGAAACTGCCTTTAAGATTGCTGCATCTCTTGCACTTAAAGAAGCTGCTAAGACTGCACAACCAACTATTCTTGAGCCAATGATGCTTGTAACTATCACTGTTCCAGAAGAGAACCTTGGTGATGTTATGGGTCACGTTACTGCTCGTCGTGGACGTGTTGATGGTATGGAAGCACACGGTAACACCCAAACCGTTCGTGCCTATGTACCACTTGCTGAAATGTTCGGTTATGCAACAACACTTCGTTCTGCAACTCAAGGACGTGGTACATTCATGATGGTATTTGATCACTATGAAGATGTTCCAAAATCAGTTCAAGAAGAAATCATCAAGAAAAATTCTGGTGAAGCTTAATTAGAAGTTTTTAAGTTAAGGTGCTTATGAAAGTAAGTGCCTCTTTCTATTTGCATTCTCCTGAAAAAAATTATATAATAGGTATGTTAAAAGATTAAATGAAAACCCTCAAGTTAATCTTTTCACAATAGTGAGAGTTTGCTCTCAAAATTATATTTATTCGATTTTCATAAGGAGGAAATCACTAATGGTAGTTAAAGTTGGTATTAACGGTTTCGGCCGTATCGGTCGTCTTGCTTTCCGTCGTATCCAAAACGTAGAAGGTGTTGAAGTTACACGCATCAACGACCTTACTGATCCGGTTATGCTTGCACACTTGTTGAAATACGACACAACTCAAGGTCGTTTCGACGGTACTGTTGAAGTAAAAGATGGTGGATTCGAAGTTAACGGTAAATTCGTTAAAGTTTCTGCAGAACGTGATCCAGAACAAATTGACTGGGCTAATGATGGTGTAGAAATCGTTCTTGAAGCAACTGGTTTCTTCGCTAAGAAAGATGCTGCTGAAAAACACTTGCACCCTGGTGGAGCTAAGAAAGTTGTTATATCTGCACCAGCAACTGGTGACGTTAAAACAATAGTTTACAACGTAAACAACGAAATATTAGATGGTACAGAAACAGTTATATCAGGGGCTTCTTGTACAACTAACTGTTTAGCACCAATGGCTAAAGCTTTAAATGACAAATTCGGTATAGAAAAAGGTTTAATGACTACTATACATGCTTACACTAACGACCAAAATACTTTAGATGGTCCTCATCCAAAAGGAGATTTAAGAAGAGCTAGAGCTGCTGCAGGAAACATAGTTCCTAACACTACAGGTGCTGCAAAAGCTATAGGTTTAGTTATACCAGAATTAAAAGGTAAATTAGACGGAGCTGCTCAAAGAGTTCCAGTTGTAACTGGTTCTTTAACTGAATTAGTTTGTACATTAAAAAATAATGTAACTATAGAAGAAGTTAATGCTGCAATGAAAGAAGCTGCTAACGAATCATTCGGATACACTGAAGAATACTTAGTATCTTCTGATATAGTAGGAATGAGCTTCGGTTCATTATTCGATGCAACTCAAACAAGAGTTATGGAAGTTGACGGAAAACAATTAGTTAAAGTTGTATCTTGGTATGACAATGAAATGTCTTATACATCTCAATTAATAAGAACTTTAGGATATTTTGCAAACTTAGCAAAATAATTTAGGATAAGGTCCGGGTTTGTAGTATCTTCTACAGCTCCGGACTTTTTTAGGATAAGGTCTAATAAATTAATTTAACATAAAAATAAAACTACTCAAGAGCGATTATCATTTAGATTAGGGAATGGTATATTGGGGAATAAAAAAAGCAAATCGGAATGAATAATAAATAAATACAAATTTTTACAAATATATGATATATTAAAAAAAGGAAAGTGTTTACTTTGAAAGGAGTTTAATTATGTCAATGTTAAACAAAAAAACAATAGAAGATATAAACGTTACTGGGAAAAGGGTATTAGTAAGATGTGACTTCAACGTACCTCTACAAAACGGAGTAATAACTGACGAAAACAGATTAGTAGGTGCATTACCAACTATAAAATACTTAATAGAAAAAGGTGCAAAAGTTATATTATGCTCTCACTTAGGGAAACCAAAAGGAGAACCAAAACCAGAATTATCATTAGCACCAGTTGCAAAAAGATTATCAGAAATGTTAGGACAAGAAGTAGTATTTGCTGCAGATGATAACGTTGTAGGGGAAAACGCAAAATCAGCAGTTGCAGATATGAAAGACGGAGATGTTGTCTTATTACAAAATACTAGATATAGAAAAGAAGAAACTAAAAACGAAGAAAACTACTCTAAAGAATTAGCTTCTTTAGCTGACGTATTCGTTAACGATGCATTCGGTACTGCACATAGAGCTCACTGCTCAACTGTTGGAGCTGGACAATTCTTACAAGAAAGAGCTTGCGGATACTTAATCCAAAAAGAATTAAAATTCTTAGGTGAAGCAGTATCTAATCCAGTTAGACCTTTCACTGCTATATTAGGTGGATCAAAAGTTTCTGACAAAATAGCTGTTATAAATCAATTATTAGAAAAAGTTGATAACTTAATAATAGGTGGAGGAATGGCTTATACATTCTTAAAAGCTCAAGGATATGAAATAGGAAACTCTTTATTAGAAGCTGATAAAGTTGACTATGCAAAAGAAATGCTAGCAAAAGCTGAAGAAAAAGGTGTTAAATTATACTTACCAGTAGATTCTAAAGCTGCTAACAAATTTGCTGCAGATGCAGAAGTATTAGTCACAGAAGATCAAAATATACCAGAGGGATATTTAGGTTTAGATATAGGACCAAAATCAGTAGAAAAATTCGTAGATGTTGTTAAAAATTCAAAAACAATCGTTTGGAACGGGCCAATGGGAGTATTTGAATTTGAAGCATTTGCAGGAGGAACTTTAGCAATAGCAAAAGCTATGGCTGATTTAGAAGATGCAACTACTGTAATAGGTGGTGGAGATAGTGCTGCTGCTGTTAACCAATTAGGATTCGGAGACAAAATGACTCACGTTTCTACAGGTGGTGGAGCTTCACTTGAATTCTTAGAAGGGAAAGAATTACCAGGAATAGTTGCATTAGACGATAAATAAGAAGTATTTAAATATAAAAATTTAAATAAATAATGGGAAAATAATAATAATATAAAGTCTAAGGAATAACTTAAAATTAAACTATATCTGATTATAAAGACGATATCTAAGAAATGTTGATATATAGAGAGAATTGGCATATTTTGGATTAGATATATAAACAGTGTAAATTATAGCGATTTTTTACAATATAGTTTAAAATAAAAAGGTATTCTACATGTTCAAAAGGAGGAAATTTGAATGAGAAAACCAATAATTGCTGGAAACTGGAAAATGAACAAAAACATAAAAGAAGCTCTAGAGTTTGTTAAAGAAGTCGGAACTAGAGCTGATAGAGATGATGTTGAAGCAGTAATATGTGCACCATTTTTACAACTAAAAGACCTTAAAGAAGCTACTAAAGGTACTAAGATAAAAGTTGGAGCTCAAAACATGCACTACGAAACATCAGGAGCATTCACAGGAGAAGTTTCTGCTGAAATGTTACAAGAAATAGGAATGGACTATGTTATTATAGGTCACTCTGAAAGAAGAGAATATTTTGGAGAAACTAATGAAACAGTTAACAAAAAAGTATTAAAAGCATTACAAGTAGGTATAAATCCAATTTTATGCTGTGGTGAGACTTTAGAACAAAGGGAAGCTGGAGTTACTAAAGATCACGTAAAAACTCAAATATTAGCTGGATTAAAAGATGTAACTAAAGAAGATTTAGCAAAAGTTGTTGTAGCGTATGAGCCGATCTGGGCTATAGGAACTGGAAAAACTGCAACTGCAGAACAAGCTAATGATGTTATATCATACATAAGAGAAGTTATCGCTTCAGTTTACGGGGATTTAGCTAACGAAGTTAGAATTCAATACGGAGGAAGTGTTAAGCCAGCTAATGTAGCAGAAATAATGGGGCAAAGCGACATAGATGGAGCTTTAGTTGGTGGAGCATCACTGAAAGCTGATGATTATGTTGCTCTTGTAAATTTTAAATAGGAGTGAAATTATATAAATGAAAAAGCCAGTAGCATTAATAATCATGGATGGTTTTGGAGAGAGTAATAATACAATAGGAAATGCTGTTAAAGAAGCAAAAACTCCTAACTTAGACAGAATCGAAAAAACTTATCCAACAACATTAATAAAAGCAAGCAGTCTTGATGTTGGTCTTCCTGATGGACAAATGGGTAACTCAGAAGTTGGCCATACAAATATAGGAGCAGGTAGAATTGTATATCAAGATTTAACTAGAATAACAAAATCTATACAAGACGGAGATTTCTTCACAAACGAAGTCTTAGTAAAAGCTATGGAAAATGGAAAAGAACATGCTGTTCATATAATGGGATTATTATCTGACGGTGGAGTTCATTCACATATAGATCACCTTAAAGCTTTAATCAAAATGGCTAAAGAACAAGGTGTAGAAAAAGTATACGTACATGCATTTACAGATGGTAGAGATACTGACCCACAAAGTGGTATAAACTACGTTAAAGAAATTGAAGCTTATATGGCTGAAATGGGTGTAGGACAGTTCGCTACTATAAACGGTAGATATTATGCAATGGATAGAGATAAGAGATGGGAAAGAGTAGAAAAAGCATACAGAGCTATGGTTTGTGGCGAAGGTGAAACTGCTACTTCTGCATCTGAAGCTGTTGAAGAATCTTATAAAAAAGGTGCAACAGACGAATTTATCATTCCAACTGTAATAGTTAAAGATGGTCAACCAGTAGGAAAAATATCTGAAGGTGATTCAGTAATATTCTTCAACTTTAGACCAGATAGAGCTAGAGAAATATCTAGATGCATAGTTGATAAAGAATTCAATGGATTTGAAAGAGTAGACGTAAATACATTCTTTGTTTGCTTAACAGAATATGATGTTACTTTACCAAATGTTCAAATAGCATTTGGACCACAATCATTAAGTAATACATTAGGGGAATATTTATCAAAATTAGGGAAAACTCAATTAAGAGCTGCTGAGACTGAAAAATATGCTCACGTTACTTTCTTCTTCAACGGTGGTGTTGAAGAACCAAACAAAGGAGAAGATAGAGAATTAATACCTTCACCAAAAGTTGCAACATATGACTTGCAACCAGAAATGTCTGCACCAGAGCTAGAAGCAAAAGTTATGGAAAAAATAAACGAAGACAAATACGACTTCATAGTTGTTAACTTTGCTAATCCAGATATGGTTGGACATACAGGTGTAATGGAAGCAGCTGTTAAAGCTGTTGAAACAGTAGATAATTGCGTTGGCAAATTAGTAGATAGAATAGTAGAAATTGGTGGAAGCGTTATAATAACTGCTGACCACGGAAATGCTGAATTAATGTTAGATCCTACAACAGGAAAAGTTATAACATCACATTCAGTAAACCCAGTACCATTTATAGTAGCTGGTAAAGATTACGTAGGAAAAGAGTTATTAGCTGATGGTAGACTATCAGATATAGCTCCAACAATATTAGATATGATGGGATTAGAACAGCCAGAAGAAATGACTGGTCACTCATTAATAAAATAGCAATCTAAATATAAATTTTTTATATTTAAAATTAGGGTGGCTGCTAGTACTCAGCCATCCTACTAAAAAAGCCAATTTATATAAATAATAATTATAAATTTAACAAAAGTATAAAAAGGAAAGCTAATCGAGACAATTAAAATTAAAGAAAATAATAAATATAATTAAAATACATAGATAATTTGCAAACTTATCCATCAATCCGTTTGAAAATAAATTTATGATTTTAAAACTAACTTGATTAGTGGAGATTTGGAAGGAGAAAATTATGTCAGTAATAGAATCAGTATACGCAAGAGAAGTATTAGACTCAAGAGGTAACCCAACTGTAGAAGTTGAGGTTGTATTAGAATCAGGTGCAGAAGGTAGAGCTATAGTTCCATCTGGAGCATCTACAGGAGCTTTCGAAGCTGTTGAATTAAGAGACGGTGACAAAGGTAGATACTTAGGAAAAGGTACTCAAAACGCTGTTAACAACGTTAACACTATAATAGCACCAGAATTAGAAGGATTAGAATCAACTGATCAACCAGGAATAGATGCATTATTATTAGAATTAGACGGAACACCAAATAAAGGTAAATTAGGGGCAAACGCTATATTAGGTGTTTCTATGGCTGTAGCTAGAGCATCTGCTGATGAGTTAGGATTACCATTATTCCAATACATAGGTGGAGTTAACGCTAAACAATTACCAGTTCCAATGATGAACATATTAAACGGTGGAGAACATGCTGATAACAACGTTGACGTTCAAGAATTCATGATATTACCAGTAGGAGCTCCTTGCTTCAAAGAAGGTTTAAGAATGGGTGCAGAAGTATTCCACGCACTTAAAAAAGTTCTTGGAGAAAAAGGATTAGCTTGTGGTGTAGGTGATGAAGGTGGATTCGCTCCAAACTTAGGATCAAACAGAGAAGCTTTAGAATTAATAGTTGAAGCTATAAAAGCTGCTGGATACGAACCAGGAAAAGACGTTATGTTAGGATTAGACGTTGCTGCATCAGAAATGTACAATGAAGAAACTAAAAAATACGTTTTAGCTGGAGAAGGAAAAGAATTAACTGCTGCTGAAATGGTAGACTTATACGAAGATTGGACTACTAACTTCCCAATAATAACTATAGAAGATGGTTTAGATGAAGAAGACTGGGATGGATGGAAAGTTCTTACTGAAAGATTAGGTAAAAAAGTTCAATTAGTTGGTGACGACTTATTCGTTACAAACACTGAAAGATTAGAAAGAGGTATAGAAGCTGGTGTTGCTAACTCTATATTAATAAAAGTTAACCAAATAGGTACTATAACTGAAACTTTAGATGCTATAGAAATGGCTAAAAGAGCTGGATACACTGCAGTAATATCTCACAGATCTGGTGAAACAGAAGATACTACTATAGCTGACTTAGCTGTAGCTGTAAACGCTGGTCAAATAAAAACTGGTGCTCCATCAAGAACTGATAGAGTTGCTAAATACAACCAATTATTAAGAATAGAAGAAACAGTTGGTGCTCAAGCTAGATACTGTGGATTAAAATCTTTCTACAACTTAAACAAATAATTATAAATTAATTAGCAAACAAACAAATTTTATGAATAATAGTATAAATCCTTAAAAGCCTAGGTGGAAACTTCCACCTAGGTTTTTTTTAAAGTAATGGACGAAGCCGCCCGCTTATGAGCGAAGTGAATTTTAAGCAACGGACGAAGTCGTTGGCGCCATGAGCAAAGCGAATTTTAAGCAACGGAATCTCCGATTCGTTGGCGCCATGAGCAAAGCGAATTTTTTTATAGTATTTAGAGATATTTTTTATAAAATAAATGAAAATGATATTCATTAACTTTTAAAGTGTGCTAAAATTAGAATTAAAGAAGAATAATTTTAGAATTAAATATTTGAAGGGGGTATATCATGAAAGATTACATAAAGTTATCAGAACAGCATTTTGATGGTCAAGCAGAAGTATATGATGAAAATAATAGTATGTATTATTCTGGTCCTGCAAAGGTTAGTTGTAATGATACTGTCAAGTATTTAAAAGATATAAATTATAATAAATTATTAGATGTTGGGTGTGGAACAGGATATCTTCTCAACCTATTATCTGATAAAAAAGAGGCAGAATATCATGGATTAGATTTATCAGAGGGAATGTTAAAACAAGCAAGAGCAAAAAATATTCGAGGTACAACACTTGTAAAGGGAAGATCTGATGAGTTGCCATATGAAGATAATTATTTTGATGTTGTGACATGCATCCAAAGTTTTCATCACTATCCTGATTCAGATAAAGCTATGCAAGAGGTATACCGCGTATTAAAACCTGGTGGAATATATATACTTTCTGATACAGGGGTAGGAGGTATCGGAGGATGGATTTATAACCATATTATATTTAAGTTAATAAATAGTGGTGATTGCCATGCAGCAAATAAAAATGGAATTTCAAACTTAATGATGAAAAATGGATTTGATATAGTAGAAAATAAAAAACTAGGTAAATTTATATATACTGTTGTGGGAAAAAAATTAAAATAAAAAGAGATGGCCGAAATTGATGTAAAATTTCAGTCATCTCTTTTTATTTTAAGGAGATTAAATATTATAAATTTAGTGGAGAACATTAGCACCATGAACGTAGTGAATTTTTATTTCACGTTGTAATAGTGAGAAATCTCAATTCATAGATATTAATAATACATGAAAAATAGATAATATAAGGAGATTGATATTTATGAAAAAAGAAGTTGTTTTTATCGGAGCAGGAATTTCAGGTCTTACAGGGGCTGCACTTTTAGCAAAGAAGGGCTTTAAGGTTACTGTAGTAGAGGCACAATTTAAGCCAGGAGGTTCTTGTGGAATATTTAAACGAGATGACGTTATTTTTGAGCAAGGATCAGCTATGATTTATGGATTTGGAGAAATAGGATTTAACCCACATAGATTTGTATTTAATTCATTAGAAGAGCCGATAGATATTTTAAAACACGATAGTTTATATGCAATTCATTTTAACGGACACAAAATAATATTTTATGAAGATATAGATAAATTTGTAGAGCAATTGGGAGAGATTTTTCCAGATGAGAAGGAAGGATTTAAAAAGTTTTATCACGACTCAACAGATTTATATTTAAAAGTTATAGCAAACCAACCGACATTCACAACACCAGATGTAGTCACAAAGGAACAGGGCTTAATGCAGTTGAAAAGTGCTCCAAAAGCATATTTGAAATTTTTAGGATATATGAATAAAAACACAGAGCATATATTGAAAAAATACTTCAAGTCTAAAGAAGTATTCGATTTTTTTAATAAATTAACATCTACATATTGTTATACAAATGTAAAAGAAACACCTGCCATACTTGCGGCTGTTATGTTTGTCGACAACCATATTGGAGGAAGTTATTACCCAGCAGGTTCAACATTAAATTTAGTTGGCAAACTGGAAAAAGTAATTGAAGAAAATAACGGCGATATGATTTATAACAAGCAAGTCAAAAAAATACTGATAGAAAACGACAAGGTAGCTGGAGTAAAGCTAGACGACGGAAGTATTATAAAATGTGACAGAGTAGTTAATTCAGGTAATGTGTGGAACTTATACAACAACTTAATAGACAAAAATTTATGTAAAAAGGGAAGAGAATGGGCAAATTCACTTATCCCGACATATCCATCATTAGTATTATTCACATTAGTAAAAGAAGACGTAATCCCAGAAGATACACTACCAATCGAGATGCTTATAGGAGATACAGAAAAAATAGATGAAGGCGAAGTAACGCTTTATATATTGGGAAAAGACGACTACACACTTTGTCCAAAAGGATACCAAACTGTAATTGCAATAGGACCAACTTTTAAAGAATGGATAAATCCAAAAGGAGATTATCACACCGAAGCATATTTTAAACAAAAACAAGAAGAAAAGAACAGAATATTAGATTTAATAGAAAAGAGATTCCCAGGATTTAAAGATGCACTATGTCATGTAGAACTAAGCACACCTGCAACTCTACAAAGACTTGTTATGAAAGAAAAGGGAGCAGTCGCAGGTCCAAAACAACAGCTAGGTCAACATATGTTAAAACGTTTAAAGACTAAAGGCGAAATAGAAGGGCTTTATAACTGTGGCGAATCAACAGTTATGGGAACAGGAACACCGGCTGTAACTGTATCTGGGATAAGTGTAGCAAATCTTATTTTGAGAGAGTGCAATATGCAAGAATATGAAGCGAAATACATCAAAGGCGATTATGTAACAATGGTGAAAAAACCGTACACAGGAAAAAACTTAAAATTAAGTTCTGATAAAAATGAAGACAAAATTGGAAAATTAGCAATGAAGTGCCAATATTGTATGAATCCTAGATGCCAAAAATCATGTAAAAACAATATTCCAATAAGAGATATAAATAGAAGGTTATCTGTCGGGAACTTTTATGGTGCAAGAAAGTTATTAAATCAATTTGATACAAATCCTTGCATTAACTGTGAAAATGTATCTTGTGAAGAAGTATGTATAAGAAATAAATTTGCAGAATCAGTAAGCATAAAAGAAATCAACAGTAACTTGGTTAAAAAGTAAAGGAGGAGGTCTGATGTATATTCTCCAGGTAGAGAATTTATACAAATCATATAACCATGTAGAGGCAGTAAAAGGAATTAGTTTCTCTATAAGACAAGGAGAAATATATGGGCTTTTGGGGCCAAATGGAGCAGGAAAAAGTACATTAATCAAGATGATTGCAGGAATTGAAAAAAAGGACAGTGGAAAAATAGTATTTGATGAAAACCAGACAAATATAAATAAGTACAAAAAACACTTGGGAATAATAACACAAGATATCGCAATTTATCCTAGTTTCACAGCTTATGAAAACGTGTCATTTTTCTGCTCATTATATTCATTTAAAGGAAAAGAATTAAAAACAAGGGTAAAACATGCATTAGAATTTACAGGACTTAGTGAGTATAAAGATAAAAAGGCGTCGGAGTTTTCTGGAGGGATGTTGAGAAGATTGCACCTTGCCTGTGCAATAGCTCACACACCAGAGCTTATCATAATGGATGAACCGACAGTCGGAATAGATCCACAATCCAGAAATCACATTTTGGAATCAGTAAAACAATTAAACAAAAATGGGGCGAGCATAATTTATACATCACATTATATGGAGGAAGTAGAAGAACTTTGTGACGAGATATGCATAATCGATAAAGGAAAAATAATTGCACAAGGAACAACAGGCGACATTAAATTGAATTTACTCAAGTACAACATTTACACAATAATGCTTAAAAATGAAATAGAAGGAATTGAAAATCATATAAAAAAAATCAAGGGGATATATAGTGTAGATGTAAATGGAAATGAGATAAAGTGCAATTATAACAAAGATATAAATATACTTCAAAAACTTGTAAATACAATTTTTAATAATGGTGGCGTAATCGAAAGTATAAAAGACGAATTGCCGACTTTGGAAACTGTATTTTTAGATTTGACTGGAAAGAAATTAAGAGATTAGAGGGGGATAGAGTTGATTTTATTAACTTTAATAAAAAAGGAAATAATACAATTTTTTAGAAATAAAACTGATGTAATTACAATGCTCATATTTCCAGTCATTCTTATATTTGTGATGGGAAAGTCACTAAACGGTCTTATGAGCATGGACAAGAATATATTTTCTGGAAAAACTATATATTACAATATAGAAAACGACGGTGGGAAAAACAACAATGTGCAAGTTTTTTATGATTTTATTACAGAATTTCAAAAAACTAGCGATATAAAATTTGTGCAGAGTAATGATATTGAGAAAGCTACACAACTTGTAAATAAGAATGAGGCTATTTGCTTTATAAATATTGATGGTGATGATATAGATTATTTTAGAAATGAAAATGAAGAAAGCACCGAAAGCAAGGTATTTAGAAATTTATACGAGCAGTACATGAAAAAATACACATTTATCCACTATATTGCAAAGACTGATTCAACTAAAGTTTCAAAAATTCTAAGTTCTAAAAACAATACAGAAATTAAGTTAGAAGGAATAGGATATGACGAGGTCAACTCATTTACATATTACACCTTTGTGGAGCTGACTCTGATTATATTATACATATCTACAATTACATCAATTTCAATGTATAAGGAGAAATTTTTACATACAATGACTAGATTGAGAGTATCAAATATTAAAAAAATAAATATAATAATATCGAAAATAGCTCTTGGGATATTCATCGGAATTATGCAAATTATAATTATATATATAACTTCTACCAGATTATTTGGAGTAAATTGGGGGCAAAATCTAATTTACATTTTTATGGTATTAATTTCATTTATAATATTTAGTTCTGTCTTAGGAATATTTATGTATATGGTGTTTGATGATCAAAAGACTGCCTATACATTTAGTAACATGTTGATAATTGTGATGGGGTTTTTGGGTGGTTCTTATGTACCACTTTGTTTGGTCAAATCAGCAAGAATAACGAGTTTTCTGTGCCAGCTAATGCCTAATTATTGGGTAAATATATCACTTCTAGGGCTAAACTACAACATAGACACACCTTATTATAAAATGGTAATAGTAATATCTCTCGGGGCATCTGTTTTAATGATTATATTAGGAAATATAATATTGAAACTGAAAGAAGGTGGAAGTGTTGATTAAGCTAATATTAAACACAGTAAAGTTATTGATGAAGAAAAAAAGCTACATACTAATCGGGATAATTATGCCAGCATTTATAGTAGTTTTTTTCAGTTTTGAATTTGGAATAGAATATAAATACAAAGTAGGCATAGTCGACAAAGATAAATCATACGCCTCAAATGAAATTATAAAAAGTATAGACAATCTTGAAGATATAGAAACTACCAAAGTAAAAGAAAAAGACTACAATATTCTCTTGATAACGCAGCAAATCGAAGTAGCAGTAATAATAGATAAGGGCTTTGAAGCTAATTTATTAAATTTTAAAGAACAAGATATAAATATAAAATCTATTAAACATAATGATGTGGAAAGCTCGATAAGCCAATTAATAAATTTAAAATGTGAAGATTTGAGCATGGTGGCGTCTTTGAGCGAGAAAAACATAAATAAATTTAAAGAAATGAATTTAGAATATAACGACCAACTGGCAAACCTTAGTTTAAACAAAATAGAACAAAATATACCAAAAATACAAAAGAAAGGAGACCTGGCAAGTGTCATTCGGGCAGAAGCTACGCAAATTACGCAAAAAATTTAATATGACTCAGAAAAATGTTGCTGACTGTATCCATGTCTCCCGCTCTGCTATTGCAGGTTACGAAAAAAAGGGCCGCCAGCCTTCTCATGAAAAGCTGACGGCAATCGCAGATTTATTCGAGGTCCCTGTTGATTATCTTCTGAATGACGAAGAGGATACTATCACCCTCTCTCCTTCCCGGCTTACAACCA
>OLVX01002537.1_pt1 | contig 13068 bp, 9 predicted proteins | sample 1673271 | NCBI WGS metagenome assembly OLVX01 (sample SAMEA3178939, study PRJEB25190) | human gut metagenome | biome: human gut; feature: human-associated habitat; material: faeces | place: Austria | collected 2013
CAAATTTATCTTTTCTATTTTATCTGTAATCCTCGGATGCAAATCTAAGGTAATCTTTTCTAGATATAAAATTGACCACTGCCAGAAATGTATTGCAGTCTACATTTTGTGAGTCGCATACATCCTTAATACATTTTTCACCAAACCCCAATGATATACCAAAACGACTCATAGACATGAGGATTTGCGCATTGTTGTTTATGGCATCACTCATCTTGTCACTTGGCTTAATCCTTAAATGTTTAGCCATTTTAATCCAATTATTTATTCAGTTTATTTTATTAGATAGTGTTGTTTGTTGCACAAAAATAGGGATATTATTATAGTCTTGGAATACCTAAAAACAATGATATTTACACATTTTACAACAGAAAATTCCCGACTTATGAGTATTGTGCCATATTGACAGCCAACGTAACTTTGCAACAAAATTCTCAAAGATTCATACTTTATCCAAACATTAGTAAATAGTTTTAAAAGTTAAAAGATTTTCAAAGCTTAGTACAAAGAATAAAGGGTGTTATGTTAAATACGTATAATCATATCAGGTTTAGGATTTTAGTCCAATGTAAAGGGAGTGAAATAAATATCACTCCCTTTTTTACAAAAGACCAACCTACCTGCTTTACCTATTGAATACATAAATGAAAAAATTGCAACTATTAAAAATTGCCGGCGGAGTGTTTGTTGTATCGGCAGCACTGACCGGAGCCTGGAATTTATGGTTCTCTTCTACCCAGGTAGGTTTTGTCAACTATCAGGTGATAAACCTAGGACAGATATCAAAGGCGAATCATAACTCGTTTATTAAGATTAGTGAGATTTCTACCGACGAGCTAGACGATTTGGATACGTATGATATGGTATTTATCAATGCCATGGGGTTACGTATTACCGAAGAACAGCGGAATATGATCCAGCATGCTGCCCAAAATGGATTGCCGGTACTAACAACTGCCGCCACCAATCCACTGAATAATATTGTGTCGGTTGATGAGGCTGTTGCTGATACTCTGAAAGCTTACCTAGGAAACGGAGGACGGAAGAATTATGCCAGTATGCTGGATTATGTGCGAAAGTACGTGGACAAAAAATGGATGTGGACGGATGAACCTTTGCCGGTGGCTAGACGTGTGGTTCATCAGTTTTATCATGCCGACCCAGAAAATCCTGATAGTGAAGAAGTTGGTTTTACTCATGTGTCACAGTACCGCAATTTCCTGAAAACACATGGCTTATTCAAGGAAAAGGCACCTGCTGTTGTCATTACCGGACAAATGGGACAGCCCGCCGAACTGGTCAGCGCGCTCGAAAAGTCCGGCAATGTAGTTTATCCAGTTAATGACTTTAAAGGACTGATTGCTTCGCATGCGATAGACTCCATCAATCCTTCGCTAGTTATCTATATGGCGCATGGCAGGATGGGTGATTATGCTGTAGATTATTTGAAACAGCAGAATATACCGCTCTTTACACCGCTCAATGTGAACCGTCTGATCGATGCATGGGAAAAGGATAAAATGGGCATGAACGGTGGCTTTATGGCGCAGAGTATCGTGACTCCCGAAATTGATGGAGCCATACGTCCGTATGCGCTTTTTGGGCATTATATGGATGAAGAAGGTCTACAGCATGCTTTTGCCATCCCAGAACGTTTGGACGTGTTTGTGGAAACGGTGAATAATTATATTGAGCTGCAGCAAAAGCCAAACAGTGAAAAGAAGGTTGCAATTTATTATTATAAAGGAGCGGGACAGAATGCGCTGACGGCAGGAGGAATGGAAGTGATACCTTCGCTTTATAATCTGCTTACGCGTTTGAAGGCCGAAGGATATACCGTAAAAAATCTTCCTGCATCAGCCCAGGAACTGGGAGTGATGATTCAGCGTCAGGGGGCTGTGTTCGGTACGTATGCCGAAGGAGCTATGGCCGAATTTATGAAGCATGCTCAGCCTGCAATCGTTACGAAAGATGCTTACGAAGGTTGGGTGAAAAAGGCCCTGCGTCCCGACAAATACAATGAAATTTTGGCTTCTGACGGTGAATTTCCTGGTTCGTACCTGACTACAGATAATGGTGCTTTGGCGGTACCTCGCATTGATTTGGGAAATATCGTATTGCTTCCGCAGAATGCTGCAGGGAAAGGAGACAATTCGTTTAAAATTCTGCATGGAACGGAAGTTGCTCCTCCTCATGCTTACGTTGCTTCGTATCTGTGGAGTCAGTATGGATTTGGTGCCGATGCACTGATTCATTTTGGAACACATGGAAGTTTGGAATTTACTCCAGGCAAGCAAGTTGCGCTGTGCCATGACGACTGGCCTGATCGCCTGATTGGTGCTTTGCCGCATTTTTATATTTATTCGATTGCCAATGTCGGAGAAGGTGTGATAGCCAAGCGCCGTGCCTATGCAGGACTACAGTCGTATCTCACACCTCCGTTTATGGAAAGTAGTCTGCGAGGAACGTACCGAAAACTTAGTGAGGCTATCAAGGTTTATAACCAGACAGACCCACAGCAAGTTGATTCGCGTCAACAGGCTTCGTTTGCTGTTAAGCGCCTGGCTGTAGCTATGGGTATACACCGGGATTTAGGACTTGACAGTGTACTCACTGTCCCATATACGGAAGATGATATCGTACGGATTGATAATTTTGCTGAGGAACTAGCAACCGAAAAAATAACCGGTCAGCTGTATACGATGGGGGTGCCTTACGAAGCAGACAGGATTACGAGCAGTGTGTATGCCATGACGGTGGACCCCGTAGCCTACAGTCTGTTGGCGCTGGATAAGATACGCGGAAAGGCAGTGACTGATGCCGAACGGAAAAAAAGTCTTTTTACGGCCCGTTATCTGTCGCCGGCCCGCAGTCTGGTAGCCCGTATTTTAGCCGGTCAGGTTGTGGCGGACGATGCTCTGGTTTGTCAGGTAACCGGAATTACGTCTGAACAGTTGGAAAAGGCTCGTCTCATAGACCGTTCACTCCAAGTTCCGCAGGGAATGATGGCTATGATGGTGGGAGGAGGCAAACCTGCAACACGTCCGAAAGCAGAAAATGGCCGTGGTGATGAAGCAAAGCATTTGGGAAAACCTTCGACTGCCATGATGAAGGCTGCAATGAAAGGAAAACCTACCTATACAAAAGCCGAAATCAATCTGGCGCAAGCTGTGCAGGAAGTGGAAAGGACTATTTTGAATGTGCATCGATATAAAGCAGCATTGCTGCAAAGTCCTGAACAGGAAATCCGGTCGCTGCTGAATGCGTTGGATGGAGGATATACAGCACCTTCGCCAGGAGGTGACCCAATTGCTAATCCGAATACACTTCCTACAGGACGAAATCTGTTTGCTATAAATGCAGAAGCTACTCCAAGTGAGTCGGCTTGGGAAAAAGGTAAGAAATTAGCAGAGAATACCATCGAAATGTATCGTAAACGTCACAACGACAGTATTCCGCGAAAGGTGAGCTATACATTGTGGAGTGGTGAATTTATTGAAACAGAAGGAGCTACGGTTGCCCAGGTGCTATATATGCTCGGAGTGGAGCCTATCCGCGATGCTTTCGGCCGGGTAACAGATTTGCGGCTTATACCTTCTGAAGAATTGGGACGTCCGCGTATAGATGTGGTCGTGCAGACCAGCGGACAGTTACGAGATATTGCTGCGTCCCGACTTTTCCTGATAAACCGTGCCGTAGAGATGGCTGCTGCTGCAAAAGATCAATTTGAAAATCACGTGGCTGAGGGAGTGATAGCTGCCGAGCGTGCTCTGACTGAAAAGGGGATCAGCCCGAAAGAGGCTCGCGAGTTGTCTGCATACAGAGTCTTCGGAGGAGTGAATGGCAGTTACGGGACCGGTATACAGGGGATGGTGCAGAAAGGCGACCGCTGGGAAAATGAATCGGAAATAGCCGATGTATATCTGAATAATATGGGTGCATTTTACGGTAGTGAAAAGGATTGGGAAACGGTAAAGCAGTTTGCTTTTGAGGCTGCGCTGGTTAATACAGATGCCGTTGTGCAACCGCGTCAGAGTAATACCTGGGGAGCCTTGAGTCTGGATCATGTATATGAGTTTATGGGTGGTATGAATCTGGCTGTCCGTCATGTTACGGGAAAGGACCCGGATGCCTACCTCAGTGACTATCGCAACCGGAATAATGTGCGGATGCAGGAAGTAAAAGAGGCTATCGGTGTAGAGAGCCGTACTACCATTTTTAATCCGGCGTATATCCGGGAGAAAATGAAAGGCGAGGCTGGTGCAGCCGCAACCTTTGCAGAAATCGTGCAGAATACCTATGGGTGGAATGTGATGAAACCCAAGGCTGTAGATAAGGAACTGTGGGATGAAATCTATAATATTTACGTAAAGGATAAGTTTGGGTTGGGACTGCAGGCTTATTTTGAAAAACAGAATCCGGCAGCACTCGAAGAGATTACTGCGGTGATGATGGAAACTGCCCGAAAAGGAATGTGGAAAGCATCGGAACAGCAGTTGGCTGATATTGCGCAGCTACACACTCAGCTGATAGCCAAGTATAAACCGTCGTGTTCGGGTTTTGTGTGCGACAATGCCAAACTCCGGGATTTTATTGCGTCGAAAACCGATGCTGCAAGTGCTGTATCGTACCGCAAGGATATCACTGCTATCCGTGAGCAGATGGTTGAAGGTACTGATAAGGGAATGGTGATGAAGAAAGAGCAAGTGAACACACAGACCGATGAAACAACCAATGTTCTGAGTAACACGGTTGTGGTATGTGTGGTTCTTGTATTGGTTGTGGCACTGATACTGCTGGTACGACGTCGGCATAAACACTTAAACGACTAAAAATGCTGTTATGGAAACGGTTGTAGTTGTATTAATGATATTGGTCAGCTTTAATTTTCTCTTAAAGCTAACCTACTGCAAGCTGTGGACTGTAGGTGTGATAGCCGTGTCAGCTTGTTTGTTTGTCGGACTGATGTGGCCGCTTGCCATCGAGCAGTCGAAAACCCAGATTGCCGATTGGTTATCTAATCCGCAACTGATGCTCGATACATCTGTAATACTTAGTTTGGAGGTCGTGTTACAACTGGCTTATTGCATGTTGGCAGCACACCTTCAAACAGCCGGCAAGGTGGGTAGTAGAACGGTATTGGCTTACCGTTGCCTCCGTCTTTTCCCGGGAGTTTTGATTTTTGCAGTCCTTTTCAGCTTGCTGGTAGCTTTGATATTCAGTTTCCCGGGTATTTCCTTCAGTTTACTGGCCTGGGTGTTGGGAGCAGCAATATTAATCCTTATTCCGGCGGGCATGTGGCTGCTGAAATGGCTTTTGCCCGAGAAGGAAGTCCGATTGGAGTTGCTGTTTCTGTGCAATGCGTTAGTAGCCATTTTGGGAGTGGTGGCCACGGTGAATGGTACGACGGCAGTGAGTGCATCGGGTGATGTCGACTGGTTTGCCTCACTGGCCCTGCTATTGCTTATGTTATTGGGAGGATTGGCCGGCTATGTATTCCGCCATCTATATATGAAGTATGTGCTCAAGTAAACTTACTGAAAGGTATATAAAACAAAAAAAAATGAAAAAAAATTGATTTATGAATTACATTTCTGACATTCTCTATTGGATTTCTACGGGCTTGCTGGTGCCTGTTATTGTGTTGCTGATTATTCTTTTTGGTCGTTCGCTGTTGCTCATCGGCAGTTTTTTCGGACAGTATATGTCGATTCGAAAAACAGAATCGCTGTTGCGCGGTGAGTTTGACAGTCTTACTCCCGGTGGCATTGCTTCACTGGGTGAGCGTATTCCGAATGTTCGTACTTCTTTGGTTACGGTGTATATTCACCGCATGCTTGAGGTGAGAAACAGCAGACCTCATGTTGAACGTCTGTTGGCAGATTTTGAGATTGCTGCAGACAAGGATTTGGCTATCTCTAAAACACTGACTAAAATGGGACCGATGCTGGGGCTTATGGGGACATTGATTCCAATGGGACCGGCGTTGGTAGGACTTTCTGCCGGTGATATATCATCGATGGCATACAATATGCAGGTGGCTTTTGCTACAACAGTTGTCGGATTGTTTGCCAGTGCTATCGGGTTCATTACACAGCAAGTCAAGCAACGTTGGTATCTTCAAGATATGACTAATCTAGAGTTTCTGGCAGAGATTATGAAGGAAGAAGGAAAATGTGTTAAATAGATTGCTACATGAAAAGAAACTTACTGAAAAAAGAAGAAGATAGTGACCCGATGAGTGTGGTGAGCAACCTTTTTGATGTGGCAATGGTATTTGCCGTAGCGCTTATGGTTGCTTTAGTGAGCCGCTACAACATGACTGAGGTATTCAGTCAGGAGGATTTTACCATGGTAAAGAATCCGGGTAAGGAAAATATGGAAATAATTACAAAGGAAGGAAACAAGATAAATAAGTATACTCCTTCCGAAAATCAGGATAGCCAGACGGGCAAGAAAGGTAAGAAGGTTGGTATTGCCTATGAACTGGAAAATGGTGAAATTATATATGTTCCTGAAGAATGATAATGCATATCGTGTTCTTTCTAACTAAAAAACGTATCGGCACCTCTATGCCGATACGTTTTTTATAGAGGAATCCTATTCCTCCAACACATTTTTGTAAGCAGGTCAAATGATACAATGCTCTTAGAAATTTAGATCTTCAATACGGTGTTGCCTTTTTCATTCAAAAACAGCATAAATATATACTCTTAAATTACATTTGTTCGATTATAAAAGAACGAGTCCCACCGGAAACTTTTTCCGGTGGGACTCAGAAATAGGATTGTGAAAAATTGTATGTCCGAAAACAGAACAGATGTCTGGCCTTAAAAAGTTTTATGAGTGTCTGTTGGCAGTACGATGTAGAAATCAGCTTTGCCTCGATTAACTGGATTCAATTCCGACAATTTGTCTTGATAGACCGTGGAAACAGTTATGATCCTGATTGCAGGTCTGAACTCTTTAAGATATGTAATAATACCTTTCCCACAATCCGAGTGATAATTGCCGTTGATATGTATAAATACCCCAGTCAGGTTATCTGCAATATTACGGGCCATTACTGCATCCTTTAATGCTTGAGCCCGTGTCATGCATAACGTCTTTTCAACTAATTGTTGTTTCTGTTCGTTGGTCAGAGCCTTTGATGGGCTAGTTTCATCATGTTTTGCCGATACAGTCTTCAACATAGCCGATGCCTTTGTAAAAAACGGATTGGGCTCCTGGATAGCTTCAACTCGCTCCAGCACTTTTCCAAAATATAGCTGAGAGCTCTGTGGAAATTTTCGGAGCGCATCCACATTCCCGACAGACACAGCCCGTGCATACCGACGGGGAACGTTGGTTGCTATGAGTCGGATCCCCCTTTCTTTAGCGCATTTTACTACAGGCGCATAGTCTGTCTTGTAATTATCCCACAGATAAGTCTCAGCCAGAAACCGTTCCTCTGAAATCAGTCCGGCCATATACTCGTCCACCTTGAGTTGTGTATCAGCCTCAAACATTTCCATGCCTAACGTCAGTTTATTATCCAGTCTGTCTGCTAGTGATGTAAAAACAACACGTTCCAGCCAGTGAACCACTGAACTGTTATGATATTCACCAAAAAAAATCACATCACTCTGTGCCATAGCCTCTATCATATCTCCGAACGAGGAAGGCATCCCTTCGTCCGTATAAAGCATATAAGCAGGCTTATCGATTACACACTGTGCGGCAGCTTGTACAGGAAAAAGCAAAGCGGCAGCTACGGCCGCTTTACTTAGAAAACTATTTATTGAAAACATTACTCAGCAACATTTTTTACACTATACATACGTAGAAAATCCAGTCCAGCATCTATTGAGAAAGCTTTCTTCACTTCACCTGATGGGATGTCCAGCGAATAAACCAAAGCCTGGTGAGTATCTCCCTCCTGCACCGAGTTTACCCCTAGGTATACACTATTACCAATCTGAGCAATGTAGTTGTTGAATCCACCTGTACTCCACGGCAAATCTACATCACCCACCTTCACACGCGTAAGTGTTTTCTGTGCACTGTCAAAAATAGCATAATAATAGGCATCATACACATAATTCTCGCTATCAGCTTTATTTCCGTTGTAATAGCGTTCGTGATCGCCTACAAAGAACAAAGCCTTGCCCGGACTAAGATATTTCACGATAAGAATGTTAGTATCCTTGACAGGCTGGAACAAATAACTCTTATCTGTTTCCTTCTCTCCGCTTTTCATACGGATAATAACACACTCTGGTATTGGTCCACCCGGTTTATAGTTAGAGCCTTTCATCAAACAAATCAGATACAAGTCACCGTTTTCATCAAAGTAAGCCTTTTCTTGTTGAGTGTCGCCATAAGCTTCAAGTGCTAGCCCCGAAACGCGATCGTCTTCGAAAGTTTCTTCCACAGCCATCGTTTTTTCGTCAATAATAGCTACAGCAAGTGGTCCTCTTACTGTATTAGGAGCACCCGTCATCGGGTGAACTCCTTCACCCTTATAATGAATTGAGGTGAAAAAAAGCAATTTTCCGTCTGCTTTACGGTAACGGATATGACCGGAAGTACTGAACTTATAAGCATCCGGATACTTTTCATGCAAGTCGAACTCTCCCTCATCGATAAGTTTCATACTTTGGGTATCAAATTTAGCCCAAATATGCTTCTTGGTAGTAGAAATATACTGCGACAGTAACAAGACATTGTCACCTATCCATTCGTGCGAGGCTGAGATAGCTCCTGTCATCTGTCCTTTCTTAAATATTTTCTCGCCGTAAGGACATTCTCCCACACTGACCAGCTGAGTTCCAGTGAGTTTATATTTCACAATACCATCATCTCCCTCCGTAGCAAAGTAATAATATCCATCTTTCTGGATGGCTCCGATGTTGATTTTACCAGTTATCTCCACACCACTACCAGTAACGTTTACTGTCTGTTCAGTATTGGTCGGGTCGTCCACTCTAGCTACGAAAGTTCCAGTTGAACTAGTACCCTTTACTGAAAGAAACAGGTCCAAATGCGAATCACTTGCTATCGGAGTTTCCGGTTCTGGAGTAACGTTTGGTTCATCTTTTGTACACGAAGTAAAAGTCAGAGCCGTCAACAATGCGGCACAATACATAATTTTTTTCATTTTCCCTATTTTTGTTATTAAAGTTTATCTTTGTTTTCTTCTCTTGTCTGTTCTGGCCTTTTTCAAGCGTAAATACAGATATGATCCATAAACACTAATCAGAATAACTATATTGGCTATACATTTGCACGGAGTTGAAAATTCCACATTTGAGAACTTGAACTTCCCGCTGAAGTTATGATTACCACCATTAGGACCTTTTTCTTCTTTCATCGACATACCCAGGAAAGAAGCCTTTTCCTTTTTCTGTGGTGAGGTGAACGCAGCATGAGGTGTCTGATCATTGCCAAACTGCCTGTCTTTCTGCAGAGCCGAAGCAGCTATTACTTCTGTTTTGGCCATTTTTTCCTGTCGTTCCCAGTAGGTCACTAACGAGCCTGTATCAATACCCGCGGAGTGAATAAACAGCATCGCATACAGAGCATACGACCAGCGTTGCACACTTTTCCATTTTTTATACCCCATTCTTTTGCGTATCCTGTCAAACGAGGTTACCCATAGTACGAGGAACAGTACAGTCATTACGATTCCTAGCAGAAAGACACCGTTGGTAATACCCTGGCCTAAAGCACTTACTACCCTATCTTCTGCAACCAGCGTATCGTGGTCAGCAAAATAATTCCATGCACCGGGTACCACCAAAAGAATACGTTTCAACGCATGCGGAATCACAGCAAATCCTACGATGATGGACAACTCCTTACGTATCAGCATAAGCTTCCCCACTGCCGGGATCTTGGGATTCAGTGCTCCCATATACATGATGATTACCAGCATGGGATGTATAAAATAAGTAGCATATGTAAATTCAATGAAAATATCTCCGAGGATAGGTAAGTAGATGATATTCACCATATCTATCCCGAATATGTTAAGAATAGGTAGAAGCGACAAACCTCCCATAACACCGAACACCCAATACAGAAAGCGAGCATGCTTTTTTATACTTTTGGCAAAGGTAATGGTAAGTATACTCCAAAAAAACACTGCCACTAGAAAGCCAGACAATGAATTGAAAAAACCGATCAAATCAATAATAGTTCTAATCATACTTGTGTTAATTTATAGTTGTTGTTGTGAATTTCTCCTGATTTTAATTGAAGAACATCCTGAACTTACAGAATAATGCCCGCCCAGGTTTTTGCAGCTTATAGTTATCATAAAGTAATTGATCGAACAGATTATTACATTCCAAGGAAACGCTGTATCTGTTATCCAGCCAGAAGAACGTAGCCGACAGGTTGTGACAATTCTGTGTAGGAATAATCGACTTGCTGTCCTTATGTCCAAACGTAGACCAAGTTAGGTAGAACCATTTAACGTACTGGTAGTCATACTCAAATCTGAGTTTATTATCCGCACCAAGCAAATTCCGGAACGTATAGCTAGCGTTGATATTGGCATAGAGGCTTGGTCGGTTCGGAATCTGCTGCTTATAGGCCGCATTCGGTTTCCCATCTGAAATCTTGGTCTCCATCATATCAACCGCCTTTTCGTATGACAAGTTTCCCTTAAGCAACAATTTATCTGCATATTGCAACCCAACTTCTGTCTCAACACCTTTAATGCTTATCCGTGACAGATTTTTAAACGTATATGTTTCACGGTCCTGCACAGCCATTATGAAATCGTGCACATCGCGATAAAACACACCAGCCTCGTAGAACACATTGAGCCGGCTGTTGCAATCCCAGTTACCATATAAATTGACATTATAATTATTACTTTTTTCTGGTTCAAGTGCATAATTAGCATTAATATTGTCGCCATCCCCTAGCAGTTCCATTGCACCCGGAAGGCGAACACTGTACTCATACGACAGCTTTGCCGACAAAATACTATGTAACTTATAACGGGTTCCAAACCCATAGCAAGTAAACCACTTTGATGTACGGCTTCGTTCACTGTCATAGCCAGACGTATGGCTAGCCCCACTTCCCACAGTCTTTTCTTCAATTCTCACCGTATTAATAAATTCCTTAACAAAAAAAGTGTTGTGCCATTTTCCGCTCCATAAGTCAAGGTCATAGGAGAGATTCAAAAAATGGCGAGTCAGATAGTCGGTCGACCCACCATCTCCTTTGGTTTCATCAGAAGTTTCCTGATTCATCCTATCAACTGTAGCATTGAGCAAATAATTAAAGTTTAACGAACTGTGCTGAGCCAAACGGTAATCCAGATTTACTCTAGCAGACGTATTGGGCCGATTATAATATCGAATAACTGGATAACTGTTTAGCTCCGCATAGTCGGCTGGGCGATGATGACCATTCCAAAAATAAATTACCATTGCCGTATCCACGGTCGTAGATTTCTGCCACGTATGTGAAGCATTAGCCGATAATGTGAGTCCTTCCGCAAGGAAGTTTTTCTTACGATAGCGTATACCAAGATTCCATGAGCGATTTTTCCGGTGTGCCGCACCATAAACCACATCTTGAGTAGCCCCCGTCTGGATGTCCTTATCCACATTAGTAAACGAAGCCGTAACATACAGGAAATCAGTCCACAACTTATTTGTAAAACCCGTTTCAAACTGAGCAAAGACCGAACGATAATCATCGTGAAAACGTTTGAAGTCACCTGTCTCAAATTCATTCTTTTCCGGGTTCAATACCCTGACTCCCTTCATGGTATAGTTATTCTTTGAAAAATTATAACCAACCGATGGTTTAAACGTCAGTCCCGTTTTTGGTTCGATAATCTGCGCATTGAAATCTACCTGATGTGTGTTAAACGATCCCACTCGGTAAGATATATCGTAATAATTTTTCTTACTCTCATTGGTCACAATATTGATAGCACCACCTAGAGCATCACCACCTAAATAAGCTGGAACTACACCTTTATACACCTCCACCCGATCAACGATACTGGCTGGGATATTCTCTAGAGAGAAACTTTCCCCTTTCGCAGCCATTGGAATGCCATCTACATAATAGCGGATAGAATTACCACCCATACCATTAAGTGTAAGATTATAGTCGGAACCTATACCACCGCTACGACGAATACGTACACCAATACCTTTTTCCACTTCATTAGCAATAGTTTGTATGGAACTAAGTTTAGACGATACATCAATAGCATTGGCAGAAAAAACTCCACTTTTAACTTTGGTATTTTTTGACTCTCCGACGACTACCACGTTGTTCATCATAACAACATCCTCTTCTAAAGAAAAGTTAATAGTACAGTTACTTTCTACAAATAATATTTGTATTTTCTCTTTGTAACCGATACAACTTACCGTCAGTTTATGTCTCCCTTTTGCTACTTTCAACGAGTACTTGCCATCAATATCAGTTACAGTACCTGAACTACCATTACCGACCTTAACTGTAACTTCCACCAGTGGTTCACCCTGACTAGAATTTATAGTTCCACTTATTGTATATTTCACTTCTTGGCAATAAGCTTCAAATGAGCTTAAAATGACAAATATACACATCAATAAGATTATTAATCTACTTTTCATCAGATATTACTTAAATCTTTATTTTCGGCAGCAAAGGTAGAGGAAGTAAACACATTGTACAATCGCTATTTCTAGGTATTTTTATTATAGTTTAATGCTATTCGTTTTTATTATAACATCTTATAAAACCTTATTTTTCAAAGTAAAAATGCCGTGGTGACCTGACCTTTATATTCTTCTAAAATGTCAAATGAAAAATTTAGCTTCTTAGCTATGAATAATTGTTCGTAATATCTATGTGATATAAAATCATAAAAATAAATATGTGATTATTTCTTTATTAATTTCTGACAAAAAATGAAACTCTTAAATTTAAAAAAAGACCAAACAGATCTTTGTCTGACAGAAAATATTCTGTCGGACAAAGACACAACTTGCTCTGTTCGTTTGAACAGAAATCCACTTAAAGTGGATTGTGGCTCCATGCCCATTTATAGCTATAAAATAGAGT
>OLVX01002538.1_pt1 | contig 13067 bp, 10 predicted proteins | sample 1673271 | NCBI WGS metagenome assembly OLVX01 (sample SAMEA3178939, study PRJEB25190) | human gut metagenome | biome: human gut; feature: human-associated habitat; material: faeces | place: Austria | collected 2013
GATTGACTAGAAAGTGACGAGAGGTGATTGACGTGATTCGAAAAGAAATGATAGCAATGCTATTAGCGGGAGGTCAGGGAAGCCGTTTAGGTGTCCTGACATCAAAAGTTGCAAAACCGGCAGTTGCATTTGGAGGCAAGTATCGTATTATCGATTTTCCATTGAGCAACTGCATTAACTCCGGAATTGATACGGTTGGTGTATTGACACAGTATCAGCCATTACGTTTGAATACCCATATCGGAATTGGTATTCCGTGGGATCTTGATCGTAATAACGGAGGAGTAACAGTACTTCCACCATACGAGAAGAGTAATAACAGTGAGTGGTATTCAGGAACTGCCAATGCAATTTATCAGAATATGAATTACATGGAGCAGTACAATCCGGAATATGTACTGATTTTATCTGGTGACCATATCTACAAGATGGATTATGAAGTCATGCTTGATTTCCATAAGGAAAACAACGCAGATGTTACAATTGCCACAATGCCTGTTCCATTAGAGGAGGCAAGCCGTTTTGGTATTGTGATCGCAGATGAAGATAAACGAATTCAGGATTTTGAAGAGAAACCGGAACATCCAAGAAGTAATCTAGCCTCAATGGGAATCTACATATTTAGCTGGAAGGTATTGAAGGAAGCTCTGACTGCAATGAAAGATCAGAGCAACTGTGACTTTGGTAAACACATCATTCCTTACTGCCACGAGAAAAAACAGCGTCTGTTTGCTTACGAGTATAATGGATACTGGAAAGATGTAGGAACGCTTGGCTCTTATTGGGAAGCCAATATGGAACTGATCGATCTGATCCCGGAATTCAACCTGTATGAGGAATACTGGAAGATTTACACGAAGAGTGATATTATCCAGCCGCAGTATCTGTCAGCAGACAGTATTGTTGAGAAGAGTATCATCGGAGAGGGATCTGAGATTTACGGAGAGGTTCACAGTTCTGTCATCGGAGCCGGCGTTACGATCGGCAAGGGCAGTGTCGTGAGAGATTCCATTATTATGAAGGGAACCCAGATCGGTGAGAATGTCGTCATAGACAAAGCAATTATTGCTGAAAACTGCAGCATTGGTGATAACGTTACATTAGGCGTTGGAGAGGAAAAACCGAACAAGTTCAATGAGAAGATTTACTCCTTTGGTCTTGTGACGATCGGAGAGGATTCCGAAGTTCCATCGAACGTCTCAGTCGGAAAGAACACTGCAATTTCCGGCAAGACCACAAAAGAAGATTATCCGGAAGGAATTCTTGACAGCGGTGAAGTAATTATTAAGGCAGGTGACTCAGAATGAAGGCAGTAGGAATTATTTTAGCTGGCGGTAATAACAGCCGCATGCAGGAATTATCGAACAAACGAGCAATTGCAGCAATGCCGATCGGAGGCAGTTACCGGAGCATCGACTTCGCTCTGAGCAATATGAGTAATTCTCATGTACAGACAGTGGCAGTGCTGACACAGTACAGTGCAAGATCCCTGAATGAACATTTAAGTTCTTCCAAATGGTGGGATTTCGGACGTAAACAGGGTGGTTTATATGTATTCAACCCAACTGTAACAGTGGATAACAGCTGGTGGTACCGTGGCACAGCAGATGCGATGTACCAGAATATCAGTTTCCTGAAAAAACGTCATGAGCCATATGTCATCATCAGCAGTGGTGACTGTGTATACAAACTTGATTTTAACAAAGTCCTTGATTACCATATCGAGAAGAAAGCAGATATCACCGTTGTGTGCAAAGATATGGATCCGAATGTGGATGTCAGCCGTTTTGGTGTTGTCCGCATGAATGAGGATTCCAGAATCGTTGAGTTTGAGGAGAAACCAATGGTTTCCCAGTCCAATACGATTTCTACAGGTATCTACATTGTCCGCAGAAGACAGCTCATTGAGATGTTAGAGCGGAGTGCTGATGAGGGAAGATGGGATTTTGTAACGGATATCCTGATCCGTTATAAGAATATGAAGCGTATCTATGGTTATAAGATGAAAGAATACTGGAGCAATATTGCATCCGTGGATTCTTATTACCAGACGAATATGGACTTCTTAAAACCGGAAGTCAGAAATTACTTCTTTAAAGAAGAACCGGGAATTTTCTCGAAAGTGGATGATCTTCCACCGGCAAAATATAATGCAGGATCAGACGTGAAAAACAGCCTGATCGCGAGCGGATGTATTATCAACAGCAAGGTTGAAAATTCTATCTTATTTAAGAAGGTATTTGTCGGAAAAAATTGTGTGATCAAGAATTCCATTATTTTAAACGATGTTTATATTGGGGATAATACACACATTGAAAACTGTATCGTTGAGAGCCGTGATACATTGAAAGCCAACACATACTATTGTGGAGAGAATGGAATTAAGATCGTATCTGAGAACAATGAGAGATATGTATTATAGCCAGAATCACAGAGTTACTTACAGGGTGACAAAAACTTGCGTTAGATGAAGACCGAAAAGGGGGACTGAGACATCATGCAGATTACAGACGTCAGAATTAGAAAAGTTGAAAAAGAAGGAAAAATGAAAGCCGTAGTTTCCATTACCATAGATGAAGAATTTGTGGTACATGATATTAAGATCATTGAAGGAGAGAAAGGATTATTCATTGCGATGCCAAGCAGAAAGGCAGCAGACGGGGAATACCGTGATATCGCACATCCGATCAATTCCGATACAAGAGACCGTATTCAGAAACTGATCCTTGAAAAGTATCAGGAAACAATGGCTGTGGAAGAATAAGAACTGCAGATGAGCGGGCCGCTATGGGGATAGCGGCTCGTTTTTTGCTTATGTTGATGAGAAAAATATACGCATTCATGCAGAAATAAAAGTTGCATTCCTTACTTGCCAAATCCAAAATCTTCTGTAAAATAGAACATACGGAACAGAACAATGGAAATTATTTCATCATATTGAGAGGAACAGAACAATGGAACAGTTAAAAGCAGTCATTCTTGCAGCAGGAAAAGGAACCCGGATGAAATCAGATCTTCCGAAAGTGGTTCACACGATCGAGGGAAAATGTCTGGTAGATTATGCAATTGACGCAGCAATCGGAGCAGGCGCAGATGATATCTGTCTGGTAGTAGGATATAAACATGAAGTAGTGGAGCATAGCATTTCCCACAAAAATGTGAAATTTGCATTACAGGAAGAACAGTTGGGAACCGGCCACGCAGTAAAATGTGCCAGGGATTTCTTAGGGGATGAGGGACAGACTCTGATCTTATTTGGAGATACACCACTTATCACTGCAGAAACATTAAACCGGTTAGCAGAACATCATAAGAAAAATGGCAATACAGTCACCGTGCTTTCTGCGATGATCGGCGATCCAACCGGATATGGAAGGATTATCCGCGATGCGGAAGGCAGATTTGTGAAGAGCGTAGAGCACAAAGACGCTTCACCGGAAGAGTTAGAGTCTCACGAGATCAATTCCGGCATGTACATTTTCGATACAAAAGAATTAAAGGAAGCACTCGATAAGCTGACACCGAACAACGCGCAGGGCGAGTACTATCTGCCGGATACCCTTACCATCATCAAAAACAAAGGACTTAAAGTAGATGCTTTTGCACTCGATGATCCGGAAGATATCACAGGTGTTAACGATCAGGAGCAGTTAGCAGCCGCCGCTGAGATCATCCGCGCGAGAACTGCAAAATAATCTGCCGGAGTTTCGCAATTAACTATGGAAAGCAGAGGAGGGCAGGACATGTTTTTAATTGTAGGATTAGGCAATCCAACAAAGCAGTACGAAAAGACAAGGCACAATATCGGCTTTGATGTCATGGATGCCTTGGCAGATAAATATAATATTAGTATCAGTGAGAACAAGCACAAGGCACTTTGCGGAAAAGGTGTCATTGAAGGCATGAAAGTTGTGCTGGCGAAGCCGCAGACTTACATGAACTTAAGCGGTGAGAGTGTGGCAGAACTGGTCAATTATTATAAATTGGATCCAGAATCGGAACTGATTGTCGTTTTCGATGATATCAGCTTAGAACCGGGTAATATCCGTATCCGCAAAAAAGGAAGTGCCGGTGGACATAACGGAATCAAAAATATTATTGCCATGACAGGCACGCAGAATTTTATGCGCATCAAAGTCGGTGTCGGCGAGAAGCCGAAGGGCTGGGATCTGGCAGACTATGTGTTGGGACATTTCAGTACCGAAGACCGCACCAAAGTGGAGGAAGCGATCGGACATGCGATGGATGCAGCCGTTTTGATGATGCAGGGCGAAGTCGACAAGGCAATGAATGATTACAATAGTAAAAACAAGTAAAACAAAGCATTTGCAGTAATGAGTATTAAGATCATGAAAGTGGGAGAATTCCGGGCTGCAGAGAGGAGCGCGACGGCGTGAGAGCATTCACTGAACCCTTAACACAACTGCAGGGTTATGAAGAGTTAGAGCAGGCAGTGCAGAAGACCGAAGGAGTCATTTTGGTTTCCGGTTGCATTGACGCAGTAAAACCACATATTGTATACAGTGTTCACAATGGTTCTGGCAACAGAATCATTGTTACTTTTCATGAGCAAAAAGCGAAAGAATTGTTGGAAGAATACCGTTTTTTTGATAAAAACGTGGCATATTATCCGGCGAAAGATATTCTTTTTTATCAGTCGGATATCCGTGGAAATGTTCTGACATCAGAACGTATCAATGCCCTGAAAATGATGGCTGAGGAGAAGGAATGTACCATTATTACTACATTTGATGGCCTGATGAATCCGATGCCTGCCCCGGAAAAGTTTATCCAGGCAGTGAAGAAAATCTCCGTGGGCGATACCGTGGAGTTAAACGGACTGACCAGACATCTGGTAGAGCTTGGATATGAGAAAAACTATCAGGCAGAGACGATGGGAGAATTTTCTGTGCGCGGCGGAATCATTGATATTTTTCCGTTAACAGAGGAAACGCCGTTTCGAATCGAACTTTGGGGCGATGAGGTGGATTCCATCCGTTCGTTTGATCCGGAGAGCCAGCGTTCCATTGAAAATCTTGAGGAAATCTATATTTATCCGGCGTGTGAACTTGTCCTGACGGAAGAAGAACGGAGAAATGGTGTCGCAAGGATTCAGAAAGAGGCAGAAAAAACTGCAGAGAAGTTCCGCAAAGAGATGAAAACCGAGGAGGCTTACCGCATAAAGTCCATGGCAGACCAGATTGCGGAAGAGACGATGGAGTACGGCATTACCGCAGGACTGGACGCCTATCTGTCTTATTTTTGCGAGGAGAGGGTATCTTTATTAGATTATCTGAAAAAAGAAGATTCCATCGTATTTCTGGATGAGACAGTGCGCACGATCGAGCGTGGACAGTCCACGGAAACCGAGTTTTCCGAGAGTATGAAACAACGTCTGGAAAAAGGATATATTCTTCCGGGACAGATGCGCGAACTTTTTTCTTACAAAGAAATACTTGCCCAAATAAATCAGAGACGATGTGTGGCAATGGTTGCACTGGATATGAAGTGTAACCAGTTAAACATCAAAGACCGCATCGCAATCGAAAGCCGTACTGTGAATCCTTACAACAACAGTTTTGAGCTTCTTGTGAAAGACCTGAAGCGCTATAAGAAAAACGGATACCGCATGATCTTACTATCGAGTTCGAGAACCCGTGCAAAACGTCTTGCGGAAGATCTGATGAACGAGGAGCTTCCGGCATTTTACTCGGAAGACTTTGACCGTGTTTTAAGTCCGGGAGAGATCATGACAGGATATGGTAAGGTGAAAAAAGGGTATGAGTATCCGGCAGTCAAGTTCGTTGTGATTTCTGAGAGTGATATTTTTGGTTCGGAAAAGAAGAAAAAGAAACGGCACCGCATGTATGAGGGTGAGAAAATCGCCAGTTTTACTGATCTGAATATCGGTGACTATGTCGTGCATGAAAATCATGGACTTGGAATTTACCGCGGCATTGAAAAAATCGAAGTAGACAAGACTGTGAAGGATTATATCAAGATTGAGTATGCCGGAGGTGGAAATCTCTATATTCTTGCGACACAGCTGGAACTGATTCAAAAATACGCCGGCGCGGACGCTAAAAAGCCGAAACTAAATAAACTTGGCGGACAGGAATGGAATAAGACCAAGACGAAAGTCCGCGGAGCAGTCAAAGAGATTGCCGGAGATCTGGTGCGTTTATACGCAGTGCGGCAGAGTGAGCGCGGATTTGCCTATGGTCCGGATACGGTCTGGCAGCGTGAGTTTGAGGAGATGTTCCCGTTCGAGGAGACGGAAGATCAGGACCTTGCGATCGAGGCTACGAAAAAAGATATGGAGAGCACGAAGATCATGGATCGTCTGATCTGTGGCGACGTTGGCTATGGTAAGACAGAGATTGCCATCCGTGCGGCATTTAAGGCGGTACAGGATGGAAAACAGGTTGCATTTCTGGTACCAACAACCATTCTGGCACAGCAGCATTACAATAATTTTGTACAGCGCATGAAAGATTTTCCGGTGAATATCGATCTGCTCTGCCGGTTCCGCTCTGCCGGTGAGCAGAAAAAGACGTTAGAGCAGCTGAAAAAAGGACAGGTGGATATTGTGATCGGCACACACCGTCTTTTGTCAAAAGATGTGGTGTTCAAAGACCTTGGGCTTCTGATGATCGACGAGGAACAGCGTTTTGGTGTCACCCACAAAGAAAAAATCAAGCAGTTAAAAAATAACATTGACGTGCTCACTTTAACCGCAACACCAATCCCAAGAACGTTGCATATGAGCCTGATCGGAATCCGTGACATGAGTGTGTTGGAAGAACCGCCGATGGATCGGATCCCAATCCAGACCTATGTGATGGAATATAATGAGGAGCTTGTGCGGGAAGCAATATCCAGAGAGCTGGCACGTGGCGGACAGGCATATTATGTATACAACCGCGTGAAAGAGATTGCAGATGTGGCAGCGAAGATCGCAGAGCTTGTGCCGGAGGCGAATGTCGCCTATGCACATGGACAGATGAAAGAGACCGAACTGGAAAATATCATGTACAAGTTTATCAACGGGGAGATCGACGTGCTTGTGTCGACGACGATCATTGAGACAGGACTCGATATTTCCAATGTCAACACCATGATCATCCATGATGCGGACAACATGGGGCTGTCACAGCTCTATCAGCTTCGCGGACGCGTGGGACGCTCAAACCGGACAGCGTATGCGTTTTTAATGTATAAGCGCGATAAGATGTTAAAAGAAGTCGCAGAGAAACGTCTCGCTGCGATCAAAGAGTACACGGAGCTCGGCAGTGGTTTTAAAATTGCCATGCGAGACCTTGAAATCCGTGGCGCAGGAAATCTGCTCGGCGCAGAGCAGCACGGGCATATGGAGGCGGTCGGCTATGACCTCTACTGCAAGATGTTAAACGAGGCAGTCAAAGAGGCGAAGGGTATGAAGCAGGAGGAAAGCTTTGATACGACGATCGACATTGATATCGATGCCTATATTCCGATGGGATACATTCCAAATGAGGTGCAGAAGCTTGATATCTACAAACGTATTGCAGATATCCAGACGGATGAGGAGACGGAGGAGATGTTAGAGGAGCTGATCGACCGTTTCGGTGATCCACCAAAACCAGTGGAAAATCTGCTTTACATTGCAAAAATAAAGTCATTGGCGCATGCAGTTTATATGACAGAGATTTCACAAAAAGCTGATACTGTGAAGTTCACACTTTATGGGAAAGCGAAACTTGACGTGGCAAAAATCCCGGAGTTTATCGCATCTTATGGCAATAACCTGAAGTTTACCATGGATGCCAAAGCACCGTATTTTACTTATTTTTTGAAGAAAAATTCCAGAGAGAAGAATGTGGATGCCAGAACAGTGATAGAAGATTTTTTAAATGGTGTGCAGGAAAAATTAAAGATTGCGCAGGACTCTGTGAAAAAAGAGTGAAAAATCTTGCGGCACCGGTAAAAAAGCACTATAATAGGAAAAGTGACTATCCATGTATGAAAATCGAGTGGATACATTTAGGAGGCTAAATCCTCTGCTCCCGCAGGGGCAGTCGCATTTTGCTCCGCAAAACAAGGAGGATTTATGAAGGCAAAGAGATTTACAACACTGCTCGTAAACGGTGTTTTAGCAGCATCTATGTTAGTGGGATGTGGCGGCATAAATAAAAATGAAACCGTTGCAACCTTAGATGGACAGGAAATTAAGTTAGGAGTAGCTAATTTTGCAGCGCGTCTGCAGCAGGCGGAGGCAGATGATTTTTACAGAGCTTATTTTGGAGACGATGTGTGGTCATCCGATCTGTATAACAATGGAACAACCATGGAAGATAACACGAAGAACAGTGTCATCGAGATGATTGAAAATTTATATATTTTACAGAATCATATGGCAGATTATGACGTGACATTGACAGATGATGAGACTGCAAAAATCACAGAGGTAGCAGCCCAGTTTATGGCAGACAATGATGATAAAGCAATCAATGCACTCGGAGCAACAGAAGATATTGTGAAGGAATACCTTACCTTAGTGACAGTTCAGAGTAAAATGCGTGCAGCAATCGTTGCAGATGCAGACACGAATGTCAGTGATGCAGATGCCAACACAAGTGCATATAGTTATGTCAATGTATCGAAAACCAGTTACAAGGATGCAGACGGAAATACACAGGAATATACAGATGATGAGAAAGCAGAACTTGCAGATACAGTTCAGAAATTCCATGATGCAGCAGCAGACACGACACTTGATACAGCCGCAGATGAGTATGGATATACGGTGAGTACAGGTACATTTTCATCAGATAACACCACATTGGATGAAGAAGTGTTGAACGCATTAGAGGGACTTAAGAGTGAAGGGGAGCTCTCTGACGTAGTGGAGACAGATAATTATTATTATGTGCTCCGCCTTGACGAGATCACAGATGCAGATGCCACAGAGGAACACAGACAGGAGATCATCAGCCAGCGTCAGAGCGATTTATATAATGAAGTCCTTCAGGGCTGGAAAGATGAAGCAGAGTGGGTATTAAAAGATAAAGTGTGGGATAAAGTTACATTTGATAACTTATTCACAACAACCGTAGAATCAACAGAGACAACAGAGACTACCGAAAGCAGCACAACAGACAATGCAGTGACAGAGAATACAGAGGCAGTGGAAGGCACAGAATCTGTACAATAATAGAAAAAAAAGAGACAGGATAATCAGAGGAAGCATACAGCTTTGGAGATTATCCTGTTTTTTACTTTACCAAGATGTGCAGCCGCACAGTTGTGCTTGTGCAAAGGGAACGTTTATGCTATTCTAAAAAAAGATGTGTATCAGCAGCTGAGACGTGCAGACATAGCGGAAAACCGAAGTGTACATGCACTGCGGAAGAAAGAATAATAAGAGGAATCTTGCAGCAATGAAAAAAGATAATATAGTACTGATCGGAATGCCTGGAGTGGGAAAAAGCACCGCAGGTGTCATTCTTGCGAAAGTTTTAGGATATGAATTTGTAGATGCAGATCTTGTGATCCAGAAAGAGGAAGGCAAGCTTTTAAAGGAGATCATTGAGGAAGTTGGAACAGACGGTTTTATCGCAGTGGAGAACCGAGTGAACAGCTCGCTTGAGGTCGACCATTCGATCATTGCCACAGGCGGAAGTGTTGTCTATGGAAAAGAAGCGATGGAACATTTGAAAAGCATAGGAACTGTGGTTTATTTACAGCTTCCATTTGAAGAGTTAAACAGAAGACTGAGCGACATCAAAGGTCGTGGTGTTGTTTTAAAAGATGGACAGACTTTAAAAGATCTGTATGAGGAACGTGTTCCGTTATATGAAAAATATGCAGATATCACGGTAAACGAATATGGTCTGAATGTGGAGCAGACCATTGATAAAATTTTGAGTTCGAGGAATGAAAAGAAATGCAAAAAATAGAGTTGACAAAAAAAGTGATCATAGAACTATTTGTGATAGCGGGTTTATTTTTGGTTTTACTGTTTTTTGCAGTTTCACAGAAAGTTACGATCGGACAGAAATACCAGCAGGTTTATTTTAATGGAGAACTTGTAGGAAATACTGCAGGTCATGTATCAGTCGATGATGCGGTGCATGAGGTGCGCCGAGAACTTGCAGCAGAGAGCGATGAACCACTCTGCATGGATTATGAATATTCTTCCAGTAAAGCCAATGATTGGTTTACTCCTTTGATGACAGAAGATGCATTAAAAGAAGCCTTAAAGGAGAAAATGAAAGTATCAGAAATTGAAACACAGGTGAGAGCCTACACAGTAGCAATTGAAGGCTATCGCGGAAATTTCAAAAGTATGGACGAAGTGACGGAATTTTTGAATACGGTCAAAAATGAGGCTGATACGGAAGGACAGTATACAACACAGATTTCCAAAGAAGCCGGACATATCAGTGGTATTTATACAGCACAGCTGACAGAAGTTGATCCGAAAGAGAATACAGAGGTGACACCGGAGGTGACGCTTGCAGATCAGGTGTCTGCCGGAGCCAATGGGGCATTTACCTATCAGATGGAATACGCAATGGCAAATCCAAGGGATGACAGTTACGAGACGGGAACCATTGGAATGGAATTTATAGAGCGTGTCGAAGTGTATGAGAAGTACATTTCCGGGGATGCACTGTCGGATGTGGAAACACAGGTAGAAGAAGTCACAAAAGAAAAAGAAACGAATAAAATATATGTAGTAGAGAGTGGTGATGTACTTTCTGTTATCGCGATGGATCATGATACAACAGTAGCCAATATCATGGCATTGAACGGATTTGACAATGCAGAGGTAAGGATTTATCCGGGACAGGAGATCATCATTGCAGTGCCGGAACCGGATTTAAGCCTTCGCATTAAAAAAGGTGAAGTCTATGAAGAGGATTATAACGCAGAGCCGACCATCATAAAAAATGATGAATGGTATACGACAAAACAGGTGGTACACCAGGAAGGCACGACCGGACACAGAGAGCGTAATGACATTGTCACCTATGAAAATGGAATTGAGGTTGCGAGGGAGCTTGCGCATCAGACGATCATGGTGGAATCGACACCGGCAATCATTGAGCAGGGAACAATCACGCCGCCAACGTATATCAAACCATTGGCAGGTGGGCATTTCACATCAGGATTCGGACGCCGCTGGGGAAGAATGCACAAGGGCGTTGACTGGGGATGCCCGGTCGGAACAACCGTTTATGCATCCAGTGCAGGAACTGTTGTCAGTGCCGGTTACAGCAAAGGATATGGCAATAATGTTGTCATCAGCCATCCGGATGGCAGAATGACACGATATGCACATAACAGTAAATTACTGGTATCAGCAGGTCAGTGGGTAGAACAGGGACAGAGCATTGCACTGAGCGGAAGTACCGGAAGATCTACTGGTCCACATGTTCATTTTGAGATTTATATCAATGGAGTTGCAGTAAATCCATTGAATTATATTGGTCAGTAATGATATAATAAGCGGAAGAAAGAACCGCTTGACAAAAAGATATAATGGTTACTATAATAATGTGTTTGTATGCAACCATTCGATAAGTCTGTAAGTTGATGGCAGACTGGACGAAAATGTTCATAGAGGTGTGATATGGAACAATATGTAATTAAAGGTGGAAATCCTTTGGTTGGAGAAGTTGAGATTGGCGGAGCAAAAAATGCGGCACTGGCAATCCTTTCTGCAGCCGTAATGACGGATGAAACTGTTACGATAGAGAATCTCCCAAACGTGAGAGATATTAATGTATTATTAAATGCAATTCAGGAAATTGGAGCAAAAGTCGACCGAATCGACGCTCACACTGTTAAGATCAATGGATCATTTATCCGTGATTTTAATGTTGACAATGAATATATCAGAAAAATCAGAGCATCTTATTATCTGATCGGTGCTTTGTTAGGAAAATATAAAAGAGCAGAAGTGGCACTTCCGGGTGGATGTAATATCGGAAGCCGTCCAATCGATCTGCATTTAAAGGGATTCAGTGCATTAGGCGCCAATGTTGATATTAAACATGGGCTTGTTCTTGCATCCGCAGAAAAGCTGACAGGAACCCATATTTATCTGGATAAAGTATCTGTCGGAGCAACCATTAACATTATGATGGCAGCTTCTATGGCAGAGGGAAAAACAATTATTGAGAACGCAGCAAAAGAGCCACATGTGGTGGATGTTGCGAACTTCTTAAACAGCATGGGTGCGCAGATCCGTGGTGCTGGTACGGATGTAATCCGGATTGTCGGTGTGGAAAAACTCCACAAGACAGAGTATTCTATTATCCCGGATCAGATTGAGGCAGGAACCTTTATGTTTGCAGCGGCTGCAACAAAAGGAGATGTCACCGTAAAGAATGTCATTCCGAAGCATTTGGAGGCAACTACAGCAAAACTTTTAGAAATTGGATGTGAAGTGGAAGAATTTGACGATGCAGTGCGTGTTGTGGCTTCCAAACCGCTTCATCATACACAGGTGACAACACTTCCATACCCGGGATTCCCAACAGATATGCAGCCACAGATGGCAGTTGTTCTTACAATGGCCAACGGTAGCAGTACAGTAACAGAAAGTATTTTTGAAAACAGATTTAAATATGTAGATGAATTGACACGTATGGGTGCAATAATGAAGGTAGAAGGCAATACAGCATTTATTACAGGTGTTGGAAGTCTTGCAGGGGCGCAGGTTGCAGCGCCAGACCTTAGAGCAGGAGCAGCACTTGTTATTGCAGGCATGGCAGCTAACGGATTTACAGTAGTAGATGACATTGTTTATATCCAGAGAGGTTATGAGGATTTTGAAGGAAAGATTACTAACCTTGGTGGAATTATTAAAAGAGTTGATTCAGAGAGAGAACTTCAGAAGTTCAGGCTCAAGATAGGTTAATTGCAGGCTGTAGCGGATATTCCGTTACAGCTGTTTTAATTTATATTTAATAAAATTAATACATTTGTAATGTTACAAATATCCCTGTATATGGTAGTATTGAGAGGAAAAGGGGTTAATTATGAAGCTAAAGAATAAGTTGTATATTTCTTTCTGT
>OLVX01002540.1_pt1 | contig 13064 bp, 11 predicted proteins | sample 1673271 | NCBI WGS metagenome assembly OLVX01 (sample SAMEA3178939, study PRJEB25190) | human gut metagenome | biome: human gut; feature: human-associated habitat; material: faeces | place: Austria | collected 2013
GCGCTTACATCCCTTCCGCCGCGCGTACCTCGTGCACGCGGCCCCATGCGGGCAAGAAGGGCCTTATTCGCTTTTTTCCTATATCACCATACCATGGAGGGGGCCTTGCGCGCCACTTCGTGCTACCATCTTTGACCACAGGCGATGACGGGGAGAGTACCCGGGGTCGCGCGGCCAAAAGAGAGCGGGGATGGTGGGATCCCGCGACCGCGTCCCGGCGAAGATCACCCCCGAGCCGCGGTCCCAAAGCCGGCGGGGGTGTCGCGCCCCTCGTTTCTTGCCGGCAAGTAGGCGCCGCCGGAGTGGCCGCCGTCACAGGCCAGCCGAGTAACGCGGGGAACCGCACGCTGGGTGGTCTCAAGCGAAGTGTGATGTGAGCGCTTCGTCCCAGCAGAACGGGACGGGCGCTTTTTTTGGTGCCCAGAAAGGGGTCACGCAAGTGGCGAACCAGTACAAGAAGACGACGAACCTCCCGCAGACGGGCTTCCCGATGCGCGCGAGCCTCGCCCAGAACGAGCCCAAGAGGCTCAAGCAGTGGGAGGACGACGACGTCTACTCCCAGCTCCTCAAGAAGAACGAGGGCCACAAGAAGTTCGTCCTGCACGACGGACCGCCGTACGCCAACGGCCCGATCCACCTCGGCCACGCGCAGAACAAGATCTCCAAGGACATCATCAACCGCTACAAGGCCATGCAGGGCTTCCAGACGCCCTACGTCCCCGGCTGGGACTGCCACGGCCAGCCCATCGAGCACAAGGTCGAGACCATCCTGGGCACCGAGAAGTTCAACCAGCTGCCCACCGAGAAGGTCCGCGAGCTCTGCCGCAAGATGGCCGTCGAGCAGGTCGACACCCAGCGCCAGGGCTTCAAGCGCCTGGGCGTCCTGGCCGAGTGGGACAACCCCTACCTGACCTACGTCAACGACTACGACGCCACCGACGTCGAGATCTTCAAGGCCATCTACGACCGCGGCGCCATCTACCGCGGCCGCAAGCCGGTCCACTGGTGCTCGCACTGCCACACGGCGCTCGCCGAGGCCGAGATCGAATACGGCGACGAGGTCAGCCCCGCCATCTTCGTGCGCTTCGAGATGACCACCGTGCCGGCGGGCCTCGAGGCCTGGGAGGGCAAGCTCTGGGTCGACATCTGGACCACCACCCCCTGGACCCTGCCTGCCGACGACGCCGTCATCCTGCACCCCGAGGCGTCTTACGTCGCCGTCATCCACGACGGCTGCGCCGAGATCATGGCCGAGGCCCTCGTCGAGAAGGACTGCGCCAAGTTCGGCTATGAGGACGTCGAGCTCGTCCGCGGCGCCGACGGCGAACCCTGGCGCATGACCGGCACTGAGCTTTGCCACAACAAGTACAAGCAGCCGATCTTCGGCGACCAGGGCGTCGAGGGCGAGTTCATCTACGCCGACTACGTCACCCTCGACGACGGCACCGGCATCGTCCACACCGCCCCCGGCCACGGCGTCGACGACTACCTCGCCGGCATGAAGTTCGACATCCCCGTGGTCATGCCCGTCGACGACGACGGCCGCTTCTACAAGGGCGAGGGCATGGGCACCGGCGGCCCCTGGTCCGGCATGGAGGTCAACGAGGCCAACCCCAAGATCATCGAGTGGCTGCGCGAGCGCGGCACCTTGATCCTCCACGAGGACATCAGCCACAGCTACCCGCACTGCTGGCGCTGCAAGCAGCCCGTCATCTTCCGCGCCACGAGCCAGTGGTTCGTCTCGATGGACAAGAAGCTCACCGACGGCCGCTCGCTGCGCGAGGAGGCCACCGAGGAGCTCAACAAGGTCGCGTTCTACCCCTCCCACGCCATCAAGCGCATCGGCTCCATGGTCGAGGGCCGTCCCGATTGGTGCATCTCGCGCCAGCGCAACTGGGGCGTGCCGATCCCTGCCTACACCTGCGAGGACTGCGGTGAGACCGTCATGAACGACGACACCCTCGACAAGGTCATCGAGCTCTTCCGCAGCAAGGGCTCCGACAGCTGGTTTACCGATGACCCGGCAAGCTACCTCGGCGACGCCTGCGTCTGCCCGAAGTGCGGCGGCCACCACCTCAAGGCCAACAAGGACATCCTCGACGTCTGGTGGGACTCCGGCGTCAGCCACACCGCCGTGTGTAAGCACCGCGGCTACCTGGCGTTCCCCGCCGACATGTACCTCGAGGGTTCCGACCAGCACCGCGGCTGGTTCATGAGCTCGCTCATGACCTCCGTGGGCGCCTACGGCGTGGCCCCCTACAAGTCCGTCGTCTCCCAGGGCTTCACCCTCGACGGCCAGGGCCGCAAGATGTCCAAGTCCCTTGGCAACGTCATCGACCCGAACGCCGAGTGCGACACCCGCGGCGCCGACGTCATGCGCCTGTGGGTCGCCTCCGTCGACACCTCCAACGACGTGCCCTGCGACGACACGATCCTCTCGCACGTCGGCGAGGCCTACCGCAAGATCCGCAACACCCTGCGCTTCCTGCTCGGCGAGATCGAGGGCCAGTTCGACCCGGCTACCGACGCCGTCGCGCTCGACGAGCTCACCGCCTACGACCAGCTCACGCTCGCCCGCATGTGCCAGGTCCACCAGACGGTGACCGAGGCTTACGAGGGCTATCGCTTCAACGTCGTCTACCGCAACCTCTACGATTACGTTACCGAGCTCTCCAACGGCTACCTCAACGCCACCAAGGACCGCGTCTATTGCGGTCAGGCCGACGGGCACGATCGCCGCAGCGCCCTTACCGTGTGGGCGCAGATCCTCTCGATGCTCGTGCACGATTTGCAGCCGATTCTTGTTTTCACCTGTGACGAGGTTATGGCGTTTCTGCCTGAGTCAATGCGCGACGGCCAGACCCGCGCCGCCCTTCTCGACTGGTACCAGGCTCCCTGGACCGCCGACGAGGTCGCGGCCAAGCTCGCCGCCTACGAGCAGCTCTCGGCCGCACGCGACGCCTTCACCAAGGCCTTCGAGGAGGCCAAGGCCGACGGCTCCGTGACCGAGAACACCAGCCAGGCGGCCAAGGCGACCCTCACCCTTCCCGCCGACGCCTCCGAGGCGCTCGCCGGCGTCGACCTCGCCGAGGTCTTCGTCTGCGCGACCGTCGAGGTCGAGGCCGGCGACGAGCTCGCCTGCGCAGTCGCGCCTGCCGACGGCGAGAAGTGCCCGCGCTGCTGGAACTACCGCGTCCTCGGCGCCGACGGCCTCTGCTGCCGCTGCCACGACGCCGTGGCAGCGCAGGAGTAGCGCTTGGCCGCGCAGCTTAAAACCACGCCCGTGTCCCGCCGCCTCGGCCTCTTCGCCGGGGCGGCGGCCATCGTGGTCGCGCTCGACCAGCTCGTGAAGGTGTGGGCCCGCGCGTCGCTCACCCCCGGCTCGCCCGTCACCCTCGTCCCGCACGTGATGGACCTCTCGCTCGTGTACAACACCGGCGCGGCGTTCTCGATGGGGGAGGGCAAGGGCGTGCTGTTCGTGCTCATCGCCGCCGTCATCACCGTCGCCTGCGCCGTCATGGCGTACAAGGAAGAGACGCTCCCGTCGCCCCTCGCCGTCACCCTCGGCTGCGTTGCGGGCGGCGGCATCGGCAACGCTATCGACCGCGTCGTGGCCGGCCGCGTCACCGACTTCTTTGCCACCACCTTCATGGACTTCGCCGTCTTTAACGTCGCCGACATCTTCATCACCTGCGGCGTAGTGGCCGCGTTCGTTCTCTGGGTCCGTTGGGACAAGGAACGCGAGGCGGCCGAGGCCGGCTCTGAGGTCAACTGATATGGGCAAGCGCATCGTGAACCTGCTCGTCGGGCCCGAGTCCGACGGCATGAGGCTAGACGCCTTCCTCGCCGCGGCCGATGGCATGCCCTCCCGCTCCGCGTGCGCCAAGCTCGTCGAGGCCGGCTCCGTCCAGATAAACACTTGCCCCGCGACCTCGAAGTCCGAGAAGGTGCTGCTCGGCGACCGCGTCCAGGCCGAGGTCGAGGACGCTCCGGCCGATGCGGGCGGGCTTCTTGCCCCCAACCCCTACATCCCGCTCGACGTTCGCTTCGAGGACGACTACCTGCTCGTCATATCCAAGCAGGAGGGCCTCGTGTGCCACCCGAGCCCGGGGCATGTGGACGACACGCTCGCCAACGCGCTCGTCGCCCGCTGCGGCTACGAGCACCTGGGCATGCTCCAGGGGGAAGAGCGCCCCGGCATCGTTCACCGGCTCGACATGGACACCTCCGGCCTTATGGGCGCCGCCAAGGACGACGCAACGCAGAAGGCGCTGCAGGACCTCATCCGCATGCGCGTGCTCGACCGCCGCTACATCACGCTGGTCCACGGCTACGTCGCCCGCGATGAGGACACCATCGTCACGGGCATCGCCCGCTCGACCCGCGACCGCCTTCGCATGGCCGTCTCCGACGCCCCCGGGGCGCGCGAGGCCATCACCACCTATCGAACGCTCGAGCGTTTCGAGGCGGGCACCCGTGACGAGGGCTACACCGGCCGGACGCACCAGATCCGCGTGCATATGCGCCACACGGGGCACCCGCTCGTGGGCGACCAGCTCTACGGGCGCGGCGACGACCGCGTGAACCTCGGGCTGCGCAGGCAGTTCCTCCACTCGTGGAGCATCGCCTTCGATCACCCGGCCACCGGGGAGCGAATCGAGCGATGCGACCGACTGCCCGACGACCTTCTCGCTATACTTAATCAAATAGGGGAGCGCTCCATGGGGCGCACCGAGGCCGGCGAGCGTATCTGCCCGCTGCTCGGCTGCGACGTCTAGGGTGCCCTTCTGACCTGTCTGACGTTACACGAGGAGCTCTCAAACATGATGTTCAACAAGCTCGGCCTCACGCCGATCGTGATATTCAACCTGATCATCTGGCTCTTCTTCACGCTCGCGTACTTCTATCAGATCGTCTACATCGTCCGCGTGCTCATGCGCGGCACGGTCAAGCTGCCCGAGGCAAAGAAGAACCACCGCTACGCCTTCTTCATCGCCGCCCACAACGAGGAGGCCGTCATCGGCAACCTCGTGCGCTCGATCCTTTCTCAGGACTATCCGCGCGAGCTCGTCGACTGCTTCGTCGTGTGCGACGCTTGCACCGACAACACCCACGCCGAGGCCGAGGCCGCCGGCGCCATCACCTGGGACCGCAATGACCTCGCGCGCAAGGGCAAGAGCTGGGTCATGGACTTTGGCTTCGACCGCATTCTCAACGAGTATCCCGATACCTTTGAGGGCTATTTTATCTTCGATGCCGATAACGTCATTTCCCGTGATTACGTATCCAAGATGAATGATGCTTTTGACCAGGGTTTCCATGTGGTCACCAGCTATCGCAACTCCAAGAACTTCGGCAGCTCGTGGATTTCGGCAGCTAATGCCACCTGGTATTTGCGCGAGGCGCGCTTTCTCAACAACGCGCGCAACATCTGCAAGACGTCTTGCGCCGTCTCGGGTTCGGGTTACCTCATCTCCGCCAGTGTTATCGAGGGCATGCACGGCTGGCAGTTCCACACGCTGACCGAGGATATTCAGTTCACCACATTCTGTGCCATTCACGGCATTCGCATCGGTTATGCGCCGGCAGAGTTCTTTGACGAGCAGCCCGTGACCTTTAAGGCGTCCTGGAAACAGCGCATGCGCTGGACCAAGGGCTTCTACCAGGTGTTCTTTACCTATGGCAAGCATCTTGTCAAATCGACGTTCCGCTATCATCGCTTTGCAGCCTACGACATGTTTATGACGATCGCGCCCGGCATGCTGCTATCGCTGATCTCGATGCTCGCCAATGCGACGTTCCTGATCGTGGGCGGTCTTTCGCATGGCTTTTTGGCTACCGAAGTCGAGATGCAGGCGTGCGCCGCTTCGCTCATTATGACCTTCGCGATGATGTACCAGACCTTCTTTATCCTGGCGCTACTCACGACCATCTTTGAGTACAAGCATATTCACTGCGCGCAAAAGTGGCGTTTGGTGACCAACCTGTTTACCTTCCCGATCTTTATGTTCAGCTATATTCCCATTACGGTGGCTGCTCTGTTCCTAAAGGTCGACTGGGTGCCGACGCAGCACGCCGTCAACGTTACCCTCGACGAGGTCATGCAAGGCGCCAAATAACCACGATCAAAACCACCACAAAGGGGACAGGCACCTTTGTGGTGGTTTTTGCGTTTGAGCTGCTGCCCAAGGAGGTGTTAGATGGTCTATATTCCGTTTTGGATTTGCATCTTTGCCGGCGCGGCGATTGATGTCCGTGAGCGACGGTTTCCCAATCAGCTTGCCGGCGTGTGTGCCGTGGCGGCGCTTGCAGGCGTTTGGCTCGACAGGGGCGTTAGCACTGCGCTTGACCATGTCGGTCTTGCGATCATCGTCTACCTTGCCCTTGTGCTTACTGAGTCGCTCTGGCGTCGTGTTCGCCACGCCCCTGGCATTGGCATGGGGGATGCTAAGGCGCTTTTTGCGCTTTGCACGCTCGACCCTCTGGGTGGCTTCGTTGCGTTTGCTGCCTCGCTCCTTGCCCTTGCCGCCGCCTGTCTCATCGCAAAATCACGCTCCCTGCCATTGCTGCCGTTTTTAGTGCCGATATTTGCCATAATCGAGGTTGTGGGTAGTACGCTGTAACCGTTTGCGCGCCCTTTTTAAGGAGCATGCCATGGCAACCAATCAACAGACAGCCGCCATTAAGGCGCGTATGGATCGCATTCCCGCGGCGTTGTCGCCCGAGCTGGTCGAGCGTATCGCCGCCGACCGCGCCTCGGGTGTCGTTAATCCCTATCGATGCGGTGACGATCAGGTCATCCGACGTGTCAATCGGGCTGCAGACGAGGGCACGCTCATGCGTCCGGCCTTCATGCGCGATACCGAAAAGATTCTGCATCTGCCCGCATACACCCGTTATGCAGGCAAAACGCAGGTCTTTAGTTTTCGCAGCAACGACGACCTGTCGCGTCGCGGCCTGCACGTGCAGCTTGTTTCGCGCATCGCGCGCGATATCGGACGTGCCCTGGGGCTCAACTGCGATCTGATCGAGGCGATTGGCTTAGGCCACGACTTGGGCCACACGCCCTTTGGCCATGCCGGTGAGCGATTCCTCAACGATATCTATCACGAGCGCACGGGTCGTTATTTTTTCCATAACGTGCAGTCGGTCCGCGTGCTCGACGCGCTGTACGGCCGCAACGTGTCGCTCCAGACGCTCGACGGCGTGCTATGCCACAACGGTGAGTACGAACAGCGTGTGTTTGAGCTTTCGGACATGAGCTCCTTTGACCAGTTCGACCTTACGGTTGAGGATTGCATTGCAACAGGTTACAGCGCAATTGAGCACCTGCGCCCCATGACGCTCGAGGGCTGCGTGGTTCGCATCTCGGATATCCTTGCCTACGTGGGGCGCGATCGCCAAGACGCCATTGCGGCGGGTCTGCTATCACCCGACGCCTTTGACGATGACCTGGGCGGGGCATACAACAGCTGGATCCTTACGCATGCCTCCATCGATATCGTCGAGCATAGCTATGGTAAGCCACGCATCGAGATGAGCGAGGACCTGTTTGAGGAGATCCGCCGAGCCAAGCGCGAGAACTACGAGAAGATCTATAGCAAGGGCGGCATTGAAGGCGACTCCGAAGCGGAGCTGCGCGAGGCCTTCGAAAAGCTCTACGACCGTTGCCTGCAGGATATAAACGAAGGCGACGAGTCTTCGTATATCTTTAAGCACCACATTTCTCGCATTGAGCGGCAGCTTTTCTACTACGATCGCACCTATGCCTGGCAGGACGACAAGGATCAAGCGGTGGTGGATTACATCGCGAGCATGACGGACGGCTATTTCTGTGAGCTCACGAGCAAGCTGTTCCCGGGATTGAAGTTTCCGCACCGTACCTATATTAACGAACGGTAGTTCGTATTTATTCGGTATACTGTTGGTGGAAAACGTTTTTGATTGACGCACGGGATGGCTATGGACGACCTTTTTTCTGCTTCGACGCGCGAGCGTTCCTTTCAGAATGCGCCGCTTGCGGTGCGCATGCGGCCCAATTCGCTCGACGAGTATGTGGGCCAGCAAAAGGCCGTCGGTAAGGGCTCGTGGTTGCGTGCTGCAATTGAGCACGACGTGCTGTCGAGCGTGATTCTGTACGGGCCGGCCGGTACGGGCAAGACGACGCTGGCCCACATTATCGCCAACCATACCAAGAGCGAGTTTGTCGAGGTCAGCGCCGTGACAGGCACCGTGAAGGACCTGCGCCGCGTGATCGACGAGGCCAAGACGCGCCTGAATACGTACGACCGCCGTACCATTCTTTTTATCGATGAGATTCACCGCTTCTCCAAGTCGCAGCAGGATGCCCTGTTGCATGCGGTTGAGAACCGTACCGTCATTATGATTGGCGCCACGACGGAGAACCCTTACTTTGAGGTCAACTCGGCGTTGCTCTCGCGCGGTCGCGTGGTGGAACTTGAGCATCTTAAAGACGAGGATATCGCCACACTCATTGAGCGTGCGCTCGAGGCGCCGCAGGGTTTGAACGGCAAGTTCTCGGCCGATGAGGATACGGTTAAGACTATCTGCACGCTGGCAGCGGGTGACGCTCGCTCGGCGCTCACGACGCTCGAACTTGCGAGCGAGATTGCCGTCACGCGTCCCGATACCGAGGGAACGCCCGCGCCGGCGGCGGGGGAGCGCTATCCCATCACTGTTGACGACGTGAAGATTGCCAACCCGCGCCGTGGCTTTTCGTACGACAAAAACGGTGACATGCACTACGACATTATCAGTGCGTTCATTAAGTCTATGCGCGGTAGTGACCCCGATGCCACGATCTATTGGCTTGCACGCATGATCGACGCGGGGGAGGATCCCAAGTTTATCGCTCGTCGTATTATGATTCAGGCTTCTGAGGATGTTGGCAACGCCGACCCACAGGCGCTTTTGGTGGCACATGCCGCGTTTAAGTCTGCCGAGGTCATTGGCTATCCCGAGTGCCGTATTAATCTGGCTCAGGCTGCTCTCTATGTGTGCTTGGCGCCTAAATCCAACGCGTGCGAGGCTTCGATCGATGCGGCGTTGGCCGATATCCATTCAAGTGGGCTGCGCGAGGTGCCGAGTTATCTGCGCGATCGTCATCGCCCGGGCAGCGACGAATACGGTGTGTATAAGTATCCGCATGATTATCCCGAAGGCTGGGTCGATCAGCGTTATTTGCCCGAGGGGCTGGAGCGCGGTGCGTTTTGGCAGCCTGCGGGCCGTGGCTGGGAAGAGTGGCGCGTAGAGCAAAGCGAGCGCGACCGTAGCGGCAGAGCGCCCAAGTAGGTCCTTGGGACCTCGCACATTCCCTTTGGGTATCTTTCCCCTTCTTTGGGGTACCATGAACAGCGTCTGTATTTCGATTCCTTCGGGAGGCTTGTATGAGTCCCATTCAAATCGCCTTGCTGCTGCTCGCCGTTGCCGGTGTGTGGGCTGTTATCGAGCTCGCGCTCACACTGCGAAAGACCCGCACCGTCGTTGATTCGCTCGATAAGACCGTGAGCGACCTTAACAACACCATCGCCGAGGCTCAGCCTGTGGTGGCAAAGCTCGATGGTGCCGTTGACGAGCTTACGCCCGCACTTGCCCAGATGGAGCCGCTGCTTAAGTCGAGCAAGACTGCCGTTGACGCCCTGACGTCCAACCTCGTTGAGGTTGAGGCGGTCGTTCGCGACATCTCTGAGGTCACGGGCACCATGGCCGAGGCAAGCAACGCTGTGTCGAGCGTGACTGATTCTGCTGCTGGCGCCGTGCAGAAGCTTTTCAATAAGGTGAAGGCTCCTGCAGCCGACGCCGATCGCAAGCTCGCCGCTGCCGCCACCGAGGCCGAGCAGCCTACCGAGCGCGTTCTGATTGGTGAGGCTGAGGACGAGGCCGCCGATGGTGCGGATGTGGCTCAGAAGCCCGCAGCCAAGCCTGCTCAGTATTACACCTATACGCCCGCCGAGACCTCCGAGGAGTCCTGCGATGAGTAGCGAAGCAACTTGCCCCATTACGCTGAGCGTTGCCGGTGATCCGCGTCTCGCGCGCCTTGTGCGCATGACGGCGGCAAATGTCGGTGCGCTGTGCTCTATGTCCGTCGATCGCATCGAGGACATCCGTATGGCTGCCGAGGAGGCCTTCATCTTTGGCTGCACGGCCGTTGATTCTGACGACATTTCGATCAAATTCGACGTCGACGAATCGCACGTGGGCATGACCTTTACCTTTGGTGACCAGGCGACTGTCGATGAGGATGATCAGGCTGCCGTGTATGCCGAGCTCATTCTGGCAAGCGTGTGCGATTCCTACGAAAAGACTGCGGCGCCCCTGACGCTTTCCCTCGACCTCAAGGCGGATATCTAATATGACCGAACGTTCCCGGAGCGGTAAGACCGCTTGGGACAAGGAGAAAACCCGCGAGCTGTTTCGTCGCTACAAAGAGACCGGTGATCCGGACGCACGTGAGCAGCTCGTCATGTCCCATATGAACCTGGTAAGGTTTCTTGCCAACAAATTTAAGAACCGCGGCGAGCCGCTCGACGACCTCATGCAGGTCGGCTATCTGGGTTTGCTCAAGGCTATCGACCGCTTTGACCCCGAGCGCGGACTCGAGTTCACGACATTTGCCACGCCTACCATCCTGGGCGAGATCAAGCGTCACTTTCGCGACAAGGGCTGGAGCGTGCGCGTGCCGCGCCGTCTGCAGGAGCTTTCTGCCAAGGTTAACCAGGCTACCGACAAGCTTACCAACGAATTGCAGCGCTCGCCTAAGGTTGAAGAAATCGCTGAGTACCTGGGCGTGACCGTTGACGAGGTGCTGGAGGCCATGGAATCGTCTTCGGCCTATACCTCGGTACCCATCGAGGCTCCTGGCGCGTCCGATTCCGATGACGCCCCCTCGATTCTCGACCGCTATGCCGATGACGACAACGAGCTCGATTTTACCGATGACCGCCTGGTGATTGAGGAGGCCATTCGCGATTTTTCGCCGCGCGAGCGTGAGGTTATCGAGCTGCGCTTTGTGAAGGGCATGACCCAGATCGAGATCGCTAAGAAGTTGGGTATCTCGCAGGTGCAGGTTTCGCGCCTGCTGCGCCGTACCCTTAAGAAGATACAGGACAAGATCGACCCCGACGGAGTGATGGTTCGTTCATGATTGAGCACCCCCAACAAACCGACCGCACGCTGCGCGATACTCGTATTCTGACGCTTCGCATTTGGGCTGTCGTCGGCTGCATTGTCATCGCAGCCGTCATCTTTAACCTTATGGGTATCCTGGCGCCGGTTATCGAGTTTCTCGCTGTCGGTTCCATCATCGCTTTTGTGATGTCGCCGATCACTAACTGGCTCGAGCATCACGGCGTCGGTCGTGGCATCGGTTCGCTCATCGCGCTGATCGTGGTTGTGGCAGTGCTCGTCGGCGTCGTCTGCATCCTGTCGCCTATTTTGCTCGGTCAGATTATGGAAGTCCTGAGCCGTCTGCCTGAGCAGCTTCGCGTTGCGGGCGGTGATCTCAACGAGATGATTTCGCACGCTAAGACGCTCAACAACACGCCGCTCAAGGAGTACTTGGACGATAATCTGTCCTCGCTGGTTACTGTGGCGTCCAAGTACGTATCGCAAATCGCCGCTGAGCTCGGTCGCGGCGTGTTCCCGCTTATTACCAACACGGCCTCGCAGCTGTTCGTAATCTTCCTGGGTTTGGTGCTTGCCTACTGGCTTGCCTGCGATTATCCCCGTATGCACCACGAGGTCTGTACCATCATCGGACAGGAAAAAGAGACCTCGTACCGCTTTATGGTCGCGATTCTTTCGCGCTCGGTCGGCGGTTATATGCGCGGCATGGTCGTTACGTCCATCTGCGGTGGCATCCTCGCCTTTATCGGCTTTACGCTCATTGGCCATCCCTACTCGGCACTCATGGCCATCTTTACCGGCATCATGCACTTGGTCCCGGTTGTCGGTCCCTGGGTAAGCGCGGCGATCGCCACGGTGCTCGGCTTTATGTTCAGCCCCATGCTGGCGTTGTGGACGCTCGTTGTGACCATGGTGGCCCAAAACGTCACCGATAACGTCATTTCCCCCAAGGTCATGCAGAGTTCGGTGCAGGTGCATCCCATCATGAGCCTGACGGCCCTCGTTATTGGTTCGGCACTCATGGGTCCCATCGGCATGGTCATCGCCATTCCGCTGTGCGCGGCCCTCAAGGGCATTTTCGTCTACTACTTTGAGAACGAGACCGGTCGCCAGCTCGTGGCATACGACGGCGCTGTATTTAAGGGCACGCCATATCGCGATGCCGATGGCAACCCGGTCGCCGCCTACGACGCGCTTGGAGACGATACGTTCATTTACGAGTCCGAGCTCATCGGCAACGAGACCGCGCCCGAGGCCCAGGCGATGCCCAAGCCCGAGCTCGAGAATCCCTGGATCAAGCTCTCGGGCCTGCAGCCCGATGCGACGGGCTTTTTCAAGAACCCCTTCGCCAAGGATGACGATTCCAATACGGACGACGACACCAAAACCGGCATCGACGGCTCCATGGACGATTCGGATTCCAAATAGGCACCGCTAGCGTTTCTTGAAGTTGTAAATGACAAGAAACGCGAGCAAAGCGATTGATAAGGGGCCGGCTACATAGAAAAAGAGAACGTCAATTGCGCGTAGAGTGTAATAGGCTTTATCGCCGGACATTACTGCATACAATACGTAGCCAAATGCTGGTTGGTTTGCGTACCAGCAGGAGAAAGCCAAAAGCGCTAAAAGTGCTACAACCAGAAGTGCATTCAGGACAAATCGTTTGCTTTTCATCGATCGCTCCTTCCGGGTGAACTTTATTATGTAATTATACAGCAGTCATTTGTTATTCAAAGAATTTGACTGTCCTAAATAACTGCACTTTCGCTGGAGGGTCGCTGTTTGGCGGCCCTCTTTTTTGCACAGGCGCGGTGGGATGGTAATATCGGGCGGGAGTCAGCCGCTCTGATAGAATCGTCCTTGCTGTCGGCAGCCCTCGTGCCGGGCAGAGCCCTCCATCCGATGGGAGGTGATGCCCA
>OLVX01002543.1_pt1 | contig 13057 bp, 9 predicted proteins | sample 1673271 | NCBI WGS metagenome assembly OLVX01 (sample SAMEA3178939, study PRJEB25190) | human gut metagenome | biome: human gut; feature: human-associated habitat; material: faeces | place: Austria | collected 2013
GGAATCGCGGGTTCCAGCCCGGAAAGAAGAGCTGGGACTTGGGGATTCTTAGCGCCGGACGACGCGACGGGGCTGGAACTCGAGGTTTCTTAGCGCGGCAAGAAGTGCGAAGGGCTGGAACTCGCGGTTTCTGAGCGCCGGTCGACGCTGCGCGGCAGTCAGCGCCGCCAGAGCCCGGCGAAGTGATCGAGGGCCCGCGCGATGCCGTCGTGGTCGACGTCGTCGGTCACGTAGTCGGCGGCGGCGATGGCGTCGGGCGAGGCGTTGCCCATCGCCACGCCGATGCCGCACATCCGAAGCATCGACGCGTCGTTGCCGCCGTCGCCGAACGCGATCGAATCCTCGGGCGGGATGCCGTAGCGCTCGAGCGTGGCGCGGATACCTGCAGGCTTGCTGCTGTTCGCGGGCACCACGTCGCAGAAGTAGTCGCACCAGCGCGTGGTCAGCACCCCCGTCGCCGCATCCGTGACGATGTGCTCGTCCTCGGGCGGCAAGAAGGCGCAGAACTGAATGACGTCCCCCTCGAGCGCGCGCTCGACGTCGTCCTCGTCGTAGACGAGCCCGGCGTTCTTCTCGACGGCGCAGACCTCCGGCGTGTGCCGGGTGACGAAGGCGCGGTCCTTCCGCAGCACGAGCGCCTCGTAGAGGCCCTCCTTCACCTGCCCCACGACCGTCCGCACGTCATCGGCGGGAATGGGAACCTCGAAGTAGGTGCCCTCGGCGTCGTAGCAGCACGACCCCGTGAAGGTGACGTATGCGTCGAACCCGTCGAACCCCTCGAATCCGCGGCGGATGCACGGAGGGAGCTGGTACTCGGGGCGCCCCGACGCGATGAAGCACTTGACGCCGCGGCTCCGCAGCTCGATGAGCGCCGCCTTGGTCGATGCCGCCAGCTTGTGCGTCTTGAAGCTCAGCAACGTGCCGTCGATGTCGAAAAACGCCGCCTTGATCATGCGCTTCTCCCCTGCAGACGATAGACACCCGGGTCCTGCGCCCGAGACCTCGAGGCCGGACACCCGGCGCCGGGGCCAGAGGGCGCCCCCAGATACTATCACCTGCCGATGCCGGCGCAGGCGACCGAGACGGCCTTCTCGGGATCGTCGGTCACGCAGAACAGGTCGGGGTCCGCGGCCGAGATCTTCCCGCTGCGCACGACCGTCCCGCGCAGCCAATCCACAAGGCCGCTCCAGTACTCGCGCCCGAACAGGACGATCGGCATCGCGGGCGCCTTGTGGGTCTGCACGAGCGTGAGCGCCTCGAACGCCTCGTCGAGGGTGCCGAAGCCACCGGGAAAAACGATCGCGCCGCGCGAGTACTTGACGAACATCGTCTTGCGCACAAAGAAGTACCTGAACGTCATGCCGAGGTTGACCCACTCGTTGATGCTCTCCTCGAACGGCAGCTCGATACCGAGACCCACCGAGATGCCGCCCGCCTCAAAGGCGCCGCGGTTGGCAGCCTCCATGATGCCGGGGCCGCCGCCGGTTATCGTGGCGATGCCCTTCTTTGCAATAAGCCCCCCGACCCGCCGCGCGCCGGCGTACATCGCATCGTCGGGGGCGGTCCTCGCAGATCCGAACACCGTGATCGCGGGACCGAGCTCGGCCAGCGCGCCGAACCCGTCCACGAACTCAGCCTGGATGCGCAGCACGCGCCAGGGGTCGGTATGCAGCCAGGCGGTGTCTGACTCTGGCTGCAGCAGGTGGCTTACGGTGGTGTCAGGCGGGATCATCTGTCCGCGCATGATCACGGGACCGCGGCGATAGGTCTCGGCCGCGCGGCGTTCTTCTTCTGTCATTTCTTCTCCTTGGTTAGGCGTCCCTTAAAAGTACGGCTAACCAAGAAAAGCGCATGTCAGCGCTGTGTTAGCGACACGTCAGCCTTAGCACTCGATGCCTGCGCACGCGGCCGCGACGGCCTTCTCCACGTCGTCGGTCACAAACAGCCCGTCGATGTCCTCGGGGCTGATGTATCCGTAGGAGAGCGGCGCCGAGCGCATCCAGTCGAACATGCCGCCCCAGTAGTCCTTGCCCACGAAAACGAGCGGGACCTTCTCGGTCTTGCGCGTCTGCATGAGGGTAAGTTGCTCGTAGAGCTCGTCGAGGGTGCCGAAGCCGCCCGGCATCGCGATGGCGCCGTTGGAGTACCAGCTGAACATGGCCTTGCGCACAAAGAAGTACCTGAAGCGCAGCGCGATGTCGACCCAGGGGTTGGGTTCCTCCTCGAACGGCAGCTCGATGGAGAGGCCGACCGACATGCCTCCCGCCTCGTGGGCGCCGCGGTTTGCCGCCTCCATGGCTCCGGGCCCGCCGCCCGTCATCGTGGCGACGTCGCGGGCGGCGAGCGCGGCGCCGACCGCGCGGGCGCGCTCGTACTCGGGATCTCCCTCCTTGGAGCGCGCCGTTCCGTAGACGGTCACGGCGGGGCCCAGGTTGGCGAGCGCGCAGAACCCGTCGACGAACTCGGTCTGGATGCGCACCATGCGGTGAGAATAGCGCTGGAACAGGTCCATCGACTCGGCGGAGTCGAAGCTCAGCCGCTCGATTTTCTTCTTTGCGTCGGACACGGGATCCCCCATCGCCTCGAGCGCCCGCGACGGGAATGCCGCCGCAGGCGCCTTTTATGCTCATGCGGTTAGGGTACCCAAGCCGCGCGGGGCGGTATCAGGGCGCCGGGACAGGGTTCTTTTTAAAATCAAAAGTGGTAATATTGCGAAAAGTAGGCTTTTTGGGTTTCTTTCTTTGTTTGATGCAAGTGCGCAACTAAACGGAACTGAACACGCGGAGGCCGCAAAATGGCAGGTATTTTGGGTGTGCTTAATACATGCATGGAGCAAATCGTCGAGGTCGCCATTCTTTTGTTCGAGTTCATCGGAGTTGGAATCATCATCTACTCCGGCCTGCGCGGGTTCCATCTTTACTTAAAGCGTTCCCCGGAGACTAAGCTCACGCTGGCAAAGGGCCTCGCCATGGGTCTCGAGTTTAAGCTGGGCAGCGAGATCCTCCGCACGGTCATCGTCCGCGACTGGCACGAGATCGGCACCGTGGCCGGCATCATCGCGCTCAGGGCTGCGCTCACCTTCCTGATTCACTGGGAGATCAAGGAAGAGGAGAAGGAGAAAGAAGCCCACTAGCTTCAAATTCAACACCCAAAATGCAAAGAGCCGAGACCTCGTGCAGGGTCTCGGCTCTTTTTGAAGCAATCGTCAGCGCTAAGGCTGGCTGCTACTTCTTTTTGTTCTTGGCGAGGAAGCCGAGAACGATGCAAGCGGCAGCGCCCACGATGATCACGACGGGCGCGACGATGTTGGTCGAGTCGCCGGTCTTGGGCACGATCGACTTCTTCTGGGCCTTCTGGGCGGGCTTCTGGTCGTCCTTAGGCTGCGCCGGGGCGGTGTAGGTGTTCTTGAACACCGGCGCCTGTCCGTCGACGCTGGCGCTGAGGTGGCCCTCGCCGTCGTCGGTGACGTTGACGGTCAGCTGGTACGAGGCGTCGTCATAGGCGACGTTGGCCTGTCCGTCGTTGACCTCGGCGATGGTGAAGGTGTGGGTACCGGGCCCCGTGAACTCCACCGGCTGGAAGGACACGGTTCCGTCGGCGGCGTTCTTGGCAGTCTGGAGCTCGTTGCCCTCGTCGTCCTTGAGGACGAAGGAGAACTGGCCGTCCTTGAGCTCGGCGCCGTCAAGGACCTTGGTCGCCGAGAAGGACACGGAGGTGGGATTGGCGGCGTAGGAGTTCTTGAACTTGATGGCGCCGTCGGAGCTGGCCTTGGCGGAAAGCGTGCCGTCGCCGTTGTCGGTGACGTTCACCTTGACGTCATACTCGCTCTTGTCGTAGATCACGCCGCCGGTGTTGCCTTCGACCTCGCGCACCTTATAGGTGTGCTCACCGAGGTCCTCGCTCGTGTAATTAACGGACTTGAAGGTGACGTTGCCGTCGGCGTCGTTGGTCCCCTCGCTCACGACCTTGTTGCCCTCGATGAGCTGGAACGTGAACTCACCGGCCTTGAGGGCCCGGCCCTCGAGCTTCTTTGCGATGCTCACGTCGGGCGTCACGGAGTAGTCGGTCGGCTGAACTGCGTACGTGTTGACGAAGCCGTCGATCTTTGAGGCGGTGGCGGTCATGGTGCCGTCGCCGTTGTCCTTGACGGTAACCGTGAAGTTTTTCGGCTCGGAGTCGTTGGTCACGCCGGCCATGGAACCGGACTCTGTGATGGTGTAGTGATACTCACCGGGCTTGGTGAACTTGATGGCGCCGAATGCGATGTTGCCGGCCGCATCGTTCGTGACGGTGGTCTGCTCAGGCAGCGGGCCGTCCGTTGACTTGATGGTGAATCTGAACTCACCGCCCTCGAGCTGCGGGGCAGTGACGCCGTTCTGGGATGCCTTGACCACCTTGGTGGTCATGAGCTTCTCGATCGTGGTGTCAGCGGGCTTGTAGGCGTTCTTAAAGGTCACGTCCTTGAGCGTGTCAACCTTGGCCTCCAGCTGACCCTTACCGTTGTCCGTGACGGTAACGGTGACCTGCTTGGCACCCTGCGTGGTTGCGGTCACGCCGCCGGGGAGCTTAGCAGGATCCGTCTCTTCGGCGATGTTGTAGTGGTAGGTGCCAGCCTCGGCAAAGGTGATGTTGCCGAAAACGATTTTGCCGTCTTTGTCGTTCTTGACGGTGGTCTGCTCAGGCAGCGGGGCGTCTTTGTCCTCGGAGCTGATGGTAAAGCTGAACTCGCCGGCCCTGAGGTCGCGGCCGGTCAGTTCCTTCTTGAACTCGAAGTTATCCGCGCCGATGACAGTGACGGACTCGGCGTTATAGGAGTTGTTGAAGACGCAGCAGTCGCCGTCGCCGTACTTGACGGAAGCGGCAAGCTGGCCGTCGCCGGAGTCGGTGACCTCGACGGTCACCTTGGACGTGTGATCGTCATAGGTGTAGCCGGCGGGCGCGGGGCCCTGCTCGGTCACGCTGAACTCATAGGTGCCGGCCTTGGTAAAGGTCACGGCGCCGAACGAGAAGCCCTTGGCCTCCCCGTCCTCGGCTCCCGAGACGGTGGCGGTGTCGGCGCCCTCGGCGATCTTGACCGCATCGCCGTAGTTGCCGTCGGCAGCGAGCTTGAACGAGAAGGGCGACGTCATGTCGCGGCCTTGATGGCGGTGTCGCCCGAGAGCGTGACCTCGCCGGCTTTGTAGGTGTTTCTAAAGGTGCCGTTCCCCACCTTGGGGGTGGCGACGAGCTTGCCCTTGCCATCATCGATAACGGTGATGGTGACGGTAGCCGTGTGGTCATCGTAGCTCACGCCGCGGATGGAGCCCTTGACCTCGGAGACCTCGTAGACGTAGGTGCCCGCCTTATCGAAGGTGAAGTCGCCGAACGAGGCGGTCCGGGCGTCCTTCTTCGCCTCGGCGGTCAGGCCCTTGGAGGGCGCGGGCGCGTTGCCCTTCGGCGCGATGGTGAACTCGAAGGAGTCGCTGTCCTTCCAGTCGCGGCCATCGAGGACCTTGGTCACGCTCACGCCGGAGGTAAGGTTGGCGGACTTAGCCGCGTAGGTGTTGGTGAAGGTCGGGTTCGCGCCATCGGTGACGGCGGCCACGAGCTTGCCGCCCTCGTCCCTGACGCTGACCTTGACGACGTTCTTAGTCTCGTCGTAGGTCACGCCGTTGTGGCTCTGACCCAGCTCGGTGATGGTGAACTCATACTCGCCGGCAGCCGAGAAGGTGATGTCGCCGAAGGCGGCCTTGTGATCGGCGTTCGTGGAGTTGATGGTGAGCTCGGTGGACTCGGGCATGGTGACGGCGGAAGCGTCGCCCGCGGTCTGCTCAAGCTTGAACTTGAAGGAATCGTCATCGGCCCAGTCACGGCCAGTGAGGTTCTTGGTCACGGTGAGGTTCGTCGCGCCGCTCAGCGTGCCCGGCCAGGTCTTGTGGGTGTTGGTCACGGTAAGAACGCCGGAGCCCGTGACGGCACCGCTGTAGGTGGGGTCATAGCCGTCGACGGCGGTCTCAACCACGGACCAGGAGATCTGACCTACGCCGGCGGGAACGACGATGTCCTTGGTCCAGCCGTCCTCGGCGGTCAGCTGGAACGAGTCGCCGTAGTTCTGGCCGTCCTTCTGAAGCTGGACGGTCACGAAGGCGGGGAGCTCGGCGCCGTTGGTGTTCGCCCACTCCTTCTTTACGGTCACGGTGTCGACCGGGGTCAAGAAGGTCGGGACTTCGAAGGCATCGGACTTCTCGTCGGAAACCTGGTCGTCCTTGCCCGTCTCTTTGAGGACGGTCTTGTAGAAGACGTTGGTGCCATCCCCGTCATTGGAGGGAAGCTCGGTCGCCTCACCGTTTTTGGCAGCCTCATCGTAGGCCGCCTGGCTCGGCTTGACCTTGAAGGTCACCTTGTAGGTCGTGCCCTTCTCGAGCTCGCCGACGGACGAGAGGTCCCAGCTCAGGGTTCCGTCCTCGCCGATTGAAGCGGCAGGAGCGTCGACCCAGGCCTCACCGTTCTTCTGGTAGCTCACCGACGCGGGGTCGATCGCGCCGTCAGCGGCGGTGCCCGTCACGTACTGGGAAAGCTTGTCGACGATTCTAACGTCCTTATAGCCCGCAGACTTCGTGATGGTCTGGATGATGTTGGCAAAAGCCGCATTGAGCTTCTCGGAGTCCGTGCCGTCGAACGCGGAGCCGCCGGTAGTCTTCTGCGCGAAGCTGTTCATCTTTTCGGAAGCCTCGGAACCGGTATAAACGGTAAAGAGGCCCGCAACGTTGGACGGACGCTTGTTGGCCTCGTCGACGGCGTTGTTGAAGTACTCCTCCCTGTAGGTGGTACCGTTGCCGGTAGTTCCCCAGCGGTCCCTACCATAGGTAGGCTCGCCATCAGAAAGGAAAATGATGTAGGTCGGAGTGTTGGGGTCCTCATTCGCCTTGGCGTTCGCCTTGGTAAGGGCGTCGACCCAATTGGTGCCTCCATCGGCTCGCAGCCCATTGACGGCGTCCTTGAAGTCGGACGCCTGGCCACCGGCGTAGTACTGGCTCGGAGTGTTTCCCCGGTCGGAGAACGTCTCGAGCGACAGCTTGACGGTGCTGTCGTTCGATGCGATCAGCTGGTCGGCGAGGCTGTTGAGGGCTTCCTTCGCGACGTCAAGACGTGTCTTGCTCGTCTCCCTCCCGACCTTGTGGTACAAATCGCCGGTGTACTCATGCTCTTTGCCGTTCGCGTCGAGGTAGTAGTTGTAGGCGCCCACGCCAAAAAAGCCCCAGTATCGCTCCAGCTTGACGGGTTCACCGTCAACCATGCCGTAGGTGCCGTCCCGGTCGTACTTCTCAGTCTTCTCGAGCGAATACGTATAGACGTCGTTGTCCATCGAGCCAGAGACGTCCTGCACCACGATGACGTTCGCGCTCGTCTTGGTCTCCGACAGCTCGGTGTCGCCTGTGACGGTGAGCGAGAGGTCGTAGGTGCCATCATTGTTGGGTGTGATGGTCTTGGTGTGGACGGGAGGTTTGCTGGCGATGTCGCCCCCCCCTTCCGCGAACGCCGCGGCGGGAACGGACAGTGTCACGCACAGTGCGGTAAGCAGCACTGCCAGCAGCGCCAAGACAGGTTTTCTTGGCGCTTCCAATGCACCTCCGATTCGTGGTCGTTCATGCGTATGTCGCTTCATTTTCAGCTCCTTCTTTGCCGACGACAATGCGAGCTGGGCGAGCCTGCGCCCAGCTATACAGAGTCATGTTCGGCCAAAATTTGCTTAAAAATGTTAGAGATAAATTCATTATTTAAATCGTACAAGCCCGTTAGCTTACGGCTTTAATCTGATTTTGGATTAAATTGTTCTTAGCTGAACACAAAAAGAGATTTACACAATGCACCCCTCCGCTGGTAAGAGGGCCGGATTGCGACGGTTCATGCCTTCTTACTCATAGCGGTGGTACTTTTTCACATAATAGGGAATCTTTATTTTACTTTCAGGTTTTGTATTTCTCTGAATGAGCTACAACAATATCTCCACATTTGACAGATTGAATTTACGCATATAGCCGCATCTTGTGGTCATGTCTAGATGCGATTGCCGTGATATACCCCCGGAAAGGAATAAAGAAAGGGCGACCCAAAAGGACCGCCCAGAATCACGTGCTGGCTCATGCTATGAAGAAGATCGCGTGGGCCACGCTCCCCAGCGGTCGTTACGCTTGCGAATCGCCACAGCGCCCACGAGGGCAACGTCGACGATGGCTGCGGCAACGGGAAGAGCGGCGTTGGCGCTGCCGCCAGTCGCGGGAACGTCGGACCTGGCCTTCTTCTGCGCGAATCCCCGGGCGTTTTCGCCGGGCTTGCTGGGTTCGGGCTTAGTCGGCTTGGGCGCGGCTCGTCCTTCTTCCGCTGGCTTCACAGAACTCAATCGCTTTCGCTTTTCGTCGCTGCACTTCAGGCCATAACCCGCGATTTACGGCCCGATTCCGCCCCCTGCATACAGGCAGATTCGCCAAGGAGCAGACCTCCACAGAATTCTGTCCCCGGCGAACCTTTTGACTAAAACAGCATTTTTGGGACTAAAGCCAAACGGCGCAGCTCCCGAGCTTCGAGCCCCTACAGGAACTTGTCGAGCTCGCGGTCGACCACGGCGCTGCGCTTCACGTTGGGCTTGGCGATGAAGCGGCCGCGGTGGATGACGTGCTTGGGAGTGCGCAGCGCGCGCAGGTCGTCGAGCGGGTTCGCGTCGACGACGATCATGTCGGCGTCCTTCCCCACCTCGATCGAGCCCGTCACGTCCCCAACACCGGCGAGCTGGGCGTTGCGCAGCGTTGCCGTGTGGAGCGCGAACGAGCGGGAGACGCCGACGTACTTCTCGAAGTAGCGAAGCTCGCGCCAGAAGTCGTACTGGGTGATCCAGGGGCAGCCCACATCGTTGCCGAGGGCCACGGGAACGCCCTGCTCGAGAGCAGCCTTCGAGTTGGCGATGATACCCTCGAAGACCATGTTGCCGTTGTACTGCTCGACCTCGCTCGCGCACGAGACGGAGCGGTCAAAAAGCGCGTAGGGCAGCGCCGGCGAGATCGTGGTACAGAGGAACGAGCCGTTTTTCTTGAAAAGGCCCATGATTTGGTCGGTCGGCGCGGCGCCGTGCTCGATCGAGTCGACGCCGCCCTCGAGCGCGACGCGCACGCCCTCCGTAGACTCGACGTGGGCTGCAACGGCAAAGCCGAGCTCGTGGGCACGGTCGCACACCGCGCGCACCATGGCGGGGTCCATCTTGAGCTCGCCGGGCGTGCCCTTCTCCTTGGCGTCGAGCACACCTCCGGTGATCATGAGCTTGATAAGGTCGGCGCTCTGGGCTCGGGCGACGTCGACCTGCCCCAAGGCCTCGGGGATGCTGTGCGCCGCGATGGCAACCGAGCCCGCCATGTGGCCGCCAGGCACCGAGATTCCTTGGTTGACAGCGAGGATGCGCGGAGCGTCGAGCTTGCCGGCGGCGCCGGCGTCGCGCACGCGCGTGTCGAAGTCGCCCAGGCCGCCGACGGTGCGGATGGTGGTGACGCCGCTGTGCAGCTCCAGGCGCGCGTACTCCGTCACCACGCGATACGCGATCGCACGCGTGAGGCCGTTGGCCATGACCTTCTTGACCAGCGCCTCGTTGTCACGCTGCTTCTTTTGGGGCTTGCCGTTGCCCGCGAGGTGCACGTGCATATTGATGAGACCCGGAAGCAGATAGGCGCCCTTGAGGTCGACGAGCTCGCAGCCGGCGAGGTCCGCCTCGGCCGTGGGGGCGACCTCCACTATGCGCCATCCCTCAACGACGACCGCATAGCCCTCGAGCGGCTCCATGTCCGAGGTCCCGTCAAGCACGTTTGCATTGATGTACGCCGTCCTTTGGTTCGGGGCGGCGGTGAAGGCAGCCTTTGCCATTTGGCTATCCTTCCCGTTTGCTGACCTGGCGCCAGGACCTATCGACAATTTGTCTACATGATAGTCAAGCGCACGCGGCGCGCGGCTGATGACCCGTCCTCCAGGTTGCCCTTACCAGCAAAACCCCGCCGCTCGTCGAGGGACGATTCACGCGCGTGCGGGCGGCTGGGATACTTAGCACCGTGTGTATTTACAGGGCACCACGAGAGGAGCACAACATGAAGCAGCTCAACGAGAAGGTCGCCGTTGTCACCGGCGCTGGTCAGGGCATCGGCAAGGGCATCGCGCTGTGCCTTGCCAAGCGCGGCGTCAAGGTCGTGTGCACCGGGCGCCGAGAGGCCCCCATCCAGCAGACCGTCGCCGAGATCGAAGAGCTGGGCGGCCAGGGCCTGGCCATGACCTGCGACTCCGCCGACCGCGCCCGCGTCGAGGAGGTCGTCAAGGCAGCCGTGGATACCTTCGGCTCCATCGACGTCATCGTCAACAACGGCCAGGCGATCGTGCCCTCCGCCCCCGTCGAGGACACCACCTACGAGAACATGCTCGCCGCCTGGGAGTCGGGCACCATCGGCTCGCTCAACTACATGCAGGCCGCCTTCCCCTACATGAAGGAGCAAGGCGAGGGCCGTATCATCAACTTCGCCTCCGCCACCGGCATGTTCGGAATCGCCGGCCAGCTCGCCTACGGCTCCAACAAGGAGGCCCTGCGCGGACTGACCAAGATCGCCGCCAAGGAGTGGGGCCAGTACGGCATCTGCGTGAACGTTGTGCTCCCCGGCGCCGAGTCCCCCGCCGCCAAGGCATGGGCAGAGAAGTTCCCCGAGGAGTACCAGAAGCAGGTCATGCTCAACCCCATGCACCGCTTCGGCGACCCCGAGGGCGACATCGCTCCCGTCGTCGCCTTCCTCGCGGGCCCCGACTCCTGCTACTACTCCGGCCAGTCCGTGATCGTCGACGGCGCCAACTCCATCATGCCGTAGCGCTCATTGCCTAGCGTCCGCACAGCGACGCCCCGCCCCATCGCCTTGCGCGCGAGCAGCGCGCCTCGGCGGGGGCGGGGCTTTTTTCGCACCCCGGCGCGGACGCGAAGCTTAATTTCTGAGCCCAAGTCGAAGGGCAACGCCTTCCGACGGGTCTAAACAACGTCATTCACGCAGAAAAAGTCACGAAGTAGGTATCCAATTCTAAAATGTGTGAGTAGAGGTTACTTTGCGCTGACGTTTCCGCAGGTAAAAAAGCTAGAACTATTTGAGCTACTCGAGCTTTTCGAAATAGGATACCTACATCGTGTTGTTTTATATAAGCTGACCCGTTTGCGACCTCAAACGGCGCGGACGATCTGCGCCCGCGGGTCGTTAAATACCCTTCGCGGGATTCCGCAACGTTCGCGAATGCCCGCCTTACCGCAAGCTCCCTAGAATTGACTCACCCGCTGTATTCGTCCCAAGGGAGGCGGCTCGCATGAAGAAGAACGCATCGCCACGAATCATCGCCCTGACGTTTTTGGTGGCCTTGGCCTGCGGATGCCTCCTTACGGCATCCGGGTGTGCCCGCGAGGCCGAGCAACCGGATTTGAAGCCGGTCATCTATCTCTACCCGGAACAGAAGGAGGACGTCTCGGTCGAGCTTGACTATACGGGAGACTTGACCTGCACGTATCCCGACTACAACGGCAAGTGGAACGTCACCGCGCTGCCCGACGGAACGCTCACGGACGCAGACGGGCAGACGTACAACTACCTGTACTGGGAAGGCGAGAACGACGCCGCGTACGATTTCTCCAAGGGCTTCTGCGTGGCGGGAGGCGACACCGCGGCCTTCCTCGAGAGTGCGCTCGGGCAGCTGGGGCTAAATCGCAAGGAAGCGAACGAGTTCATCGTCTACTGGTTGCCGCTTATGCAGGACAATCCCTACAACATCATCTCGTTCCAAGCAGACGCCTATACGCAGGCGGCCCAGCTCCGCATTGATCCCGAGCCCGACGCGCTGCTTCGCGTGTTCATGGCGTGGAAGCCCGCAGACTCCCCGGTTGATATTCCCACCCAGGAACTCACAGCACCCGAGCGCGTCGGCTTCACGGTGGTCGAGTGGGGCGGCAGCCTCGTCAAGTAGCGGCAATGCGACTTGACTTAAAGGGCCCGCGGGCACGCCTATTTTCGGCGACCCCCGCGGGTCCTTCTTTGTGAGCGAAATCGTTAGAGGCTACGCGTTCTTCTGACGGTTGTAGTTGATGAGGCAGCCGGCCTTGACGATGGCGCGCTCCTCGGGGGTCATGTCGGCGATCGCGAGCTTGACCTGCTCGACGGAGCCGTCGGCGCGGACGACCCATGCGGCGATATCAGCGAGCTCGCCGTCGAGCACGGCGCGGATGCCGGGCACGAACACGTAGTCGCCGACCTCGAAGTTGGGCTCGCCCTCCATCTGGAAGGGCAGCATGCCCCAGTTCATCACGTTGGAGCGGTAGCGCTTGGTGGCGTACTCGCTGACGATGTTCGCGAGGCCGCCGATCACGCGTTGGCAGCTCGCGGCCTGCTCGCGGGCGGAACCGTCGCCGGGCTTGACGGCGTAGACCATGCTGCCGTACTCGGTCGCCTTGGAGTCGGCCTCGACGCCCGCCGCGGCGAGCGCGCCGAACACGCCGGCAAGCGCCGGGTCGGCCTCGGCGAGGTCCTCGCCGGCGACGCGGCGCTTCTCGACGGCGTCGACCGCCTTGGAGCGGCCGACGTACTCGGGGTCGCGGCGCGAGAGGGTGAACTCGGCGAGCCCGAGCGGGTTGGAGCGGTAGGAGCTCGTCTCGCCGGAGGGGATGAGCTCGTCGGTGGTGGTCACCGGGTCCATAATCTTGGAGCAGACCTTGAGCAGGATGTCCTGAGCGAGGGGCTCCATCGCGGGCCAGGGCTTGATGTTCGGGCCCTCGACCAGCGCAGAGTCGAGGTCCTCCTTGCCGAAGCCCCAGTAGACGCGCTTCTTGTAGGGGGCGGAGTCGAAGTGGTACTCGCACTTCTCGTCCCAGGTCTCGTCGGGCAGGTCGGTGGCAGGGGTGAGCACGCCGCCGGCGGCCGCGGTGGCTGCGATGGAGCGCGCGTCCATGAGCGCGACGGCCGAGAGCTGGCCGTTTCCGGGCTTGGAGCCCTCGCGGTTGGGGAAGTTGCGCGTGGTGTGACGGATGGAC
>OLVX01002552.1_pt1 | contig 13040 bp, 9 predicted proteins | sample 1673271 | NCBI WGS metagenome assembly OLVX01 (sample SAMEA3178939, study PRJEB25190) | human gut metagenome | biome: human gut; feature: human-associated habitat; material: faeces | place: Austria | collected 2013
CCTTGTGCAGGCTCCGGTCGCGCTGCCGCTGATTCTGCGGTAATACATCAAGTATTACCGCAAAACCGCGCCTCGTCAGTGCACAAAATCCACTCACAAATCGCTCTTGTTTAATCATGCAGTATTGCCTTAATCCGTCGTGATATGCGCGGTCGCGGCGCGTGTCAGCTTGATGAGATCCGCCGGTGCACATTCGATCTGGAAGCCAATCTTGCCCGCAGAGACCATCACGGTCGGGACATTGTTCACGCTCTCGTCAAACACGGGCGGGAACGCCTTTTTCATGCCGACCGGCGAGCATCCGCCGCGTACATAGCCGGTAAGGCCCAACAGTTCCTTGACATGCACCATCTCGACCGACTTTTCGCCTGCCGCCTTGGCTGCTTTTTTCAGGTCAAGCTCCTTTGCGACCGGAATAACGAATACATGAAAGCCGCCCGATTTGCCACGTGCAACCAGCGTCTTGAATACCTGATCGGGGTTCTGACCGAGCAGCTCCGCAACCGAAACACCGTCTACGGCGTCCTTGCCGTGCGGGTATTCGTGCGGCTTATAGGCGATCTTGTGCTGCTCGAGCACACGCATTACATTTGTTTTATCCGAAGCCATATTGTTCGCTCCTATCTGCAATTTATACAAATATTATAGACTTCACTTGTGCGATATGCAAGGGAATATCGGAATTGAAAATTGAGAATGAAGAATGGAAAATTATCGCGGCGGTTGAATCAATACGTCGTTTGTAAATTCATTTGCACTCGTATACCTCGTAGGGGCGAACAGTGTTCGCCCAAGTCATCGTTAAATGGGTGCGGGAGCACACTGTGCTCCCCTGCGGGTAGATTGTACAGACATTGGACAACTGCGGTACCCATTTTACCCGCCATTCATTCTCCATCCTCCATTATCCATTCTCAATTCAAAAAGGGAACCGAAATCGGTTCCCTTTTTGCTTACTGCTGCGGATTTTTCTTATGGAGGTTAAACTTGGGCAGCTTGATTTTCTTAAACAGGCCGGAAAGGCGGGAAGCGACGCTGTCGGTCAGCGAATAGTAAACCGGGGTGATAAACAGCGTTGCGATGGTGGAGATAACCATACCGGTCATCATAACAACACCCATCGGCTTCATCATCTCGGAGCCTTCGCCGCTGGAGCATACCATCGGCACAAGGCCGAGGATAGTGGTCATAGCGGTCATCAGCACCGGACGGACACGGCGCGGACATGCGTTCAGGATAGCCGTATTCTTATCCTCACCGCGCTGACGGCGCTGCAGGGTATAGTCGATCAGCACGATGGACGAGTTGACGACTGTACCGGCCAGAATGATAACACCGAGCAGTGCGACCATGGAAACATGATTTCCGGTCGGCCACAGCAGGATCATCGAGCCAAGCAGACCGATCGGCAGGATCAGCATGATTGCAATCGGCAGCGAGAACGAGTTGAACTGCGTTGCCAGAATGAAATATACCAGCATGATTGCCACCGCAAGGGCCAGCATCAGCGTACCGGTGGTCTCCGCGATCTGCGAAGCAGCGGTATCGCCTTCGCCGACCTCTACGCCGTCCGGCAGCTCGTACTTGGCAACAATGTCGTCAACAGCCGCCTTAATGGCATTGCTGTCACCGGATTCGCTTTCACCGGTGATGGTTACGGTCTCCTTCTGGTTCTTGCGCACGATGGACTGCGGGCTGAGCTCGGTGTAGACATCCGCTACCATGGACAGCGGTACGGTGCCGCCGGTCATGGTCGGAATCTGCATGGAGCGCAGTGCGTCCAGACTGGTTGCTACATCCTCGTCGCCGGCAACGGTCACGTCGTATTCCTCACCGTTCATGCGGAGCGTGGTTGCGGTCGAGCCGGTCAGCTCACCACGAACCAGACCGCCAATGGTGGCCGCATTCAGACCGAAGCGAGACGCATTCTCGCGGTTGATCTTAACGGCAACACGCGGGGTCTGCTCGCCTGCCGAGGACTCAACATTGATGGCATCCGGCAGGGCGCTGATCTGGTTTGCCAGATCGTCTGCCGTCTCAGCCAGCTGGTCGTAGTCATCGCCGGTCAGCTCAACGCTGATGTCCGAATCCGTGGACATCGACATGGTGCTGCTGGTCGAAACCGTCAGTTCACAGCCTGCAATATCCTGCAGGTCATGGCGCAGCTGCTTGGCGATATCCGCTGACGAGCGGTCACGCTGATCGAGATCTACCAGCGAAATGGTAACGCTTGCGCCCGAGGACGAGGACATGATCGAGGTCGAAGAACCGGTCGAGTAGTAGATCTGCTCCAGCTCCGGGATGGTATCAACTGCGATGGCCGCAATGCGGTCCTCGATGGCGGCAGTGTCCTCCATAGTCGAACCGTTCGGCATGGAAACCGTAACACTCACCTCACCCTCATCCATCTCCGGGATGAGCTCCATGCCCGCCTGGCTGACGCTGAGCACGCTGACAATACAGATGACAACGGTCAGCGCGACGCCTGCCCAGCGGTGGGTGATCAGGAAATTCAGCGAACTGCGGTATGCACGCGACAGCGGCTTTTCGGTGATCGGCGTTGCGCCCGAGCCCTGCGGCTTGATGCTCTGCTGCTTGGTGCCGCCGAGCAGGAAATAGCACAGCAGCGGCACGAGCGTGATGGAAATGATCAGCGAGCTGAGCAGCAGCGCTACGATGGTGATACAGAATTCCTTGAACATCATGCCGGCCATGCCGCCGGAAAGTGCGATCGGCAGGAATACGGCGACCGTGGTCAGCGTGGAGGCGATAACTGCACCGATGACCTCGCCGGTGCCCTTGGTGCAAGCCTCCAGACGGTCGTAGCCGTCCGCTCGATAGGTAAAGATGTTCTCCAGAACAACGATGGAGTTATCCACGATCATACCTACGCCGAGCGTGATACCGCCGAGCGACATCATGTTCAGCGTAATGCCCAGCACGTTCATAATCAGGAACGTAAACAGGATACAGCACGGCATTGCGATGGTAACAGCCATGGTCGCGCCGAAGTCGCGCAGGAAAAGGAACAGTACGATCGCGGCGAACAGCACGCCCATCCAGATGTTCTGAATAGCGTTATCAACCGTCATGTTGATATAGTCGGACTGATCCATAACGATATTCCACTGCAGGGAATCGTTGCTCTTAAGCAGGGAGTCAAACTCAGCCTTGGCCAGCTCGGCAATCTGCGCCGTATTGGAGCCGGACTGCTTGTTGACCGACAGGATGATACATTCCTCACCGTCAACCTTGGAGATGGCGTCCTGATCCTTCGGCTGCATGGAAACATCCGCAATCTGGCTCAGACGGACCGTGCCGCCTGCCGGAAGCGAGATCAGAGCGTTCTTAACATCATCAATGGACGAATACTCGCCGTCCGTGCGGACAGCCAGCGTCTGCGAACCGTTATCCAGATCGCCGCCCGGAATGGCGATGTTGTCCGCGCCGAGCTGCTGACCGATGGACGAAATGGTCAGGTTATAACCCTTCAGGCGGGAGGCGTCCGTGTGGACTGCGATCTCCTGCTCGTAGCCGCCCGAAATATCAACAGACGCTACGCCGTCCAGACGCTCGAGCGCCGGCTGAATCTCGTCCTCGGCGATGGATTGCAGAGAAGCCAGATCGTTGCCGCGCAGCGCCACCGAAACGACCGGCATGGAGTCAATATCAATCGACATAACGGTCGGGTCGGATGCGTCATCCGGCAGCTGGCTCTTTACCTGTGCAACCTTGTCGCGCAGGTCGGTCATTGCCTGATCCATATCGGTATCATTCGTAAACCGGATGACCAGCATAGCCATATTCTCGGACGAGGTGGACTGGAGCGTATCCAGACCGGACAGACCCGCTACCGCACCCTCGAGTTTTTTGGTTACCTGCTGCTCGATATCCTCCGGACCGGCACCCGGGTAAGTAGCGTAAACAACCGCTGCCGGAACCTCCATGGACGGCATGAGCGCCAGCGGCAGGTTCTGGAAGCTGTAAAAACCAAACACAACGACCAGTATGTACAGCAGGATGGTCATTACATGGTGTTTGATAAAGGTTTGTGCGAATTTCATGCGCGCTTAGCCCTCCCCGCCGTCTGCGGCGTCCGAGGTGACGACATGCACGGCTGCACCGTCCGACAGATAGGACTGACCCTTGGTAACAACCCGGTCGCCCGCCTTAAGGCCGGAAACGATCTCGGTCGAATCCTTGGTAACCAGTCCGGTAGTGACGGTAACGCGGGTTGCGGCAGTGCCGTCCGCATTTACGGTGAACACATACTGCTCGTTGTTGTTGCCGGTCAGGATGGACTCGGTCGGCACGGAAATCGTGCTTGCGCGGCGGTCGGTATAGAAGGTGACGGTAGCAAACGCGCCGATCGGCGGCTTGGTGCCGGACGGCAGAGAAACCGAAACGTCATACAGATTGGTCTGTGCATTGGCAGCCGCCGGCAGCGTGCTGACCGTACCGTTCATCGACTCCTTGGAGACAGCGGAAACCGTGACGCTTGCGGTATCGCCGACCTTGATGCCGGTGAATACGTCCTCAGCGACAGAAACCTGCACCTCAACCGCACCGTTCTCGGCAATAACCACGCTCGGCTGCGCCGAGGATGCCATGCCGCCGCGGTCTACGTTTACAGCCGTAACCGTACCCGAGCACGGAGCGGTTACCGTGCCAAGGCTTGCCTGCTTGTTGATCTGGTCCATAGACGCCTGAATCTGCGCCAGAGACGCGGACTGCTGGGCCTCAGCCTGCGCGACACCTGCCTGCGCCTGCGTCAGTGCCTGCTTAGCCTTGGTCAGATCCTGCTCGGCAGCCGCACCGGCTTCGAGCAGTGCTTCCGTGTTGCTGACCGCCAGTTCCGCCTGCTCCACACCGACCTTTGCTGATTCAATCGCACGGTCGGTCGCGGTCTTTGTGGCGCTGTAGGATTGCTGCAGCGAGCTCATCGTCGAGGTAACCGTCGAGGTATCCACCGTAAACAGGGTCTGACCCTTGGATACGGTGTCGCCTTCGCTGACGTTCAGCGTCTGCACCTGACCCGCCAGCAGCGGGAACACCTGCACCTCATTGACGGCGGCAATCTTGCCATTCAGCGTGTACTCCGAGCTCATCGCACCCGAGGTAACATCGGTTACCTCAACCGCAGTGCTGTTTGAGCTTTCCTCCTCGGTTTCCTCTTCCTTGCCGCAGCCTGCACACAGTACCATCGCACCGGCCAGCAGCGCCGCAAGGATTCGTTTGCTATTGCTCATCGGGGTCCTCCAATTCATTATACATATCCGCTATATTCGCAAAAACGGTCAGCTTATCAAGTTGTTGCCGTAATTACACCGCGTTTTGCCCACTGATAGGTGTTGTAGGCGGTCAGCAGATCAATACGCGCTGCAACCTCGGTCTCCTGTGCGGTGGTGAAGGTATCAAGCGCATCCGTGTACGCCATCTTGGAGATCATGCCGCGCGTGTACTGCACCTGGCTTACCGTAAACGTCTTTTTCGCCTGTGCGAGATCGGCATCCGCCGCAGCAAGTGCGGTCTGCTTCTCCTGCAGGTCGGTATACAGCTTGCGGAAGGAAGCGGTCGTGCTCTCCTTCTGTGCGTCGCGGTCGATCTTGGCTGCCTGATAAGCATACAGCGTGTTGGTCTTGTTGTTCTCGTAATCGTCGGACGCGGTCTGCATTGCGTACTCCTTAGAGTAGATCGCATAGCTGTTCTTGAGCGCCTCGGCAAGGTCCTTGTCATAATCAATGGCGGTGACCTGCTCGGCGGTTACGACCGGAAGATCGCTCGTTTCGATCTGTGTACCGGTGGTATAGCCGCACTGGATAGCGAGCGTGTTGGTCAGCGCCTCTACCTGCGTGGTCAGCGATGCCTTGCTGGCAACGGCGCTCTCACGCTGTGCCTGCAGGCTCTTGAGCGTATTTACACCGGTCATGCCCAGCTTTACCTGCTTCTGCACAGTCGCAATGTTGCGGTCAAGCTGCTGGATGCTGCGGTTTGTCTGGTTGAGCGTATACTTCATGCCGCGCAGAGAAATGTACGTGTTTTCCGCACTCAGGCAGATTTCATCGGCTGCATTCTGCATCTGACGGCGGGTGTGATCAACCGTTTTCTCCTGATCTTCCTCTGCGTCGTCCTCGTCGTCGTCGAGGTTCCTGTACGAAGCCTCAGCGGCTGCCAGATTGCGCTGCAGGATGGAAATCTGGCTCTCAAGCGTCTTGCGCAGACCGGCGTTCTCCTTGTCGGTTCCCAGTTCCTTCAGCGTTTTCTGCAGTTCCTTGATCTGCTTCCGGTAGGACGAAATCTGCTCGGAAAGCTGGAAATAGCTTTCCATGTACCGGTCGCTGACATCGGTCTTTTCCGCGCTGAGCACGGTGTTGTTGTTCGCCTTGATGGTGACGTTGTTCTGGCGGACGGTCTCCTCCAGCTTGTCAAACGTCAGCTTGACCGGCGCCGTCGGCTGGGTCTGGGTGGTGCCGGTGGTGTTCGTCGCGGTCTTGGTATCGGCGGCAAACGCCGGTACGACCATGCCGCACAGCAGAGCAGCAGAAAGACCAGCTGCAATGGTTCGTTTCATTATAATATATACTCCTCTCTTATGCGGCTGCGGTGGTGATAAGTACGCCTTCCTTGGCCCATTCGTACTGGTTATATGCGGTATACAGCGACAGATACGCGCTTTCCACATTCAGCTTTGCGGTCGTTACGGCATCCTGCGCCTGCTGATACGCCAGCTTGGAAATGATGCCCTTCCTGTACTTCACGGTCGCGGTTTTCAGGTCAAGCTCCGCCTGTGACTGTGCGGTTCGCTTGGCTGCCAGAGTCGTCCGGCAGTCCTTGACGGTCTTGTAGGTGCTGTCGAATGCAGCCACTACCGACTCCTTGGCCGCCGCCAGTGCGTCCTCAGCGGACTTGACCGCCTCGGCGGTACCGCTGATGTTCTTGTCGTACGAGTTGTACGCGCTGCGCACAGCGTCCTGCTTCTGCCAGATGAGGAAGCTGTTCTTCTGCGCCTGCTCCAAATCCTTATTATAAGAAATCTTATCCAGATTGCCCTCGTACAGCGTTTCAAAGTCGGCCGGCATCACGATGGTGTTCGCGTCCAGACCGCACATCAGCGCAACGCTCGAACCGAGATTTTCGCGGGTGGTCTCCAGTGTGTCGATGGACTGCGCCAGCTTGTCGCGCTGATTCTGCACCGTGTCAAGCTGCAGCTGCCCAATCATGCCGAGTTTTCTCTGCGTTTTCAGCACAGCCAGATTGCGGTCCAGCTGTGTGAGCGTTACCTGCAGGTTTTCCTTGGTGTAGCCCAGATTTTTAATGGTAATCAGCATGGTCTGTGCACCGAGCGCCAGTTGACCGGAGACGTTTTTCGCCTGCTTGCGCAGCGTGTACGCCGCGTCATCCAGCTGGGACAGCATGGCCATTGCCTGCTGCATGCCGCTGACGGCGTTCTGGTTCAGGCTGGTCTGGTAATCCTCTAATACCTTTAACTGTACCGCATAGGTCTTATAAAGATAACTGGTCGTATCCAGTCCGTCCATGGCCTTTTTCATATCCTCAATCAGCGCAGCGTAGATTGCTATCTCGCTCTCGCCGGTCGCACCGGACGCCGAACCCGACATATACGAGCTGCTGTCCAGCGAAGCTGCCGTTTTATTCAGCATTTTCACCGTGTTATTGTCACTCTCCACCGTACGCTTGACGCCCAGCAGACCCATTTTCTTGACGGTATAAGCCGCCGGTTTGCTCTGCGCGGTGCTCGTCCTGGTCTGCGACGCTGCCGGTTGTCCGGTGCTTACCGCGCCTGCAGGCCATACAAATCCGGCGCACAGCACCAGAGACAGCAGTGTGCGCTTCCAGTTTGCTTTCATATAGGCTCCTTTCTCACAACAATTCCCTTGTGATAATGCTGGTGTGAATGTATTCGATGCTCTGCCGCGGCGACTCTCCGGTACGCAGTGTATGCGCCAGCACTTCGATCGCGCGCGTCGTCTGCGCCGAAAAATCCTGATCGACGATGAAATCCAGCCGTCCGTCCTCCAAATACTGGCGCGCATGCGGCGTCAGATCGTGACAGACAACGTGAATGCGCCGATTGGACTTTGCGCGCTCGAGCGCGTCCATACAGCCGCGCACGGACTCGTTTGCCATATAAATACCGCGCAGACGCGGGTTCTGCCGCACCTGCTGCAATACGCCGTCGTAGGTCAGCTCGTACTGCTCGACGCTCTCGATGACGTTGACATTTACGTTATCATCAAAAATCTCGTGCAGGCGGTCAAGGAAGCCGCGCACACGCAGTCCGTGCGCCGTAAATTCACGGTTGCCGGTAACGACGAGCACATCCTGTCCCTCAACGTACGGTGCAAGCAGTCCGGCGGCAATCCGGCCGGATTTGACCATGTTCTGTCCGATATGATACAGGCGGCGGCTCTGCCGCACATCCGAGTCGCAGGTAACGACCGGAATGCCGATTGCGACCAGCCGGTCGATCTCCTCACTCGCTACCGTGTCCGGCGCGGTGACAATGAGACCGTCAATGCCGCGCTCCTCCATGCGTCCGATGGCCTCGAAATACGCACGGTGCGAGCGGTTTTTCAGCTCCTCCACCAGCACATTTACATCATTTAATCCGCGGTTGTGTACAGCCACGCGAATGCCCTCGCGCATCCGGCGGATGAAAAACGCATCCCAGCTCGGCAGGATTACGCCGATGCGGAACGCGCCGTGTCCCGCACGGGCGGCCTGCCGCTGCGACGGCGTTTTGTAGCCGTATTCGCTGATTATTTTCTGCACGCGCTCCCGCACTTCCGGCGCTACATTCGGTCGCCCGTTGACAACTCGGTCCACTGTTCCACGCGATACGCCGCACTGCTCTGCGATCCACTGTGCAGTTACCTTCATAAGATATTCTCCTTTTCAGGCATCCATGTATCCTCTTTTATCCCTAAAAGACACATTTTTGCCACAATACGTTCATATTTTATCATAGTGCAGTAAAGCGCACAAGCGTTTCACCGCATTTTAGACACCAACGTGCAATGTGTTGCATTTTCCTGTGCATTTTCTATTTTAGCACAATGCACGGATATTTTGCACGATTTTTTTGCACTCCGCTTTGCTATTTTTCACCAAACAGAAGCCCCAAAATTGGGCGGTGCGCTGAAAAATACGCTGCACCCTTGAAGCACACCCGCAAGTGGTTTATAATAGAATCACCTTATATAAAAGGAGAGAATTCCAATGGGCATTTTGAAAATTGGCGTTGTAGGCTGCGGCCGAATCGGCAAGCTGCACATCAACAACCTGATCAACTCCGTACCGGGCGTTCAGGTAGTAGCTGCTGCTGACCCGATGCTCGATAAGTCCGGCGCACGCGAGTGGCTGGCAGAGCGCAAGATCACCAACGTTTCCACCGACTTTATGGACGTTATCAACAATCCTGAGGTAGACGTAGTATTCGTTTGCTCCTCCACTGACACCCACTGCGATGTTTCCATGGCAGCAGTTCAGGCTGGCAAGCACGTATTCTGCGAGAAGCCGATCGACTATGATATCGACAAGATCAAGAAGCTGCTCGCACTCGTTGAGGAGAAGGGCGTTAAGTTCCAGGTAGGCTTCAACCGCCGCTTCGACCACAACCACAAGGCAGTTGCAGACGCAGTTAAGGACGGCACGATCGGCGATCCGCATATCGTTATCGTTTCCTCCCGTGACCCGGAGCCGCCCCCGGCTTCCTACGTTGCAGTTTCCGGCGGTATCTTCTACGATATGATGATCCACGACTTCGATATGGTTCGCTACGTAACCGGTTCCGAGGCTGTTGAGATCTCCGCTGTTGGTTCCTGCCTCGTTAACCCGAACCTGCAGGAAGAGTCCGGCATTCCGGACGTTGACACCGCTGTTGTTACCATGAAGATGGCTAACGGCTGCATCGCTGTCATCAACAACTCCCGTCAGGCAGTTTACGGCTACGACCAGCGCGTAGAGGCGTTCGGCTCTAAGGGCATGGCTTCCGATGCCAACGACCTGCTGAACACCACCACCGTACTGACCAAGGACGGCGCTCACTCCGAGAAGCCGCTGTGGTTCTTCCTCGAGCGTTACAACCAGGCATTCATCAACCAGGTTATCTCCTTCGTTGATGCAATCAACAACGATACAGAGACTGCTGTCGGCGCTATCGACGGCCTGCGTCCGGTTCTCATGGCTAAGGCTGCTACCGAGTCCTGCCGTAACGGCGGCGTATACGTTAAGGTTGAGGAGTAATTTCTCCGCTTAACAAACCAAAGTTGCATAAAAAGGAATCCTCGAAAGAGGGTTCCTTTTTTGTTGCAGTAATTGAAAATTGAGAATGGAGAATGGAAAATTAACGCGATGATCAAATTCAACTCACTGCAATTACATAACCGTATGTCCGCACGCATTTAACATTGATGCGGGAGCACAATGTGCTCCCCTACGATTTTAATCGTGCAACTGAATTTACAAACAGCGGGGTAAGGCCACCCCGCCCTCCGGTATATTGTAATCATTATGGTATATACGTTGAACCATTTGACAAATTGTATCATGTAGGGCGGGACAAGGTGAATTGCCCGAAGGGCAAGAGAAGGTGCCCTGGGGTATGACCCCATCCCGCCGTTTCTCGTCGAATTACACCAATTTTATCAACCTGTACCCGTCAACTGCCGCGTTCATTCTCCATTTTCCACTCTCAATTCTCAATTCCCCCTTGACTTAGAGTCCACTTCAGGTGCTACACTAAGGGCAAAGGAAGGTGACTCCCATGACCATCGCAGAAGTGAGCAGACAATTCGACATCACGCCGGACACACTGCGCTACTACGAGCGCATCGGCCTGATCCCGCCGGTACCGCGCACGAAAAGCGGCATCCGCGATTACGACCAGACCTCGTGCAGCTGGATCGAGTTTATTAAATGTATGCGTGCGGCCGGTCTGCAAATTGAGGCGCTCATCGAATATGTGGCTCTGTTCCAACAGGGCGACAGCACCATCGGCACCCGCAAGGCCCTGCTCCTCGAGCAGCGCGATCAGCTCGAGGAACGCATTGCCACCATGCAGCAGACGCTCGAGCGACTCAACCACAAGATTGAAAACTACGGCAACTGCCTCGCCAAAGAACCCGAGCTGCGCGGTAAAGCCAAAGACTGAACTGCACCAACACTTCACCACCGCAGAGTTCTCCCGCCGGAGAGCTCTGTGTATTTGTGTATTTTTACCAGTTTCCATCGTTTTTTTCGGTATTTATCACCATACCCCGCGTTTTGAGAATATTCCGCTTGTGCAATCCCTTATAATTTACCAAATTTATTGCTTTATTCCGTTAATATTGACAGTTGACGCTTGCTATCTGGTGTGGTATATTGGTAGACGGAACAAAAACTTAACAAAAAAGTGTGCAAAACCCGCTCCAAACCGAACCACCCTATCGATCGGTTAGACACGGGCAAGCGGTTCCCTGCCGCACCAAATGGCAGTCTGCAACAGGCGGAATGCCGGTTTTTACCGGCTTTGGCAATAAATATCCAAACAAGAAGGAGACTTGAACATGGATTTCCATCTGACCCGTGAACAGGAACTGGTTCGCCAGATGATGCATGACTTCACCGAGAACGAAGTTAAGCCCATCGCTGCGGAAACCGACAAAACCTCTACTTACCCCCGCGAGAACATCGAGAAGCTGTTCGATCTGGGCGTTATGGGCATGGTCGTGCCCGAGGAGTTCGGCGGCGCAGGCGCTGACGACCTGTCCTCCGCTATCGCTATCGAAGAGCTGTCCAAGCAGTGCGCTTCCACCGGCGATATCCTCGCTACCCACAATGGTCTGTGCTGCGGCCCGATCATTGCAAACGGTACTCCCGCACAGAAGGAGAAGTACCTCCGCATGCTGACCGAAGGCCACAAGGTAGGCGCTTTCGCACTGACCGAGCCGGACGCTGGTTCTGACGCTGCAAAGGGCACCTGTGTTGCTGAGCTGCAGGGCGACCACTACGTACTGAACGGCTCCAAGATCTTCATCACCAACGGCTACGTTGCTGACGTATTCGTAGTATTCGCTATGACCGACAAGTCCAAGGGCACCAGAGGCATTTCTGCATTTATCGTAGAGAGCTCCTTCCCGGGCTTCTCTGTTGGCAAGCACGAGGAGAAGCTTGGCCTGCACGGCTCCCCGACGGCTGAGATCGTATTCACCGACTGCATCGTTCCGAAGGAGAACCTCCTCGGCGCAGAAGGCAAGGGCTTCAAGATCGCTATGCAGACCCTGGACGGCGGCCGTATCGGCATCGCTGCACAGGCACTGGGCATCGCAGAGGGCGCTATGGAAGAGTCCATCAACTTTGCTAAGACCCGTGAGCAGTTCGGCCGTCCGATCGCAAAGTTCCAGAACACTCAGTTCCTCTTTGCTGATATGCATGTTGCAATCGAGGCTGCTCGCCTGCTGACCTACAAGGCTGCTGTTGCTAAGTCTGAGGGCGGCCGCTTCACTGTGGACGCTGCAACCGCTAAGCTGTTCGCTTCCGAGGCTGCTATGAAGATCACCACCAAGGCAGTTCAGGTACACGGCGGTTACGGCTACACCAAGGATTACCCGGTTGAGCGCATGATGCGTGATGCCAAGATCACCGAGATCTACGAGGGCACCAGCGAGATCCAGCGCGTTGTTATCTCCGGTAACATTCTCGGTAAGTAAGAATAGGAGGAAAACTGAACTATGAAGGCAATTGTTTGTGTAAAGCAGGTTCCGGATACCTCCGGTAAGGTTGCTGTTAATCCCGATGGCACTCTGAACCGCGCATCCATGGCTACCATCATCAACCCGGACGACAAGAACGCGGTTGAGGCTGCTCTGAAGCTGAAGGACGCTACCGGCTGCAAGGTCGTTGTTATTACCATGGGTCCTCCCCCGGCAGAGGGCATGCTGCGTGAGCTGATCGCTATGGGCGCTGACGAAGGCGTTCTGGTTTCCGGCCGTGAGTTCGGCGGTTCCGATACCTTCGCAACCTCTCAGATCCTCGCA
>OLVX01002557.1_pt1 | contig 13028 bp, 12 predicted proteins | sample 1673271 | NCBI WGS metagenome assembly OLVX01 (sample SAMEA3178939, study PRJEB25190) | human gut metagenome | biome: human gut; feature: human-associated habitat; material: faeces | place: Austria | collected 2013
GTGCGTGGGCCCCAGTGGATAATGCGTTCACGCTTACGGGCGGCTTCGATGTCATGAATGGCATCGAGGAGTTCGTGCGGCGTAAGCAGGGTTTCAATGAGAACGGCGCCGTTGAGGAAGCGATCTTGATCGGTGTAGCCGACGGGGTCGGTTTCGATCCATGGTGCGACGCGTAAACAACGAATATCAGGATGCTCAGACAAAAGCGTCAGGGCTGCGTCGAGGTGTTCTTGCCGTGGCTCAATGTTGCTGCCGAGGGCGAGGATGGCTGGTGTCCAGCCGCGTGTGATGGTGACGGATGGATAAGCGAGCGGCAGGTTGACCGGCGCCGATGGCTTTTTGATGGTGAGGGTCAGGCTGCGAATGAGCAAAAACTCATGGAGCAGCGCGCTGGCACAATGCTCTGCGGCGGCTTCGATGAGGTCGAATGTTTCTTCTTGAAAAAGTGCAGTGAGACGATGGGCTAGGGCACCGTAGTCAAGGCTGGCATCGAGATTGTCGCTTGTTCCTGCTTCGTGGGTGTCTAAGAGACACTCGCAGCTGACAAAAAAGGTTTGTCCGTTCTCTTTTTCGAAATCGAAGACGCCATGATGGGCGAAAATTTCAAGATCGACGAGGCTGATTTTATCCATGCTGGTTTGCCTCCAATCGTACAAAGGTATCGAGGGTGCGGCGTGCAAGTTGAACATTGTGCACGCGGAAGATACGAGCGCCGCCAAGATAACCATAAAGGTCAGCAGCGGCTGTGGCTTCGTCGCGCTGATCGACTGGCAGACCGCTGAGATTGCCAATCATGCGTTTACGAGAAAGGCCGAGCAGTACAGGATAACCTAGGGCGCAAAGATCGCTGAGGTGATGCATGCAGGTGACGTCCCAATCAAAGCTTTTGGCAAAGCCGATGCCTGGATCGAGGATGATTTGTTCGTCACGAATGCCGGCTGTATGCGCTAGGACGATGCGGTCTTTCATATCTTGCAGCCAGTCGGCTAGGAAATCGTTGTAATCGGTGTCAGGCCGGTTGTGCATGATGCAGATCGGACAGCCGCTTGCAGCAACGACTGATGCCATGTTGGCATCGGCTGTCAGGCCCCAGATGTCATTGATCATATCAGCGCCGGCGTTCAGTGCTGCCTGTGCTGTTTCGCTGCGATAGGTGTCAACAGAAAGCGGCAGATCAATGGTATCTTTCAACGCTTTTAGAATAGGTAATAGGCGTGTACATTCTTCATCCACACTGATCTGCGTGTGCCCTGGACGGGTTGATTCAGCAGCCATGTCTGCGATAACTACTTTGGCGCCTTCTTCAGCAAGTTTTTGCGCATGGCGCACGGCAGCGTCAATGCTGTTGTAGCGTCCGCCGTCCGAAAAGGAGTCTGGGGTAACATTTAAGATGCCCATAACGATGGGGGTGGTGCCAGATAGATTGAAGGTTTTATTGCCGATGTTCATAGGTCCTCCTCAGTCGATGATGGTAGCATTTTTCAAGTTTTCAGGCCAGTAGCAGTCTGCAGCTGCAGCACAGCGAAAACAGGTGCGGCTGCGTTTGTCGGCTAATGCAAGCAGTTCGCCAAGGCTGGCTGTGGCGGGGTCGATGGCTGCGCTGCGCTGTCGATGAACAGCGATGGCCGCGCAAACGTCGGCGATGACATCTGGTTGGGCGTCGCAGTCGCTGAGCCATTTTTTTGCCAGATAGGCGCTGGCGCTGTCGTGGTCGTCATCATTTTGGCTGCGCCCGATATCGTGAAGCAAGGCTGCCAAGTAGACGGTTTCTTTTTCAAAAGGGCGATGGTTTTCCAGGACGAGAATCCAGCTGATTCGAGCAACATCGAGGGCGTGATCAAGTCCATGCCGGCAAAAGCGGCGGGTCCGTTCACGGTTTTCGATGGTGTTGATGGCGTTTAGAAAATCGTCGTGGTGTAAAAGGCAGGTGACCGTTTTCATGCGCGAATCAGACTGAGGCAGGTCTGTTTGAGTTCAGGATCGGTTTCAAATTCACCGCGGCAGGCAATGGTGAGCGTTTTTGCGCCAGGCTTTTTGACACCACGCATGGTCATGCAGAGATGTTCGGCTTCAATGACCACCATAACACCGCGGGCATCGAGGTAAGTCATGATGTCGTCAGCAATTTGGCTGGTCATTTGCTCCTGCAACTGAAGACGGCGCGCATACACTTCAACGGTGCGTGCCAGCTTGCTAAGCCCAACGACACGATCCTTTGGCAAATAAGCAATATGCGCTTTGCCGAAGAAGGGCAGCAGATGATGTTCGCACAGAGAATAGAAAGGGATGTCTTTTTCAAGAAGAAATTCTGAATGAGGCACATCAAACTGTTTGGAGAGATGTTCTTCGGCGTCATGATCCATGCCGCTCAGAAGTTCCTCGTACATTTTTGCACAGCGTTTTGGTGTTTCAATTAAACCTGGACGATCAGGGTCTTCGCAGATCGCGGATGGCTTTTTCTGTTTTTTCAATGTTTACCATTGCACGTCAATCCTTTCGTGGTGAGAGAGTACGCGGCGTGATCTTTCCAGGTGAGAGAGGGAGCCGCAAATGATAAGTACGTCGTTTTCGCGAAGTGTGTTAAGACAAGTGTGAACCGCTGTTTCAAAATCTTTCTCCAGCGTAATATTTTCTGGCGCAATAAATTGTGTGGCCGTTTCACGCAGCACTGCTGGATCGGCGGAACGTTCGTTGTCGATGGTTGTTAAGGTGAGATGGCAGCAGACCGGCGCAATGGCTTTGAGGATGCCGCGGGCATCTTTGTCTTTGAAGATATGCATGAGAAAATGCACCGATTGATCAGGAAACCAAGTTTGTACTGTTTCAGCCAATGCGGCCGCTGCTTGTGGATTGTGTGCGCCATCTAAAACGATGATGGGCTTTTTGCAGACCACTTCAAAGCGACCAGGCCAGCGGACATTGTCTAAGGCTTCTTGAACGGTAGAGACTGGCAAATGCCATCCTTCGCTGCGCAGTGCCTGTACAGTTTCCATGATGAGTGCAAAGTTGCGCACTTGATGAACGCCGATCAATGGGTAATGATAGAGGCTGCTGTCGAAAATGATGTTTTGTCCGTCGAGGTCGCGAGCGACGACTTGGCATTTTTGGAGAGAGGAAAAATGGCAGGCGGCATGATGTGCAGCGGCTGTGTTGGCGATGACAGCGTTGATTGCAGTGCCGTTGTCGTAAGCAACAATAGGAACGCTTTCTTTGATGATGCCAGCTTTTTCAGCGGCGATGGCTTCTGGTGTGTCGCCAAGAAATTGCATATGGTCCATGCCGATGGCGGTGAAGACCACCATCTGAGGTTTTTCTACAACGTTGGTGGCATCCAATCGGCCACCAAGCCCAGTTTCCTGGACCATGACTTCTGCCTGGCAAGCGATGGCGATCAAGTAGGCGATGGCCAGCTCCATTTCAAAAATGGTGGGATGGGGATGCCCGGCAGAAACGATGGATAGACAAGCTGCTTCCACCTTTTCGAAAGCGGTTGTGAACACCGCTTCATCTGCTGGTACGCCGCCAATGCGGAAACGATCAAGATAAGTGCTCACTTCCGGAGAGGTATAGGTAGCTGTGTGATAACCGCAGGCTTCTAATATGGCGGCCAGTGTTGTTACTGTGGACCCTTTGCCATTGGTGCCAGCGACATGGATCACTTTGAGCTGTCTTTCAGGGCGCCCAAGAGCCTCCATAAGCCGCGTGATGCCGTCAAGTCCATAGACAGAACCGAGAGAAGCGTACTTCTCGAGTGTCTGTTTTGCTTCTTCGTAGGTCATAATTTCCTCCATAAAAAAACACTTCCTTTTGAGGAAGTGTAGAATGATCATGGGAGCGTCCGGTGTATCGCAGACATGAGTGCCTTTCGTTCAACAGCACTCCCTCATCTGTTGACACTTATCCAAAATGGAACGCACAGGGACTAAGATCATGGATATAATATTCCCCGCATGCAGACCTTGTCTTATTGTCATTGGCGTGGGATAATAAGTTAAAAGATTGTTAAAGAAAGGAGGCGTTATCATGAGCGAAAAAGAACAACAGAGAGAAGATTGTCAGGAAACATCCTGTAAAGATGATCTTCTGCAAGGACTGATGACATTGTTCGCGCAGGCTGATGCCGCTGAAGAAGCGGACGACGCGGCCTCCCATAAAGATTGAACGATTATAGTATAACACTTTTTTCATGTCCATAAAAGATAATTTTTACTTATAATTATATTTTGGTCATAACACGACTGAAAGTGTACCCTTGGTGTGGTTGAAAAGCACCCGAACTTTCAAAAAATAACGTTAATTGCCAGAATCTTCAAGAATAGAACAGCGAAAACAACTGTGCTATAATAATAATAGAATATATATATAAATGGCGGGTGATCATGTGACGATCCAGCAATTAAAATATATCGTTTCCGTTGTGGAAAATGGCACTATTACAGAAGCAGCTAAAAAGCTGTATATTTCACAGCCAAGTTTATCAAATGCCATCAAAGACATAGAAGAAGAGGTGGGAATCACCATCTTCATTCGTAGTCGTGCCGGTATTGTTGTAACGCCGGAAGGGATGGAGTTTGTTGGTTACGCGCGGCAGGTGCTGCGTCAAATGGAGCTGTTAGAGGATAAATACATTTCCCATACACCGGGAAAGATTCGTTTTGGCGTGTCTTCGCCACAGTATGTCTTTTCGACCAATGCATTTGTGGACATTGTCGAAGAGTTTGGCAAAGAACGCTTCGAATTCATTCTTCACGAAACCACGGTGCATCAGATTTTGGATGATGTCAAAAATCGATTTAGTGATCTTGGAATCATCTATGTAAGTCGTGAAAATGAACAGGCCATGCGCAAAACCTTAGAAGAAAACAAACTGTCGTTTTATGAGTTGTTTACCGTAAAGCCACAGGTGTTTGTTCGTGCTTCGCATCCATTGGCAGAGCAGAGCTGTGTGCAGCTTGAAGAGCTTCAGCGTTATCCTAGAATTAACTTTATGCAGGGCAAGGAAGATCATGCTCATTTTTCTGATGAGCTGTATGGAGACCTTTCCAATGATAAGAGCATACGGATTACAGATACGGGGAGTTTGGTGAACCTTCTTTTGGGAACGGATGCTTATACCATTTCCAATGGTTTCTTCCCACGTTATTTACAGGGAACAAAGATTGTTGGCATACCTTTGGCAGAAGATGAAGTAATGAGCATTGGCTATATCCTGAGCGAAAAACAGGAATTATCGGAATTGGGTCGTGTGTATATCGACAAATTAAAACAATATGGTGAACCAAATACTTAATGATCAAAAAGGAAGTCGGGAAGACTTTCTTTTTTTGTGAAATTTTTGCGAAAAAATAGTGGCAGACAGATGATGGCACGTCATACTGTCTGCCACTGTTTTTCATAGCAATACACTTATTGTAATTCAATAAGATGGAATTTCTTTTTGCCTTTGCGAATCTTTAATTGGCCATCAGCAAAATCTTTTTTGGTGACATTGTAGTGAACGTCGCTGACAGCGACATCGTTTAAGGACACGCCACCCTGTTCAACGAGGCGGCGTCCTTCACTGGTGGTTGAAGTCAGGCCGACTTGTTTGAGCAGATTGAGCAAGCCAATGCCTTCACCGTCAAAGTCGGCTGGGGTCATCTGAGTGGTTGGGATAGACCCTTCCTGACCACCGCCAGCAAAAAGAGCTCGAGCTGCTTTTTGCGCTTCTTCAGCAGCTTCTGTTCCATGAACGTTTTTGGTAACTTCAAAGGCGAGCACTTCTTTGGCTTTGTTAATTTCTGCGCCTTCGAGGCTGGCCAGACGTTCCACTTCGTCCATTGGCAGGAACGTTAACAGTGACAAGCAGTTGCGTACATCCTTGTCGTCCACGTTACGCCAGTACTGATAGAAATCGTATGGCTTCATTTTATCCGCATCAAGCCAAACAGCACCGTTGGCTGTTTTACCCATTTTCTTGCCTTCGCTGTTGGTAAGCAGCTTAAAGGTGAGACCATACGCTTCGCCCTGATCGGCGCGACGAATCAGTTCAACACCGCCGATGATGTTGCTCCATTGATCGTTACCGCCGAATTGCAGTTTGCAGTCATAATTGCGGTAGAGGTGTAAAAAGTCATAAGACTGCATGACCATGTAGTTGAATTCCAGGAAGGTTAATCCCTGTTCCATACGGGATTTGTAGCACTCCGCATTGATCATACGGTTGATAGAGAAAAATGCACCATAATCGCGCAGGAATTCAATGTAATTGAGCTTGCGCAGCCAGTCGGCATTGTTCAAGAGCAGTGCTTTGCCGTCCGAAAAGTCGATGAAGCGTTCTGCTTGCTTCTTGAAATGATTGACATTGTCGTCGATTTGATCGATGGTCATCACACGGCGCATATCGCTGCGACCGGATGGGTCGCCGATCATACCCGTGCCGCCGCCGGCGAGGAAGATTGGACGATGACCGTGTTGCTGCATATGCTGCATAACCATAAACTGAATATAGTGACCGACATGCAGGCTGTCGGCAGTTGGATCGAAGCCGATATAGAAGGTGACCTTCTCTTTGCCAAGAAGTTCACGAATTTCATCAGGATGAGTGGCTTGTTCAATGTAGCCGCGTTCTGTCAATACGTCGTAAACGTTTCGTTCCATTGATTCTGATACCTCCAAAAAATTTAGTACACCCTATCACTATAACGAAAAATGCTTCATAAAGCAAATAAAAAAACACCTCGGAAGTGTTCCGAGGTGCTAAAAAGTACAGTTTTCAATTACTAAAATGCCACATTTAAATTCATACTATTAATAGTCCAACAGGAAGACCGACGCAAATAATTGCAATGATTGCTAATATCGCAAAAATTGTGCAAAGCTTATAGGAATCTTTGACGCCAATCCAGTTGCTATTACCAAATAACATGGCAGCTTGTGCCGAAGCGCCAGGAGTCATGAATGCACAATTAGTTGTCATACAGAATAAGATGGCAAAAAGATAAGGATTAATGCCAAAGGATGTTCCGATGGTAGCCAAAATAGGCATGAAAACGATGACGAGAATTAAATTGTGGGCAACTTGAGTAACTAACCAGAAAATAATACAGCAGGCAATAATGAAGAATGCTGGTGAAAGCTGTGACAGGAAAGGCATTAGAACATCTACTAATGTGGCAACAATGCCAGTGTCGTTCGATTCAAGAGATGCGGACATTGGCATAGATGCTGCAAACATAATAACAATGTCCCAATTGACTCCGCGTTGAACAAGATCGCCAAAATTATAAATGCTTTTTCCATCTTTATCACGGCGTAAACATTGAATGATGATTACAGTTGTTGCTGCACCTAAAATACCGTAGTTAGATAAAAATGCCTTTACATTGCTGTCGGGAAGAAAGCTAGGCAGTAGTGCGATTACCATGAAAAAAATGAGCGAAATAATACTAAGAACTTGTTCGTGTGTAATTTTGACATTTCGAAATTCTGAGAGGAAGCTTTCGGCATTCTTCAATGGCTCGACATTAATTTTTAATACATATTTTCCGACGAGTAAATACAATAATGTTGAAACTATCACTATTAATAAACCGTCAATGGTTAATGCCAAAGAAGGCATAGCATATCCGACAGCTGCTTCTCCAAGAAGTCCATAATAAATAATGGATAATGGTAAGAAAGGCATTGAAACGATACTAATTGTTCCTACAAATACAATTCCTGCAACCATATAACTAACGTAAGGCTCACCTTTTTTAAAGCCAACGAGTTTGCAAATATTATAAAAAATACTCCATAATATAATAATACCGCCGTAAAGGTTGATGCATCCAGCAACAAAAAAACTGGCAAGAAAGAATAGAGCGGTTAGAACCCAAGGCCGTCCTTTACAAATTTTGCGGCTCACACACCATTCTGCTATAAATTTGGTAAAACCACTTGCATCTAGAGTAGCAACAAATATAAATGTGAAAAAAGTTTGAATAACAGTGCTGTTTCCTAAAGCTGCGCCAAATACATTAACGAAAGAGTCATAGCCGACGATTCCGAGTGCAATCATACCAAATAAACTTGGCCAAATAAATCCGACAAAAATCCAGCCATATATAACGCCAATGAAGCAGCCTAATACTTTCATTCCTAATGGAGTGATTTGACCAAATGGAGGCAAGAACCCGATTGCAAACGTTAAAATAATAAAGACAATGCAGTGAATGTAGTATCCTCTGTTTTTTTGACTTTTACTTGAGGTCATAGCGATTCTCCCCTTTAAATTTTCTTGTAGGAAACGGTTTTGGACATACATCTGACATATCAGCTGATATCATTAATATAAATGAAATTAATAAAGTTTAAAAGCATAATAAAATTTCCCCATATTACTATGCGAAACTTTTTTTTGCGATGTAATATGGAGAATTAAAAATTACAAAGTATAGTTTTTGGCCAATTTGATAAATTGAGCAATTGCCTTGTCTTGAAGATGAATCGCTTTAGTAACATAGGCATAGTATAATGTTTTATTGCTTAAAATAGGTTTAAGAATAAGGTTCTTATTATCACTGAAAGTTGTGTATTCTCGTAAGGTGATTAGACCGGCGCCGAGATCATTTTTTATAAATGTGTAGAGCGTATTTAAGTCGTTAACGTAGCTGGTTATATTTAATTTTGGATTAGAATTTGGAGACAGTCTTTCATATGCTGGTGTGTAACTGATAAGTGGAAGCGTTTCTAAATCAGACTGTTCAAATGTTGATTTAGTGTTATAGCGAGAATTTTTTGTAAAACAAAGGAAAAATTGAGATTTGATAAAAGGGTAAATAGTTAAATCAGGGTATCTTACAGGCTGAAATGGCTGGTAAAGGTTATTGTTGTAATCAGGATAAGAAATAAATCCGATGGCTTTTTGTTTAGAATGTTGAAGGGTTTCTAAGATTTCTTTCGAAGTATTGATTTCTATATGTAATATAGTATTTGGATTGATATTTCGAAACTGAGAGACGATTTCCGATAAAATTGTTGAATTCAATCGAGCGATGGAATAGATTTCTAAAGAAGCCAGATCTTTTTGGTTATCAGAAAATGCGTGTTCTGAAACAGCTTCGAGTAAAGAATAATAAGATGCAACAATAGGTTTTATTTTTTCTAGAACAATTTTTCCTGTTGGAGTAAAAGAGATATTGTTTTGATTGCGATCTAAAATTTGAACGCCAAGGAAGTTTTCTAAAGAGCGGATATTAGAAGATACGACCTGTCTAGAGATAAAAAAGTTTTCAGCAGTTTTAGTGATAGAATTTGTTTTTTCAATATCAAGTAAATATTCCAATTGCTCTATACGCATAGGTATACCTCCGGACCTAAGATTGTATTAATTTTACCATAAATTATAGACTTATAGAATTGGTGTTTTAAATTCAATTAGTATATCGGATATATAACTATAAAGAGAGAAAAAATATTTTGCGGGGGCGTTGATAATGAAAAATAGGCTTACTCGACATTGGTGTAGAAAGGGTTGTACTATATATACATAACATAAAACTTGTTGATCAATAAGTGCAAAATGATAGGAGGTCTTTTAAATGGGAAAAAGAGTAATGATGATTGGTCTTGATGGCGCAGATCCTTTTGTTATTAAAAAGCTTGTAGAACAAGGTAGATTACCAAACATAAAAAAGGCTATTGAAAATGGTGTAATCGGCGAAAACATGGCAATGATTGGTGCGTTTCCTTCAGTTACACCACCGAACTGGGCATCTTTGGCAACTGGCAACTGGCCAAAATCCCATGGCGTTACCTGCTTCTTTAACCATACATTAGGAAACGACTTGGATCTTTTAGGAATGAACTGGGATGCGCAACGTGTCGAATCAGAACTGATTTGGGAGAAATATGCAGAAGAAGGAAAAAGATGTTTGATGCTGAACTATTGTGAGGCGTGGCCTCCAAGAGGTGCAGCAAAAGATAACTGCATATTTATTGATGGATCAGGTGTTGTACCGTTTTTGCGTTGCCAAGGTGGTTTTCAAAAAGAAATTACTTTAGAGGAAGGGGATTTCCCATTAAAAGAAATTCCTCATTACGTGGAAAAAGGTGCAGGGGATTGTGTTGTTTATGGGGATGCTTTTGATGAGATGGTAAAAGACTCTGAAAATGGGTATAGTGCAGAGAAAGCTGCACGCGTTGCAAGTCCAATTAACTTGCCTACGGTTGATACTAAGATGCCTCCGGCTGGTCCTGAGAAGTTCCCTTCTTATGAAGAAATTGCGGATACTGGGGATTCTATGGGAGATGCAGCAATTGCGGACCGCATGTTCTCGGCTTTGAAGGAACCGACAGGTTTTACTTTTGATTTACCGGAGAATGCAAAAGTTGCAACAGTGGTTGTAAATAATGGCCTGTTACGAAGATTCTTTGTAATTACAGCATCTGATGGTGTCCACTATGATACGGTTACCTTGTACGAAAGTCGTAAAAAAGAAAAAATCATGGGTCAGGCTGAAGTCGGTCAATGGAGTGATTATGTTTTTGATAATTTCAATTTAAACGACAAAAAAGAACCGGTCGTTTATCGATTCCGAGTTATTGAAATGGATCCAGAGGGTAGAAAAGTAAAAATATATTTATCCCATCAAATTAAAACAAATGAATATAAAAATTATTGCTATCCTTCCGATGTATGGGATGAGATGTATCCAGAGGTTGGGCCATTTGTTCCGTTTGGAAAATTTGATTTAAAAGATAACCAATGTTTAGAGACGACGCTTGAATCATGGGATAATCTTTACAAATGGCATGAAAATGCTGCAGATTGGTTATTTAAGAAATATCCTGATTGGCAACTGTTTTATACTCATGTGCATGGCATCGATGAATTTAATCATTGGTTTATTCATAAGTCTATAGAAGGCAGTAATGATGAATATAAGAAATACGAAGAATTAATCAACCGTATGTATGAGATTAATGACCACTATGTGGGTAAATTGATGGAGCAGATGGATGATGGTAATACAGCAATCTTTATTACGTCAGATCATGCAGCGGTTCCTCACTCGGTTGGTGATACAAATCCTGGTATTGGCTCTTTGGGGGCAATCAATACTCCTGTAATGGAAAGTTTAGGTTTGACAAAAACCTTTATCAATGATCGTGGTGATTTAGAAGTGAAATGGGATGAAACGATTGCCGTGCAACAACGATCATCTTATATTTATATTAATCTTAAAGGCAGGGATCCACAAGGTATTGTTGAACCAGAAGATTATGAAAAGACTGTCCAGATGGTTATTGACAAGTTGTATGGTTATCGCCATCCAAAGACTGGCGAACGAGTGGTGTCTTTCTGTATGACACGTGAGGAAATGGAAATGGTAGGAATGGGAGGCAAACATGTTGGTGACATCCTGTTCCAAGTAAAGCCAACTTACTGCAATGAGCATGCATTTTCGCCGTCAACGTGTACAAATGAAGGATATTCTCTTAACAATCTTTGCATTATGTCGGGCGCTGGATTTAAGAAAAATACACAAATTAATCGTAGGATAAGAGTTGTTGATGTAGTACCAACAATATGCCATCTTGGCGAGGTCCCAATGGTAAGTAACGTCGAAGGTGGGGTTATTTGGCAAGCTTTGGAAGGATTCGAAGAAAAACAATATAATTAATTTTTAGAAACAAAGATGGAGTATATTATTAAACCGGATGTGTATTGGATAATATACTCCATTTGTTTTATTTCCTGGCAATAACTGGGAGGGAAGAATGTTGATTGAAGTTAGCGATATATCGATCAGATTTGGAGCTCATCATATTGTGAAAAACATAAATTGGAAAATTGGTAAGAATGAACATTGGGTGTTATTTGGATTGAATGGCTGTGGTAAGACGACTTTGCTTCGAGCATTGGCTGGATATCTAGGTACTAATAGCGGAAGAATCATCATAGATGATTCTGTCGAACTTGATAAAGAAACAAAAACAGGATGGAGAATTCAGAGTGGATTTGTAAGCTTGGCTTTTTTTAACCAGTGTTATAAAAATGAGTCTGTTCTTGATATTGTATTAAGTGGTTTGTATGGAAGTCTGGGAGTAAGAAATAGCGTGACATCAAGTGATGTCCGTAAAGCAAAAAGAATTTTGCATGAAATGGGATTAGGGAAAAAACATCAATATCCATTTTATACTTTGTCATCGGGTCAACGGCAAAAGGTTTTATTAGCACGTGCTTTGGTTCACGAACCAGATGTTCTATTTTTAGATGAACCATTTAATGGATTAGATATTTTAGGTCAAATTCAATTTAAAGAAATGCTTGATGATTGGATGAAAGAAGATGGGCATAGCTTAGTAAGTGTTGTCCATCATTGCGATGAAATAACGACGTTGTATACTCATGCAGCATTAATGAAGAATGGGAAATTATTTAAAAAAGATAAGATAAAAGAGATCTTTAATACTGAAGTAATAAGTGATTTTTTAGATAAAGATGTATCTGTAAACTGGCGAAATGATTATTTCAGCATTGAGATATTTAATTATAAATAACGAGGAGAAGAATGATGGGAAAAATAACTGATGATGATCGTAAAAGAATGGCACGCTGTTGTTGTAAACAGTGTGGTGGGCCACTTAAGATGAAAGTCGTTGTATATGATCCTTATGGTGGTCATGATGTGGAAATGTTTTGTGAGAATTGCCAAAAGATAGAATACGGAACTGAAAAAGAAATATATAGTTTGGCAGAAAGGTTCATTGATAATTATCAATATAATTATTTCATGGATATGGCAGAAGATGAAAATAGTGAACGGTTAAATACTGCGAAGCTGTGTGAAATAATAGGATGGGTATTTTCAGAATTGGGTTTAATGGGTGATGAGGGCGTTATTAAAAATAAGATACCAAAATTTGAACAATAAAAAACAGCCCTTGGAATTGAAGTGGTTATTTGAACAGGTCCAATAAAAACGGACAATAGACAAAACACCCCCTGATGTAGGAAACTAAAACTACTACATCAGGGGGTAAATTTATGTCCAGACAAA